>NHCFJ05603__coassemble_615_pt1 | contig 39800 bp, 46 predicted proteins | sample NHCFJ05603__metabat2_low_PE_001 | metagenome-assembled genome bin NHCFJ05603 | reverse complement strand
CGGTCGCAAGCACGTGCCGGTGTTCATCGAGGACTCCATGGTCGGCCACAAGCTCGGTGAGTTCGCACCAACCAAGACCTTTAAGGGTCACGTCAAGGCCGACACGAAGGGACGTCGATAAGCGATGAGTGACACCATCACCTCCGCATCCGCAACGGCCCGCTACGTCCGCGTCACCCCGATGAAGGCACGCCGCGTCATCGATCTGGTTCGCGGTAAGTCAGTAGCAGAGGCTCTTGCCATCCTGAAGTACGCTCCGCAGGACGCCGCTAAGCCGGTGGCCAAGGTTGTCGCTTCCGCGGCAGCTAACGCTGAGAACAACTTCGGTCTGGATCCGCGCACGCTCGTTATCTCCGAGGCTTACGCCAACGAGGGACCGACCATGCGTCGTTTCCAGCCCCGCGCACAGGGTCGCGCGTTCATGATCCGCAAGCGCACCAGCCACATCACCGTGGTTGTCGAAAGCCAGAAGGAAGGTGCCAAGTAATGGGCCAGAAAATCCATCCTCACGGCCTCCGTCTGGGTATCTCCACCGAGTGGAAGACCCACTGGTTCGCCGACAAGGACTACGCCAACTACGTGGCTGAGGACATCAAGATCCGTCAGTACCTCGAGAAGGGCCTCGACCGCGCCGGCATCGCCGACGTTGTCATCGAGCGCACCCGCGACCGCGTTCGCGTCGACATTCACACCGCCCGCCCGGGCATCGTGATTGGCCGCCGCGGCGCTGAGGCCGACCGTATCCGCCGGGAGCTCGAGAAGCTCACCGGCAAGATGGTTGCCCTCAACATCCTCGAGGTCAAGCAGGTCGACGCCAACGCGACCCTCGTTGCTCAGTCCATCGCTGAGCAGCTGGTCAACCGCGTTGCTTTCCGTCGTGCCATGCGTAAGGCCATCCAGTCCGCTATGCGCCAGCCGCAGGTCAAGGGCATCAAGGTGCTCCTGTCCGGTCGTCTGGGCGGCGCCGAGATGTCCCGCAACGAGCGCTACCACGAGGGTCGCGTTCCGCTGCACACCCTGCGCGCAGAGATCGATTACGGCACCGCAGAGGCTCACACCACATTCGGCCGCATTGGCGTCAAGGTGTGGATCTACAAGGGTGACGTCATCGGCGGCGTCAAGGAGTCCGATTTGAACGCTCCGGCTGCTGGCCGTGGCCGCGGCGACCGCAATGGTCGCTCGCGCCGTGGCGGCCAGCGCCGTCAGCGCGCACAGCAGAAGCAGGAGGGCTAATCCATGCTGATTCCTAAGCGCGTTAAGTACCGCCGCCAGCACCGCCCGACTCGTACGGGTGTGTCCAAGGGCGGTAACCGCATCGCTTTCGGTGACTACGCCATCCAGGCTCTCGAGCCGGCATATATCACCAACCGTCAGATTGAGGCCGCACGTATTGCCATCAACCGCCACGTCAAGCGTGGTGGCAAGGTGTGGATCAACATTTTCCCGGACCGTCCGTTGACCCAGAAGCCGCTCGGCGTACGTATGGGTTCCGGTAAGGGTCCGGTTGAGAAGTGGGTCGCCAACGTTAAGCCGGGCCGCGTCCTCTTCGAGATGTCCTACCCGACCGAGGAAGTTGCTATCGAGGCTCTGCGCCGTGCGGCTCAGAAGCTTCCCTGCAAGGTCCGCATCATCAAGAAGGAGGACCAGTTCTAATGGCAACCGGTACCCCCGCGCACGAGTTCCGTGAGCTCGACAATGGCGAGCTGGAGACCCGCCTCAAGGACGCGAAGGAAGAGCTGTTCAACCTTCGTTTCCAGAAGGCCACTGGCCAGCTGACCAACAACCAGCGCATCGGCACTGTTAAGCGCGACATCGCCCGCATCTACACCGTTCTTCGCGAGCGCGAGCTGGGCCTGTCCGTTGTTCCGGGAGCTGAGGCTTAAATCATGAGTGAGGCAAACGTGAACGAGAAGAAGGAGCGCGGTGCGCGCAAGACCCGCACCGGCATCGTGGTTTCCGACAAGATGAACAAGACCATTGTCGTCGAACTCGAAGACCGCAAGCAGCACGCCTTGTACGGCAAGATCATGCGTTCTAACAAGAAGGTTAAGGCGCATGACGAGAACGAGACCGCCGGCATCGGCGACCGCGTTCTCATCGCCGAGACTGCGCCTATCTCCAAGGATAAGTACTACCGTCTCGTCGAGATCGTGGAGAAGGCTAAGTAAACTAGCCCCACGGTAAACGCCCCAGCACCCTTGGTGTTGGGGCGTTTCGCTATATTGGGCCCCATGTCCCGCACCTTATCCCTCCCCGTAATTCTTGCCGCTGTGGCGCTCACCGCCTGCTCTGCAGGCTCCTCAGTGCCCACCACCGTGACGGTAACGCAAAGCCCCCAGCTTTCCGATGCCCCCTCCTCGGCCCCGCAGGCTCCCTCCAGCACCGCGCAGCCTACTGCTGACCAACCGCTGCCTGACACCCCGTCTACCGAGGCCCCCTCCTGTGCGCCGGTCACGGGGGACCAGGCTGTGGCGCAGTATATCGGCAAATTGGAGAAGTACAACGGCTGGGAGTGGGATACCGAGCACGCCTTTACGGACGCCTTCGATCCGTGCCTGGCACTGTCGTACATCGTGGTCCCCATCGTGGGTGGCACGTCCTCTTCGCCGTACCACGTCATGCTCTTCCACAAAGGCGAGTACCTCGGCACCGCGACGCAGGAGCCACGTGGGTTCTCGCCCAGGATCACCCAGACGAGCGATGACTCCATCTCCGTGGGCTACGTCTTCCTCCGCGAGGGCGATACAAATGCCGCGCCCAGCGGGCTCAACGAGGCGCAGTTCACGTGGAACGAGGCTGAGCAGCGCGTCGTCATGACGGGCTCGCCGGACTAAAACGCGAAAGGCCGCCACCCCGAGGGGTGGCGGCCTGTTCTCGTAGAGTCCTAGGCGAACTTACGGCGTGCGACGAAGGCAACCCCGCCGAAGACGGAGAACACGAGCAGCGCGAAGAGGGCGCGTGCTGCGGTGTTGGAGCCGGTCTCAGCGTTCATGCCGCGCTCGCCGGACGGGACCTGGCCCTGGGTGTCCGGGGTCGGGGTGACGGGCTGGCCGGACTGCTCCTGGATCTCCTTCATGTGGCCCTTCTTCAGGTCCTCGGAGAAACGGACTTCTTCCTCGGTCGGGGTGGAGTCCTTGCGGGACTTATCCTGGACATAGGTGGAGCCGTCCTGGTTGAGGTACCAGGTGATGCCGCCGATGACGAGCAGCGGCGGGAGGACCATGCCCGCGACCTTGCCGGCGTCGAAGTTGCCGCCAGAGCGCTCGGACTTCTTCTCGACGACCGGGACGCCCGGGACCTCGTAGCCCTTCTCGCGGTAGCAGTTCTGGTCTTCCTCGATGAGCTTCTTGATCTCGCCGGAGCGGGTGAGCTCCACGTTGTTGAGCGGCATCTCGGAGGCGGCGCGCTCGGCGGTGTCGACCCACTCTCCGGAGCCGTGCAGGTAGACAACCTTGTTGCCCGTGAGCACGTAGGACTGTGCCTCGTCGGAGGTCTCAGCCTTCGGCGGCGTCGGCGCGCACTCGAGCTTGGTCGGAATGACCGGGGTGGCCGGGGTCTGGCCCAGGACCTGCGGGGTGACGGTGGGCTGCATGTCTGCGGCCGACGGCATGTCAGACGCAAGGGCAGTAGGGGTGGCTGCGAAGGCGATGACGCCGGTCATGGCGACAGCAGCCAGGGAAGTACCGAGACGCTTCATGTTTACTCCTGTGAGAAAGAAAGGACTGAGGAAGAAAAAGACTGTAGTCAGAGCTGCCGTTCCAGATGTCACAACAGCAACATGGGTAACATTAACCTCAGGAGTTAACAGCTGTGCGCATTGCTTTCGGCGTGTCGCGGCAAGAAAAAATCCCCGCGCATGGCGGGGATGGTTGGTCCGGTGTTCCTCCTGTGCAGAGCGGTGCACGGCGGCGTCGCGCGGATTTCCTGGGAGTTTTCGCACGTGGGGTGATTCGGGGCGGCTTAGGCTGCCGCGGAGGCTGCGGGTTCGGCGCCGTTCGTAGCGTCTGCACCGTCAATGACGCCCTCGTAGGACCAGCCGACGACGGCGTTCTTCACCGACGCCTCGAGGAGATTCGCCGGCTGAATGCAGCTGATGGTGAGCAGTCGGCCCGGCATGGGCCCGGTGCCCCACACGTCCGGGTCATTCGCGAGGCCCGCTTTGACCGGGTCGTGGAAGTCCGTGGCGGAGTACATGAGCCACTTCTCGCCGGAGGCGGCGGTGCGCACGTAGAGCTTGTCGCCCTCGTGGACCTTGTGCTCGTTGCGGGTGCCGTCGTAGAGATTATTAAACACGGCGGGCACACCCGCGGCGGTGTGGCCGGCGATGACCACGATGTCCGGCGCGTCCGTCCCCGGCAGCGAGTACGGCCGGTCCGCGGCGGTGTAGGTGCACGCCTTGTCGAGCGATGCCGGGTCGAGCGCGTAGTCCTTCGTGCGGCACGCGCCCTCGTCGAACTGCGCGCGGACGTTGATGGCGGGGATATACATCTCCACTGCGGCGGCCTGCTCGATGGTTGGCGCCTCCACGGTCGTCGTGGGGGCTTCGCTCAGCGCTGCCGGGGCGTCCGGTTCCTGGTGTCGCAGCGCGAAGAACGTGAGTGCGAGCAGCACGACGAGAACGAGTCCTAAGACGAGGGCGACGCGCGGAATACGCGGACCGGCTGTCCGCCCGGGGTGCGAGCTGCGTCGGGGCGGGCGCTGCGGCTGCTCGAGCGTGCGCGCGGTGCGGCGGGGCTGGCGGCGCGGAGTAGGGGCGGGGGCATCGGCAGCACGGGCGGGGCGCCCTACGCTATAGGTTCCTGGCCGCGGGGTGATGCGAGTGGGTTCGGCGCTGGGGCGGGGGAGTCGGTAGGTGTCGCGACGGGTGCCGCGGCCGTCACCGGACCTGCGGTGGGGGTCGGTGGGGTACGGCATGGGAGGCTCCGGAGGGATAGGCGCTGAGCGCGCGAGACGAGTGGGTTTATTTTACGCCCGCGCGCTGCTCGTGGGACGTCTAACGCGCGGCGGCGATCTTCTGCTGTACCTCCGCGCGCGTGGGCGGGTTGGCACCGCGGCGCGAGACAGTCACGGAGGCTGCGCCTGCGGCAAACGTCAGGATGTCGCGCCACGCGGCGACTGTGAGTTCCTGAAGGTCCGGGGCGCGCAGCTCGCGACGGGTGATCTCGGCCAGGAGCGTGCCCATGATGGTATCGCCCGCGCCGATGGTGTCCGCGACATTGGTGCGTACCGGCGGGACCTGGACCTCGGCGCGCGAGGACTTCACTGTAAGGCCGTCGCTGCCCAGCGTCGTGACGACGACGGGCACGTGCTTGAGCGCGTCCTCGCCGAGGAAGTTCACTTCGTCGTTGCTGAGCTTGAGCAGCGTGACGAACGGGAAGAGGCCATTCAAGAACGCGCGGTGTTCGTCCGTGGCGTAGAACGGGCGGATATTCGGGTCGAGCGCGACCATGGTGCCGCGGCGCGAGAACTGCTTGAGCAGCTCCGCGTAGCGCGAGGCGCCCGGCTTCCTCTTTGGTCTTGTCTACTCGCCGATCGTGATCACGGGTCTGCACCAGTCCTTCCCGCCGATCGAGACGATGCTGTGGAACGAGGGCGGTTCCTTCGTCTTCCCGACGGCGTCCATGGCCAATATTGCCATGGGTGGCGCGGCGCTAGCCATCTACTTCCTGACCAAGTCTGACAAGATGAAGGGCCTAGCCGGCGCGTCCGGCATCTCTGCACTCTTCGGTATTACTGAGCCCGCTATCTTCGGTGTGAACCTGCGCCTGCGCTGGCCGTTCTACATCGGCATGGGGGCTTCCGCTATTGCCTCCATGATGATCGCCCTCCTCGACGTCAAGGCCACCGCGCTCGGTGCCGCCGGCTTCATCGGCGTCGTGTCCATTCGTCCGGAGGACTACGGCCAGTTCCTGCTGTGCTGCGTGCTTTCCCTCGTGGTGGCCTTTGGCGCAACCTTTGCGTATGGCCGCGTGCTCATCTCCCGCAATGGCACCATTGATCCTGACGCGACCGACGTCCCGGCCGCTGCCACCGACGGTGCCGCCCCGTCGGCTGTCGCCGACCCGAACGCTTTCCGCATCGCCTCGCCGCTGTCCGGCACAGCCATCGCGCTGTCTTCCGTGTCTGACCCGATGTTTGCCGCGGGCAAGCTCGGCGCCGGTGCCGCCGTGGAGCCAACCGTGGGCAAGCTCGTCGCGCCCATCGACGGCAAGGTGACCGTCACGTTCCCGTCTGGCCACGCCTACGCCGTGCGCGGCAAGGACGCCGCGGGCAAGAACGTGGACATCCTCATGCACATCGGTTTCGACACCGTGAACCTCAACGGCCAGCACTTCACCCCGCACGTGGAGAAGGGCGACGAGGTCAAGGCCGGCGACGTCCTGTGCGAGTTCGACATCGAGGCCATCAAGGCCGCCGGCTACCCGGTGACCACTCCGGTCGTCGTGTCTAACTCGAGGAAGACCGGCTCGGTGCTCCCGGCCTACATGGCGGGCGAGACCATCGACTTCGGTGACCCGCTCGCTACGGTTGACCCGAAACCCGAGCCTGCCGATGCCCCCGCCTAACCCAGGCTAGCTTCCTCGCCGTCCAGCATGCGCTGGGCGGCGTTGCTGCTTTTCGCGACAATCAAGGAACCGAAATCCGGTAGTTTTGGACCCTTCGTTGTCGTGTGGGGGTTTAGCGCGCGGCGGCGTGGATGTCGTCGAGGAATGCGGCGTAGCGCGAGCGCAGTTCAGTGAGCGGTTCGACGATGAGCTCCTGCGAGGTTGCGGCGATTTCCTTGCGCAGGGCGCGCCGGGTGCGGGCCTTGACTCCGGCGCCGATGATGCCGCCGAAGGCTGCCGAGATGAGTCCCAACACGATGCCTAGGAGGAGGCCGCCCAGAATGAGCAGTGTGGGGTACGGCCAGCCCTCGATTTCCGGGGTGAGGTCTGCGCCGAGGAGCGGCGTGAGTGCGCCGGGGATGAAGGCCGCGGCGAGGTACCACAGCACGCCCACAAGGGCAGCGAGGAGTGCGAGCCACTGGATGAAGGTGAGGATGCCCCAAGGCTTCGAGGGCTGTGCGGGCAGGCGGGTGCGGGCGGCGGCGCGGTCGAGGGCATCGGGAAGCTTATCGGTGATGGACTCCGCGCGGTCGGCGACGGCATTGGCCCAGGCGGGGGAGAGGCCGTCCGCGGCGGCCGCGGCGTAGGCGCGCAGGCCCTTGTTGGCCTGAGCCCGCCCGGCGGCGTCGAGCGGCGGCAGGGAGGTGCGGTGCACGCCCGTGTCGTCCGAGGCCTCGCGCAGGCCGAGGCGGCGCAGCGGGTCGGCGCGCAGGCGCAGCACCCACGAGGTGAGCAGCCATCCGGTGGTCTGGCCCAGGCGCTTGCGGTAGGCGGCGGCCGTCGCGGCGGCGAGGCGCTCGGCGCCAGCGGCGGTGGCGAGGTATTCGTCGAGTTCCTTCTTGGCTTTCGCGGGCACGTCCTTGGGTGCGCGTTCGTCGGCCCACGCGGCGGTGACCGTGTCGAGGTCGGCCTTGATGCGGACGGTCTGCGCGTTGTGGGCCGCGGCGACCTTGGCGATGGCTGTGCGCAGGTCGTCGACGCCAAGGCCAGTCTTCGCGGAGGTGGGCACGACCTTGACCTTGGTGAGGCCGTCCTCGCGCAGGAGCTCGGTGAGGGAGTCGGCGACGGTGGGGACGTCGGCATCGGCAAGCTTGTCCGCCTTGTTGAGGACCGCGAGGGTAACCGCCGAGTGCGAGGCGTGCGGGCGGATGAAGTCGTTGTGGATGATGTTGTCCGCGTATTTTTCGGGGTCCGTGACCCAGACGAGGACGTCGACCTGGCCCGCGAGGCGCGTGGCGATCGCACGGTTAGAGGCTTCGACGGAGTCGAAGTCCGGCAGGTCGAGAAGGATGAGCGGGCCGGCCTTGGGAGCGAAGTCGCCGGGCCGGTTGCGACGGTCTTCGACGTCGAGCCAATCGAGCAGCTCGGAGGAGCCCTCGGGGTGCCACACGGCGGCGAGCGGCGAGGACGTGGTGGGGCGGCGCGGCGAAGAGGCGCCGAGATCCTCGCCGACCACGGCGTTAAACAGCGAGGTCTTGCCGGAGCCGGTGGCGCCAAAGAAGCCGACCACCGTGAGCTCGGCGGACAGCGCGCGCCGGGCGGCGGCGGACTCGCGGACGCGGGTGATGGCGGCGTGCTGCTCGGGAGTGAAGAACTCGCCGCCGGACTCGGCGGCGCGGTCGAGGGCGTCGAGGCGCTCGGACAGCGAGTGGGAACGGTTAAACATCGCGGACCTCCTCGGTGGCGGCGGTGGCGGCCGCGCGCAGCTCGTCTGCGGAGGGGCCTTCCGCGAGCGGCGCGGTCACGGCGTCGTAGCGCTCGCGCTCGGAATCCATGAGCGCGCCGACGCGCTCGTCGAGGCGTTTGCGGGCGGCTTTGGCCATGCGACGCACGGTGTCCTCGCCGAAGATGGTCTCGAGCAGCTTCTGGCCCACGACGGCGGAGCCACCAGCGATGGCGATCTCGCCGCCGGTCAGTCCCGCGGTCGAGGCGAAGACGACGACCATGAGCGCGACGGTGACGGCGTTGACGCCCAGCGAGGCGAGACGCGCGGTCATGCGCTTGCCCGCGGCGTTGTCCTCGATGTCGGCGACGAGCTCGGCCTGCCATTCACGCACGAGGAGGGCGGCGCGCTCGGAAATATCGGCGCTGGCGTGGGCGAGCTCTGGGGACGCGGCGGCGCGCAGCTCGGGTGCAGAGGACCCGAGGTACGTCCACGCGCGGGCTGCGGCGGTCTCGGCGCCGTCGACGATGACGGCGTGGAGGCCGGCTTCGATTTCGGTCTCGACCTCGCGCACAGGCGCGGGCTTGCCGGTGAAGAAGGAACCAATTCGGTCGCGGGCCGCCGAGAACCAGCGGTCGACCGCGCGGAAAGTATCCGAGGTACCCACGAAGTCCTGCCAGCGGGCGAGGACCTCGGTGCGCAAGAGGTTGCCGTCGCGGGTGGCTTCCTCGACGTGGGCGCAGGCGTCGGCGTAGTGCCCGGCGACGACCTCGTCGATGAGCGCGGCGAAGTCCGTGCGAGACTGCTGCTCCGCGGCGAGCGTCTCTGTGCCTGCTGCGACCTTGGCCAGGGCGCCTGCGACGGTGCGGGCGGCCAGCTGGCGGCGCGCGGCGGTATCGGCAGCCAAGCGTTCGAGATATGCGCGCAGGTCGGCCGTGCGCGCGGCCGGCAGCAAGCCCTCGAGAGGGCCTTGATCCGGCACGACGAAGAACTCGGCGCCGAGGTTGTGCTCGGCGAGCATGCGCTGCAGGTCCTCAGGGACGGTGGTGAGCGCGTCCTCGTCGACGCGGTTGAGGACCACGACGACCTCGATGTCGCGGGCGGCGGCGTCCTCGAGGAACTGCCACACGAGGTGATCGGCGTAGCGCGCCGGCGTCGTCACGAAGATCCACAAGTCCGCGGCGGCGAGGAGCTGCGAGGCGAGGGCGCGGTTCGTGTTGTCGATGGAGTCGAAGTCCGGCGCGTCGATGAGCGCGAGGCCCGCGGGCACGGCCTCGGTGGACACGATGCGCAACGTCGTCGCCTGTGGGTTCGCCCCGCCGTGCTCGCGCGCAAGCCCAGGCAGGACGTGCGGCGCGCCGAAGTACTCCGCGTCCGAAGGATGCGCGATCAGCGAGGGCTGCCGCGTCGTCGGTCGAATGACGCCCGACGTCGTTACCTCCTCGTGGAGCACACCGTTGACCAGCGTGGACTTGCCGGAGCCGGTGGAGCCGCCCACGACGGCGAGCAGCGGAGCGTCGAGGTTGGCCAGGCGCGGCGCGATATAATCATCGACCTGATGGAGCAACGGCGCGGCGCCGGGCAGGGGCGAGGCCGCGAGGGCGGCGCGCAGCCGGTCTAGACCGGAAAGAGATGTGTCAGTCACGCGCTCCATTGTTGCAGCTCGCACACATAAACGGGAGATTTGGCCCAGGTGGGGTGGATATGGTTGAATATTTAGGTTGCTTGTGGCCGGTCGGTACCGGCGGTTGATTTCCGAACTGCCAGCCCCGAGACCCCTCGACAGCACGGCTCCGCCGCGCAGGTTCGTTGTAGAGTCGCAAGCCGCATGTACATAGACCGCGTGTGTCAAGGACGGAAATCTTGGCGCACATTAATCCAGGTCAAGGAGACCCATAGTGATTCAGCAAGAATCGCGTCTGCGCGTCGCCGACAACTCCGGTGCACGAGAGATTCTCGTCATCCGCGTTCTCGGCGGCTCCGTGCGACGCTTCGCTGGCATTGGCGACGTTGTTGTCGCGACTGTCAAGGACGCTGCCCCCGGTGGCAACGTCAAGGAGGGTGAGGTTGTCAAGGCCGTCATCGTCCGTGCAAAGAAGGAGACCCGTCGTCCGGACGGCTCCTACATCCGCTTCGACGAGAATGCTGCCGTTCTGCTCAAGAACGACTCCGAGCCCCGCGGTACCCGCATCTTCGGCCCGGTTGCTCGTGAGCTGCGTGACAAGAAGTTCATGAAGATTGTTTCTCTCGCACCGGAGGTGATCTAACTTATGAAGATCCATAAGGGCGACATGGTTGTCGTTATTTCCGGTCCGGATAAGGGCGCCCAGGGCAAGGTCATCGAGGCCTACCCGGCCCGCGAGCGCGTCCTTGTTGAGGGCGTCAACCGCATCAAGAAGCACGTTGCCAACTCTGCCGACGAGCGCGGCGCACAGTCCGGCGGCGTCGTCACGCAGGAAGCTCCGATCCACGTGTCCAACGTTGCCATCGTTGACTCGGAGGGTAACCCGACCCGTGTCGGTTACCGCTTCGACGAGAACGGCAAGAAGGTCCGTATCGCGCGTAGCAACGGGAAGGACATCTAATCATGAGCGAGAACTACACCCCGCGTCTGAAGACTCGCTACCGCGAGGAAATCAAGAACACCCTCAACGAGGAGTTCAAGTACGACAACGTCATGCAGATCCCGGGCGTCGTCAAGGTCGTCGTCAACATGGGTGTCGGCGACGCTGCTCGCGACTCCAAGCTGATCAACGGCGCTCTCGAGGACCTGACCAAGATCACCGGTCAGAAGCCGCAGGTTCGCCGCGCACGCAAGTCCATCGCAAACTTCAAGCTGCGTGAGGGCATGCCCATCGGCGCCCGCGTCACCCTTCGTGGCGACCGCATGTGGGAGTTCTTGGACCGCCTGCTGACCATCGCGCTGCCGCGTATTCGCGACTTCCGTGGTCTGTCTGACCGCCAGTTCGACGGCCGTGGCAACTACACCTTCGGTCTTTCCGAGCAGTCCATGTTCTACGAGATCGACATTGACTCCATCGACCGCCCGCGCGGCATGGACATCACGGTTGTCACCACCGCCACCACGGACGAGGAAGGCCGCCGCCTGCTCAAGGAGCTCGGCTTCCCGTTCAAGTAAGCTTCGCTTACCCACCCCAGCTTTCCGATGCCCTCTTTCCGGCACCGTAGGCTGGGGTTTTGGCATGTCTAGGGGGTAAAGTAGATGGGTCTTACTTCTTCTAGAGCTCAAGGACTGACATGTCGCTCAACGATTCCGTCGCCGCTGCGGTAAATAAAAAGACGATCCTGCTCGATGAATCGCCGTTCCGGTTCATCGTGCGTTCCATCCTCGCGGGCGTGTACCTGCTCATCGGTACCGCGTTTGCGGGTGTCGTGGGGCAGGCAGTGGAGGGCAACTTCCCGGGCCTGGGCAGCGTGACCTTCGCCTTCCTCTTCGGCCTGGGCCTGTTCGCCATCATCATCCTGGGCGCGGATCTCGCGACTGGCAACATGATGTTCATGGTCTACGGCGCCGTGAACAAACAAGTCTCCTGGGGCAAGGCCTTCTGGCTCATTATCGTGACCACCGTCTTCAACCTCGTGGGCACAGCACTGTTTGCGGCGGCGCTGGGGGTGTCCGCGAAGTTCGGCGACCTGCCGGTCGATCACCTTATCGTGACGCTTACCGAAGGCAAACTGGCCAAGGCCCCGATGGGCCTGCTCGTCGAGGGTATCCTGGCCAACTTCGTGGTCAACATGTCCATTGTGGGCGGAATCTTCGCCAAGGAGATTATCTCGAAGTTCATCGTCATCGTCCCGCTCATCGCGGCCTTCGTGGGCATGGGCCTCGAGCACGTCATCGCGAACTTCTGCCTGGTCTGTCTTACCTTCTTCGACGCGGCCTCCCTGCCGGAGCACTTCAGCCTCGCGTCGGTGCTCACCAACTGGAGCATCGTCTGGGTGGGCAACGTCATCGGCGGCGGCTTCCTCATCGGCGGCGTTTACGCCTGGCTCAATAAGGGTCCGGAGGCGTACCGCGACTAACCTCGCGCACGTCCGCACGAGGTTTTGTGCGTTCTAGGTCGCTGCACGTCCTCGAGCAAGGCTGTGAACAGGAAAATTATCGTGCTTGCGCGAGAGGTTTCGCCGTCGAATCCGAAGTCGGCCTAGGCTAGAGCCCATGAGCACAGCATTGTTAGTAGGTGGCGGACTGATTGGCTTCTCGTTTGCGCGGCGCTTCGTCGACGCGGGATGGGAGGTGCGCATGACCGACGTGCGCGAAGAACTCGCGGGCGCGGTAAAGGACGAATTCGGAGACGCGGTACGCTTCTCCACGGCGTTGGAGGAGCTCGCGGACGGCGTAGACTTCGTCCAGGAGGCGGGCCCAGAGAAGCTCGAGTTCAAGCGCGAGATTTTCGCGCGGCTCGCATCGCTGAACGACACGGCGGTTTTGGCGAGCTCGACCTCGGCCATCCTGCCGTCGAGGATCGCGGAGGGGAATCCGGCCGCGGACCGGATCGTGATTGGGCACCCGTTTACGCCGCCGGCGCTCATGCCGGTCCTCGAGGTCGTGCCGGGACCCGCGACTTCTCCAGAGACCGTCGAGCGGGCGCTGGAGGTTTACGCGGAGCTCGGTTTCCAGCCCAGCGCGCTAAAGAAGGAAATCCCGGGCTTTGTCGGCAACCGTATCCAGAAGGTCATCATGTGGGAGGCCATCTCGCTCGTGCAGCAGGGTGTTATTGACGCCAAGGACCTAGACACCATCGTGCGCAATTCGCTGGGCTTGCGCTACGCCGCGACCGGCCCGTTCGAGTCTAACCGTCTCGGCGGCGGCCCAGACGGCATCAAGTCCATCATTGAGCACATCGCGGGCGCGTGGGACACCGAGCTCGTCGCGGGTGTGCCGGACATGTCGGATCTCGATGAGGTCTACGCGCAGGTCGATGCTGCCTACGGCAACGACGAGGCGACCTTCGAGGCCGGTACGCGCCGCCGTAACGCGTTGCTGCGCGGCTTCCTCGACGTGCGCGAGTCGCACTAGGGTTGACTAGGGGGCTAGTCGGGGCGCAGGATGCGCTGCGCGATCTCCACGTCGGGGTTCGCGGCGCGCAGAGCGTCGAGGATGTCATCGCCCGCGAGACGCAGATCGTCGTCCGTGAGTGGATCGAGCGCCTCGAGGAGGAAGAGCGCGTCCGTCGTCTCCGCCGTGGGGGCTACGCGGTGCTCGGGGCGGAAGCGACGTGCGGCGGTCCCGGCTGCGTCGCGGACGGTCGCCGTGGCGACGTCGACGCGCACGGCCCCCTCGAAGCCGTCGAGAGCGAACACCGTGACTGGCAGCTCGAAGCGGCGGGCGACCGCGGTCCCGAGAGTGACTAAGGGGGCATCGGAAGGCTGGGCGCCGAGCTCGAAGAGCGCGGGGTCGAGGCCGAAGTTCTGCCAGGCCGTGCGCCACGCGGCGACGTGGGGCTGGAAGGCCGAGGGCTCTGCGGCAGCATCGGTGGTGGGCGCCTGGGCGCCGCGAACCGCGATGAGCAGGGCGCGGTAGTCCGGGCGCGGCGAGTCGAGCTCGACGTCGACGAGGAAATCGATGAGGCTCATATCTTCAGCTCCCCGGAGTAGAGGTTGAAGCGGTCGCCGCGCGCGAAGCCGACGAGGGCCATGCCGGTCTCGCGCGCGGTCTCCACGGCGAGCGAGGACGCGGCGGAGACGGCGACGAGCATGCCGAAGCCGGCCATGGCGGCCTTCTGGACGAGCTCGAAGCTGGCGCGGGAGCTCATGACGAGGATGAGATCGTCCGCGGGCAGGCGGCCTTCCATGAGCAGATGGCCGATGACCTTGTCCGCCGCGTTGTGGCGGCCGACGTCCTCGCGGATGACCACGGGATCGCCGTCGAGGGTGAAGGCGCCCGCGGCGTGGATGCCGCCAGTCTTGCGGAATTGCTTCTGGCCCTCGCGAAGCTTATCGGGTAGCTGCGCGATAACGAGCGGGTCGACCGGGATGTGGGGGATGGGATACCGGGTCTTCTTGGTGAGCTCCTCGATGGACGAGGTGCCGCACACGCCGCACGCGGAGTTGGTGAGCGTGAGACGCAGGTCTTTGAGCGAGATGACGTTGTCGTCGCGCATCTCGACGTCGAGCAGGTTGTACGTGTTGACGCCGCTGCGCGTGGCGCCTTCGCAATACTTGGCGGACTCGATGTCGCGGGCGGCCTGAATGTGTCCCTCGGAGTGAAGGAAGCCGTGGGCGAGCTCGATATCGTGGCCCGGCGTGCGCATGGTCGTGGTGAGAGTCTGGCCGTCGACGCGGATTTCCAGCGGCTCTTCGCCGGCGACGGAATCAGCGCGGGTGTCGACTTGGATGACCTCGGTGCGGGCCTCGTTGAGCCGCACTTTGGTCACCGCGAAGTTGGAGGTTACGCGGCCCGCCACTACTGCACGGCCTCGTTGAGCTTGGCGATATTGGCGCGGGCGTCCTCGACGTCCTTGCTGGCCAGGCCCACGACGAAGGCGGTGAGCGGCGCGGCCGGACGCGAACGGTTGTGGGCGACGTTCTTCGTCAGGTCGAGGACCTCGCGGATGAGCGCGGTGGCGTCCTTGGGGTCGAGACCGAGCGTGGTGGCGGCTTCCTCAAGCCATTCGTGGGCGGTCTGGATGGGATCCTTGTCTTCAGTCATGAACTCAACTGTAGTCGTGGACCTGCCCTAGACCGCGAAAGTCCCGCTCGAGGCGGGACTTTCAGGCGACGGCGGGCTTAGAGATTGTTGGCGTTCTTGCCAGTCGGCTCGAGGTGGACCACGAGCGACTTGGAGACCGGGGTCTCCGAGCCCTTGGCCATGTGCTCGACCGGAACCAGGATGTTGAGCTCCGGGAAGTAGCCGCCCACGCAATCCTTGGCGATGTTGTACTCGACCAGACGGAAGTTCGGCGCGACGCGTCGGCCGGACTCGTACTCGGAGACAACGTCGACGATGTCGCCGTCCTTGAGGCCGCGCTGGATGAGGTCTTCCTTGCGGATGAAGATCACGCGACGGCCGCCGCGCACACCACGGTAACGGTCGTCGAGGCCGTAGGAGATCGTGTTGTACTGGTCGTGGCTGCGCACGGTGGTGAGCAGCAGCTGGTCGCCTTCAAGCTCGATGGTGTCCGTCTCGTTGATGGTGAGCTGTGCCTTGCCGTCCGAGGTGTTGAAGATACGCTCGCGGGCCGCGTGCGGGAGCATAAAGCCGCCGGGGCGCTTGAGACGCTCGTTGTAGTTCTCGAAGCCAGGGATGACGTTCGCGATGTGGTCGCGGATGACGTCATAGTTGTCCATCATCGGGCGCCAGAAGGCGTCGCCGAAGGTGCGCTCGCCGATGTTGCAGATGATCTGCACCTCGGAATGGAGATCCAGGTCGCGATTGGCGCGGCGCTTGGGGAAGGACGCGGAAACCTTGGAGTCCGATGCCTCGACAGAGACCTTCTGCGGGCCGGAGGCCTGGATGTCCACGTCGGTGCGGGAGCGGACCGGCAGGATGAGTGACTTCTCGCCCGGCCACGCGCACGTGCCGTTGAGCTTTGTCAGCATATGAGCCGAGAGCTTGGTGGCGGTCATGCCGTCCTCAAGCGCCGTGGTGTCCGACATCGCACGGATGTAGTTGCCGCCCAGCGACATGAAGAAGTCCACGTTCTTATCGCGCAGCTGGATACCCGCGCCGGTGGAGGAGACGCCGTGCTTGCGCGGGACGTCGAAGCCGAATTCTTCTTCCATGTTGGCGAGGAACCACTCCGGCATCTTCTCCGAGATACCCATGGTGCGGTCTCCCTGGACGTTGGAGTGGCCGCGGAACGGGGCCGAGCCGGCGCCCGGCTTGCCGTAGTTACCCGTGAGCAGCAGGAAGTTCATCATCTCCTGGATGGTGGCCACGGCATTGCGGTGCTGCGTAACACCCAGCGTCCACGCGAGGACGACGGTCTCTGCCTTCTCAACGTAGTCGACGATCTTCTTCACCTCGCGCTGGGAGACTCCGGAGCCGCGCTCGAGGGCGGCATCGTCAAGCGAGTTAAGGTGCGCGATGGTCTCGTCGACGTTGGAGCAGAACTCATTGAGGAACTTGCGGTCAAGCAGGTCGCGGCGGATCACCTCGCGGTTGATCTGCTGGAACAGCGCGCGGTCGCCGTCGAGGCGGACCTGCACGTATTCGTCGCTGATCTTGTCCGCGATGCCCAGGGCACCCTTGACAGACTGGGGCTCCTTGAACTTCATGAGGCCCGTTTCCGGCATCGGGTTGATGGTGATGAACTTGCCGCCGTTTTCCTTCTGCTTCTTAAACGCAGTAAGCGAACGCGGGTGGTTCGTGCCGGGGTTCTGGCCCACGGAGATGATGAGGTCCGTGTTGTACATGTCCTGCATGACGATGGAGCCCTTGCCCACGCCCACGGTCTTGGCGAGCGCCACACCCGTGGAGTCGTGGCAGAGGTTCGCGCAATCTGGCAGGTTATTGGAGCCGTGGCGGCGGCCCAGCACGCCAAAGATAAACGCGGACTCGTTGACAGCCGTGCCGGAGGTGTAGAAGATGGCGCGGTCCGGATCCGTCGCCTTGAGCTGCTCCGCGATGAGGTCGTAGGCCTCGTCCCAGCTCACCGGATGGTACTTCTCGTCGCCGCGCGAGCGGTCGTAGAGCATGGGCTCAGTGAGGCGGCCGAGCTGGTCGAGCTCGTAGTCCGTCATCTCGCGCATCTGCTGCACGGTGGTGTTCGCGAAGAACTCGCGGGAAACGCGCTTGGGTGTTGTCTCCTGAGCGATGGCCTTCGCGCCGTTCTCACAGAACTCGACGAAGTTGATATCGCCCTGCGCCGGCTCCGGCCAGGCGCAGCCAGGACAGTCGATGCCGCCGTGCTGGTTCATCTTGAGCAGCGGCACGAGCGCGCGGTTAGGGATGGCCTTCTCCATGGCGTGGAACACGCCGCCCACGCCGGCTGCGGCGGTGACGCGGTTGCCGATGCGTGGGCTATCGAAGCGGTTGGCCACTGGATTAGCTCGGGAGACAGTTGCAATGGGGGTCATGGCCACAGTCTACCGACAAGCAGCGGGAATTTTGGAAAAACCCAGGTCGCCGTGTAACGTAGACCCTTGGACTCATGCCCGGGTGCTGTTTGTGCAGCTCACGGCGTTATGGGATACCAAAATTCAAGAATTTCATTTCAACTTTGTTGTAGGCCCACCGCCCCGCCGTGGCGGACCGTGTATGCATCAAGGGCAGCGAGCGCCGGCGGTATTGACCGTCCGGGGCGATAAGTGGCCCGAAATCACACGGACAACGCACGTCCTTTTTATTTAGGGCGCGGGGTGGCGTCGCGTCGACGCGACGCGCACTTACGCGGGAACCGCAACGAGAAAGGTAACGGTCACTTAACCATGACCATGACTGATCCTATCGCCGACATGCTGTCGCGCGTGCGCAACGCAAACCACGCGCACCACGACACCGTGTCGATGCCGACCTCCAAGATTAAGGCCAACATCGCCGAGATCCTGAAGAAGGAAGGCTACATCGCTGATTACACCGTCGAGGGCCGCGAGCTCTCGCTCGAGCTGAAGTACAACAACCGTGAGCGCTCCCTGTCGGGCCTGCGTCGCGTGTCGAAGCCGGGCCTGCGTGTGTACGCAAAGTCCACCAATCTGCCGAAGGTCCTGGGCGGCCTGGGCGTGGCTATCATCTCCACGTCCCAGGGTCTGCTCACCGACCGTGAGGCTCAGGAGAAGGGCGTAGGCGGAGAAGTTCTCGCCTACGTCTGGTAAGGGAGGATTGACACATGTCTCGTATCGGTCTCGCACCAATCACCGTCCCGTCCGGCGTTGACATCAACATCAACGGCCAGGATGTAGAGATCAAGGGTTCCAAGGGCACGCTGCACGTCGCCATGCCGGAGCCGATCACCGCTGTCGTCGAAGACGGCGAGCTCAAGGCCGTTCGTCCGGACGACGAGCGCAAGCACCGCGCTCTGCACGGCCTGACTCGCTCCCTGCTCAACAACGCCGTCGTTGGCGTTACTGAGGGCTACACCATCAAGATGGAAATCTTCGGCGTTGGTTACCGCGTTGCACTCAAGGGCAAGGACCTCGAGTTCTCGCTGGGTTACTCCCACCCGATCCTCATCAAGGCACCGGAGGGAATCACCTTCGCAGTCGACGGCGCTACCAAGCTGTCGGTTTCTGGTATTGACAAGCAGCTGGTCGGACAGATCGCCGCGAACATCCGCCGTCTGCGTAAGGACGATCCTTACAAGGGCAAGGGTATTCGTTACGACGGCGAGCAGATCCGCCGCAAGGTCGGAAAGACGGGTAAGTAAGCAATGGCAAACACTGAGAATTCCAAGCGCACCCCGGTCGGCAAGGACATCTCCACGCGTCGTCGTGAAGCCCGTGCTCGCCGCCACTTCCGCATCCGTAAGACCCTGCGCGGCACTGCTGAGGCTCCGCGCCTGGTCGTGCACCGCACGTCGCGCCACATGCACGTGCAGGTCATCGACGACCTCGCTGGCCACACGCTCGTCGCTGCTTCCACCATGGAAGCCGACGTGCGCGCCATCGAGGGCGACAAGAAGGCCAAGGCCGCTAAGGTTGGCCAGCTCGTTGCTGAGCGCGCCAAGGCTGCTGGCATCGAGAAGGTCGTCTTCGACCGCTCGGGCTACCAGTACCACGGTCGCGTTGCCGCTCTGGCAGACGCCGCACGTGAAGGTGGTCTGAAGTTCTAATGATCAACGCAAACGGAAACATCAACGGAAGGAACGCCTAATGTCGGACCGTGAACAGCGTGACGGCGGACGCTCCGCCGAGAACAACGGTCGTAACAACGACCGCAAGAACGGCGGCCGTCGTAACGACCGCCGCAACGACCGTCGCAACCAGCAGGATGCTGAGCGCGACAAGTACATCGAGCGCGTTGTGACCATCAACCGCGTCTCCAAGACCGTCAAGGGTGGCCGCAACATGTCGTTCACTGCCCTCGTGGTTGTGGGCGACGGCCAGGGCATGGTCGGCGTCGGCTACGGCAAGGCCAAGGAAGTTCCGGCCGCCATCCAGAAGGGTTCCGAAGAGGCTCGCAAGAACTTCTTCCGTGTCCCGATGATTGCCGGCACCATCACTCACCCGGTCGAGGGTCGCGACGCCGCCGGCATCGTCATGATGAAGCCGGCTGCCCCCGGTACTGGTGTCATCGCTGGCGGCGCTGCCCGCCCGGTGCTCGAGTGCGCCGGTGTCCAGGACATCCTCGCGAAGTCCCTGGGTTCCGACAACGCCCTCAACGTCGTCCGCGCTACCGTGGACGGCCTCAAGCAGCTGGTCCGCCCCGAAGAGGTCGCTGCCCGTCGCGGCAAGACCGTCGAAGAGGTTACCCCGGCCCGTATGCTGCGCAAGCGCGCAGGTCAGGAGGCATAAACAATGGCTCTGAAGATTACTCAGGTAAAGGGCCTGGTGGGCACCAAGCCGAACCATCGCGCGAACATTGAGGCTCTCGGCCTCAAGCGCATCGGTCAGTCCGTTGTTAAGCAGGACACCCCGATCATCCGCGGCATGGTTCAGAAGGTTCGCCACCTGGTCACCGTCGAAGAAGTGGCAGGGGAGTAAACCATGGCTGACATCATCAAGCTCCACGACCTGCGCCCGACCAAGGGCGCTAACAAGCCGAAGACCCGCGTTGGTCGCGGTGAGGCATCCAAGGGTAAGACCGCTGGTCGCGGTACCAAGGGCACTAAGGCTCGTAAGCAGGTTTCGGCCGCTTTCGAGGGTGGCCAAATGCCGATCCACATGCGTCTGCCGAAGCTCAAGGGCTTCAAGAACCCGAACCACGTCGAGTACCAAGTTGTCAACGTTGCCGACCTGGCCAAGGCGTTCCCGAACGGTGGCGACGTCACGAAGGCTGACATCGTCGCAGCTGGCTTGGTTCGCAAGAACCAGCCGGTCAAGGTTCTGGGCAACGGTGAGCTCAGCGTCAAGCTGAACGTCACCGCTGACAAGTTCTCCAAGTCCGCAGTGGAGAAGATCGAGGCTGCCGGTGGTTCCACCACCGCTGCCGCGAAGTAATTAGCGAAAGATAACGCCTCACCATCGGGTGGGGCGTTTCTTTATGCCCAGCTTGCCGATGCCTTTTCCGCATCCAGGCATGCTGGATTGCCCGTTCTCTCTGCCAGGAGAACGGGTTTCTTCCTGTTGTGGTATTCGCACAACATCAACCTGCTATTCACGTTGGTTCCCCGCCTTTAATCCACGGCACCAGGTATCCGCCTTTGTGGCGCACCCTCGCAGGGCCAACGCTACTTGTGCAGGGCGGTCTCGTCGGTGGTGACGAGGATCTCTACGGCGGCTTCATTGCGGTGAATGAGGGTGTTGAAGCCCTCGTTGATGAGGTTGTCGACGTGGATCTTGCCCGTGATAAACGGCGTGAGGTCGAGCTTGCCGGACTCTACAAGTTCGATGGCCTCAGGGTGGTTACTCACGTAGCTGATGGTGCCGCGAACGTCGAGCTCCTTGAGTACGATCTTCTGCATGTCGACCTCAGCCTTCTCGCCCCAGATGGGCACGATGACCAGGGCAGCCTGCGGGCGAGGAGCCTCGAACAACATATCGAGCACGGGCTGGACGGCGGTTCACTCGAAGTCGTAGTCAGCACCCTTTCCAGCGGTGAGTTTGCGAACCTCCTCGACGACGTCGACCTCCTTGGGGCCGAAGGCGTAGTCGGCGGAGCCGGCATCTAGAGCTTTTGGCGGCGTAATTGGGACAGCTCGCTGGTGGTGACGGTGGCTGCCTTGGCGTGCAACACCGCACCAGTGAGCAGGCCGATGGGGCCGGCACCGCCCACGACGGCAACGTCGCGCGGCTTGATCTCGCCGGCGCGCTTGACAGCATGTACGGCGACCGATAGTGGCTCGATGAGTGCGGCTTCATCGAGTGGCATGTCCGGAGAGATGTTGTGGATCCACCGCCGCTTGACGGCGATCTTTTCTGCCAGTCCACCGCCCGCGGCCAGCTAAGCCGATGAAGTTCATGTCCTTGGCTAGATGGTAGCTCTTGTTGCCCTGCGTGGTATCAACCTTCTCGGAGATGATGTAGGGCTCGAGCACCACGTGGTCGCCCACAGCCAGATCGTCGACGCCCACGCAGAGTGCCTCCACCACACCGAAGAACTCGTGGCCGAGAGGGACGGGAGATTCCTCGCCAGAGGCGGGCTGGGGGTGTCCCCGCGGCGGGCAGAAGATTGGGCCATCGAGGCGCTCATGAAGGTCAGTGCCGCAAATGCCGCACCAGGCAGCCTTGATCAGTGCTTCACCGGGCGCGGCGGTGGGTTCTGGGATGTCTTCGATGCGGATGTCCCCGCGGTCATAGAAACGAGCTGCTTTCATGATGTCCTCCCTTAGCATGGATGTCTTTTTGATAGCAGTATAAGTGGCGCAAATATGACTATTCAGTGATCAAGATCGCGATACAAGGGCAGTGCAGAAGCGAGCCCAGATCTGCGAGGTGATGAGTCCAATTCGTGCTGCGCCCTTGCACCACCTCTATCGGCTAGGGTCTAGTTGAAAGCTGTGGCCACGAGGGCGAGGTTGAGCGTGATGACTGCGGCGGAAAGTACAACGGCGACGGCGCGCGAGCATCGCCCGGCAGCCCAGCGACCCATGATGGCCGGGGCACTCACGAAGCGCATGAGCGGAACGAGCGCAAACGGGATACCGAGTGAGAGCACAGCCTGGCTGATGATGAGCGCGGTGGAAGGCTCGACACCAACGGCGATGATGATAAACGCCGGAACGAGAGTCGCAGTGCGCCGCACAACTACGGGGATGTGGGCACCGAGCAGACCAGACATAATCTCAGAACCTGCGAGCGTTCCCACGGAAGTCGAGGCCAAACCACTGGCGAAGAGCCCGAGCGCGAAGAGTACGCCGACGACGTCGCCAAGGTGAGCAGCGATGGCGCCGTGGGCGCCGGCGATGGTGTCAGTGCCGGGCACATCGGGCAGGCTCTCCGCAGCGAGGAGCAGGAGCCCGACGTTGACCGCGCCTGCGACGCTGAGGGCGATGATGATGCTGTGGCGGGTGTGCGCGAGCAGGTGATCGATATTGTCGGAGCCATGGCCTTTGACTAGGGCGGAGTGGAGATAAATCGCGTGCGGCATCACGGTGGCACCGAGCATCGAGGCGGCGAGCACAATGGATTCGCGGCCGTGGAGCTGCGGGATGAGGCCGGCGGCGGTATCGGAAGCATCGGGTGGATTAACGAAGAGCCCCGCGAGGAAACCGGCGGAGATGAGGATGAGGAGACCCACGACGGTCTTTTCGAAGAGTGAACGGCCCCGCTGGAAGACAAGTAGCCCGAGGGAGATGGCGCCAGTGATAACCGCCCCAAGCAGCAGCGGAAGATCGAAGAGGAGCTGCAAAGCGATGGCGCCGCCGATGATTTCGGCGAGGTCGGTGGCGGCGGCGACGAACTCAGCCTGCGCCCAGAAAGCGTAGCGCCCAACGCGGGGCAGACGATCACCGAGAACCTCGGTGAGCGAAGCGCCGGTGACGATACCCAGCTTGGCCGATTGATATTGGATAAACATGGCCATGAGGTTGGCCACGACGAGCACCCACGTGAGTTGGTAGCCGAACTGCGCGCCGGCCGAGATGTTGGCGGCGACATTGCCGGGATCAACGTACGCGATGGATGCGACTAGTGCTGGGCCGAGCGTTGCCCACAATGACATATATGCTCCTCACATTCGCGACAGCGTCCGCAGCCGTCGTAACTACTGTAGCCCGCTGCGGGCTCAACGTTAGAAGTGGGAATCCTTCCATTACCGGCACGTGCCCATACCGGTAGCAGGAGGAGTTGGAACGGGCGGTTTCGCGTCACGGTGTAAGTGTGAGGGTGCACCAGGTAAGCCGTCGACTGTCATCGAAGGTTGGGATGCGCAGGCGTTCTGCCAAAAATCCCTACGAGCGGGGTATCGAAAGCTTCGTTGGTGAATGTGGCACCGCCGATGTATCCGGCGGCGGAATCCTGGCGGATCATAGGGTGAGATTTTGTGCCGACATATTGTGGCACCGCCCGAGACGGCTGGTAGGGTAGTGGGGTCATAAGTTTCAACCGTCCCTAGAGGCCCTCTTATCGGCCGCCCGTCGCCTTCGCGCGGCGAGTTCCTATAAGAGAACCTGCCGGGGCAGATGAGTTCCCCCTCTCGGATCTCCGCATCGCCTTGTGCAGATGCGGCGCGCTGCCGAGTGGGCAGGAGGATAAAAGTAGTGTCCGCCATTTTCCAGGCCTTCAAGGACGCCGACCTGCGTAAGAAGATCATCTTCACTCTCGTGATGATCATCCTCTACCGTGTCGGCGCGCAGATTCCGTCCCCGGGCGTCGACTACGCGTCGATCGCCGGTCGACTGCGTACCTTGACTGAGGAGCAGGGCAACCTGTACTCGGTCATTAACCTCTTCTCGGGCGGCGCGCTATTGCAGCTGTCCATCTTCGCCATCGGCATCATGCCGTACATTACGGCGTCGATTATCGTGCAGCTGCTTACCGTGGTTATTCCGCGCTTCGAACAGCTCAAGAAGGAAGGCCAGTCCGGACAGGCGAAGATGACGCAGTACACGCGTTACCTCACGTTCGCTCTGGCGCTGCTGCAGTCCTCAGGCATCGTGGCGCTCGCTGACCGACAGCAGCTGCTGGGCCAGGGCGTTGAGGTCCTTACCGCGGACCGCAACATCTTTACGCTCATCATGCTCGTTATCACCATGACCTCGGGCGCCGTGCTCGTCATGTGGATGGGCGAGCTCATCACGGAGAAGGGCATTGGCAACGGTATGTCGCTGCTCATCTTCGCGGGTATCGCGACCCGACTGCCTACCGATGGCGTTAACATTCTCCAGAATAACGGTGGCCTTGTATTCGCGATGATTGCCGTCGGCCTCATCGTCCTCGTTGTGGGCATCACCTTCATCGAGCAGGGCCAGCGCCGCATTCCCGTGCAGTACGCTAAGCGCATGGTCGGCCGTCGCCAGTACGGTGGTTCCTCCACCTACTTGCCGCTCAAGGTCAACCAGGCTGGCGTTATCCCGGTCATCTTCGCGTCCTCCCTCATTTACATGCCGGTACTCATCACGCAGATCGTCAACTCCGGTTCCGCAACGGTGCCGGATAACTGGTGGCAGCGTAATGTTATCGCGCACCTGCAGGCGCCGAGCTCCTGGCAGTACATCGTGGCGTACTTCGTGCTCACTATCTTCTTCTCGTACTTTTACGTTTCTGTGCAGTACGACCCGAACGAGCAGGCAGACAACATGAAGCGCTATGGTGGCTTCATTCCGGGCATTCGCCCGGGCCGCCCCACCGCGGAATACCTCGGCTTCGTCATGAACCGCCTACTGTTCGTCGGCTCGCTGTATTTGGCCATCATCGCCATCCTGCCGAACATCCTGCTCGACCTTGGTGTTGGCCACAATTCCGCAAACGGCGCGTCCGCGTTCGGTGGTACGGCTATCCTGATTATGGTCTCGGTTGCACTGACCACCGTCAAGCAGATCGAGTCCCAGCTTCTGCAATCTAACTACGAAGGACTTCTCAAGTAATGCGTTACGTACTCCTCGGCCCTCCCGGCGCTGGCAAGGGCACCCAGGCAGCTATCCTCAGCGAGAAGCTGAATATCCCGCACATCTCGACCGGCGACCTGTTCCGCGCCAACATTGGCGAGGGCACCCCGCTGGGCGTCGAGGCGAAGTCCTACATTGAGGCCGGCAAGCTGGTCCCCACGGACGTCACCGCCCGCATGGTCGAGGATCGCCTTAACCAGGACGACGCCGCCAACGGCTTTCTCCTCGATGGCTTCCCGCGCACCGTGGAGCAGGCCGAGATCCTCACCAAGCTGCTCGCCGACACGGGCCTCGAGCTCGACGGCGTTATCAACTACGAGGTGTCTGAGGACGTCGTCGTCGAGCGTATGCTCGCCCGCGGCCGCGCCGATGACAACGAGGAGACCATCCGCACCCGTCTCGGCGTCTACCGCGACGAGACCTTCCCGCTCATCGAGCACTACGGTGACCAAATCATCACCGTCAAGGCAGAGGGCACCGTTGAAGACATCAACGCTCGCACCCTCGCTGCCATCGGCAAGTAAGCCGTCCACGCAGCAGTCAAGCGCCAGGGAGATATACCCTGGCGCTTGCGCAGTTTTTACCCCTCCCAGAAAGGACCCCACATCATGGCACGTCGCCACAAAAAGATGGTCGCCCGGACCCCGGGCGAGCTTGATGCCATGCAGGCAGCCGGAGAGATCGTCGGCCGCACTCTCCAAGCCGTCAAGGCCGCCGCGAAGGCAGGTATGTCGACGCTGGAGCTCGATGAGCTTGCCGAGGACACCATTCGCGACGCCGGAGCTATCCCGACGTTCAAGGGCTACGGAGGATTCCCCGGGTCCATCTGTGCGTCCGTCAACGATGTCGTCGTCCACGGCATCCCCTCGGCCGACGTGGTTCTCGAAGACGGCGATCTCATCTCGATTGATTGCGGGGCCACGCTGGACGGGTGGGTAGGAGACAGCGCCTGGACATTCGGCATCGGAAAGCTAGGCCCCCGCGCCGACGCCCTGAATAGGGCGACGGAATGGGTGCTCATGGAAGGACTCAAGGCCATGGTGCCGGGCAACCGGCTCACGGACGTCTCGCACGCGCTGGAACAGGCGACGTATGATGCTGAGCTGAAGCTCGAAACCGAGCTTTTTATCGTGGATGGCTACGGCGGACACGGCATTGGCCGTGAAATGCACGAGGACCCATATCTCGCGAACGAGGGGCGTGGCGGTCGCGGTCCGTTCATCATGGAGGGCTCCGTCCTTGCCATCGAGCCCATGCTCACGCTGGGCACGGAGGACAACGAAGTGCTGGACGACGACTGGACCGTGGTCACCATCGACGGCTCGTGGGCGTCGCACTGGGAGCACACCGTTGCCGCGACGGCGGAGGGCCCCCGTATCCTCACCCCGCGCTATTAAGTTCAGCGACGCCGACTTCAGCTATGAACTGGGCTTCAGGCAGCCGGTCTTAAAAAATCGCAGCGAAAACTAAGTCCCTGGCTATGTCACGGCTAGGTTTCGGTCTATACTGCCAGCATGTCGAAAATCAACCTGACGAAGGTCGCCGCACCGCTCGCGGCCGCGGCCGTCTCCCTATCCCTCATGGCGACCCCCGCCGCCGGCGCTCAGACTCTTCCTGCCGCTCCGTCCGTGGAGCAGATGTCCTCGCAGATTCAGATTGGCAAGTTCCTGGGCCTGAGCGAAGAACAGGCATGGGCGCAGCGTAACGATCTCATCAAGCAGATCAAGACCATCAACAACCCGCAGGTTATTCCGGTCCTCGAGCAGGCTGTCGATAACACGGTCAACGCCGTCTTCCCGGGGCTCGTCGCCCGCAAGAACGCAGAGATTCGCGCAGAGCAGGAGCGCCTCGAGCGCGAGCACGCCGCACAGGTCGCTCGCGAGCAGGCCGCCGCTCAGGAAGCCGCCCGCATTGCCGAGGAGCAGCGCAAGCGCAACGAGTTCGACCGCGGCCCCTGCCCGCGTGACGCTGACGCATGCGTCGATATCGATCGCAACCGCTCCTGGCTGCAGGACGACAACGGCAACGTCACCCATGTCGCCGAGTGGATCTCCTCCGGCGCTCGCACCCCGGAGCTGGCCACCCCGCGTGGCACCTTCTATGTGCAGTACAAGGTCAAGGACGAAGTTTCCCGCGAGTTTGGCAACGCGCCGATGCCGTACGCGATCTACTTCACCAACACCGGCCACGCCTTCCACGAGGGTTCCCCGGCGTATGATTCCCACGGCTGCATCCACCTGCAGCACCAGGACGCCCTGGCGTACTGGAACGACCTGCAGGTTGGTGACAAGGTTTTCATCTACTAGTCTTTGTCACTCCGCGGCGTGACCTGCGAACGCCTAGCGCCTCGTGCGCTGGGCGTTTATTTGGTTTTCGTGTCGTTCGTGCGTATTATTTAACGTTGGTGTATGCGCGCGTGCTTGCACGCGGGTTGACGCACCACCGCAGTAGATACAAACATGCAGGCCACGGCGTACTTGTCCGGGCCTAGAAAAGTAGAGGTTATGGCTAAGGAAGGCGCAATCGAGGTCGAGGGTCGAATCATCGAACCCCTGCCGAATGCAATGTTCCGTGTCGAGCTCGACAACGGACACAAGGTTCTTGCTCATATCTCGGGCAAGATGCGTCAGCACTACATCCGCATCCTTCCTGAGGATCGCGTGGTTGTGGAGCTGTCCCCTTATGACCTGACCCGCGGACGCATTGTCTACCGCTACAAGTAAACACAGAAATTAAGCCTCCTTACCCAAGGCGACCATCACTGTGCGCGAGCGTGAGCTCGCGCTTTGGTCGTCCGTGCACCTCAGGCCGCGGTGGCCAGAGCCCGCACAGTAGCGTTTACCCACAGTTTCCGGCACGGTCCGGGCGAAGCGTGAACGGTGTGTGGGACGGATAGGGAGAAAACCACCGTAACAACCCGAAAGGACACGCCACATGGCACGTCTCGCTGGTGTTGACCTCCCGCGTAACAAGCGTATGGAGATCGCACTGACCTACATTTACGGCATCGGTCCGGCTCGCGCCGCCGAGCTGCTGGAGAAGACTGGTATCTCTCCGGACCTGCGTACCGACAACCTGACTGATGATCAGGTTGCCGCTTTGCGTGACGTCATCGAAGCTACCTGGAAGGTCGAGGGTGACCTCCGCCGCCAGGTTCAGGCTGACATCCGTCGCAAGATTGAAATTGGTTGCTACCAGGGCATCCGCCACCGTCGTGGCCTCCCGGTCCGCGGTCAGCGCACCAAGACCAACGCTCGTACCCGCAAGGGCCCGAAGAAGACGATCGCAGGAAAGAAGAAGTAATACATGCCTCCGAAGACTCGTTCCGGCGCGCGTCGTACTGGCCGTCGCGTCGTAAAGAAGAATGTGGCCCAGGGCCACGCATACATCAAGTCCACCTTCAACAACACCATCGTGTCCATCACGGACCCGTCCGGTGCTGTCATCTCCTGGGCGTCCTCCGGCCACGTCGGCTTCAAGGGCTCCCGTAAGTCCACGCCGTTCGCAGCTCAGATGGCTGCTGAGTCCGCTGCCCGCAAGGCCATGGATCACGGCATGAAGAAGGTTGACGTTTTCGTCAAGGGTCCGGGCTCCGGCCGCGAGACCGCCATCCGTTCCCTGCAGGCTGCAGGCCTCGAGGTTTCCTCGATCACGGATGCCACCCCCCAGCCGCACAACGGCTGCCGTCCGACCAAGCGCCGCAAGGTCTAAGCAGACAGAAAGGATAGAGGTAAAAACTCATGGCTCGTTATACCGGCCCAGCAACTCGTAAGTCCCGCCGTCTGCGCGTCGACCTCGTCGGCGGAGATATGGCGTTTGAGCGCCGCCCGTACCCCCCGGGACAGGCAGGCCGCAACCGCATCAAGGAATCTGAGTACCTGCTGCAGCTCCAGGAGAAGCAGAAGGCAAAGTACACCTACGGTGTGCTGGAGCGTCAGTTCCGTCGCTACTACGCAGAGGCCAACCGTCGTCCGGGCAAGACCGGTGACAACCTGGTCATCCTGCTCGAGTCTCGTCTCGACAATGTGATCTACCGTGCAGGTCTGGCCAACACCCGTCGCCAGGCTCGCCAGCTTGTCTCCCACGGTCACTTCACCGTGAACGGCAAGAAGATCAACGTTCCGTCCTTCCAGGTCACCCAGTACGACATCATCGATGTCCGTGACCGCTCCAAGAAGATGGAATGGTTCGAAGACGCTCAGGATCGCCTTGTCGATGCCGTCGTTCCGGCATGGCTGCAGGTCGTTCCCGACACCCTGCGCATCCTCGTGCACCAGCTGCCCGAGCGCGCTCAGATCGACATCCCGCTGCAGGAGCAGCTCATCGTCGAGCTTTACTCGAAGTAACCCTTCGTCTAACCCACATATTCACCCTCTACCGACGTCAAATAGCGGGCGTCGACAAGGAGAAGTTCCATGCTCATTTCCCAGCGTCCTCAGCTCACCGAGGAAGTTATCGACTCTGCTCGTTCCAAGTTCACCATCGAACCGCTTGAGCCGGGTTTCGGTTACACCCTCGGCAACTCGCTGCGTCGCACGCTGCTGTCGTCCATCCCGGGCGCAGCAGTGACCTCCATCAAGATTGACGGTGTGCTCCACGAGTTCACCACGATCTCCGGTGTCAAGGAAGACGTTGCCGAGATCATCCTCAACATCAAGGGCCTCGTGCTCTCCTCCGACTCTGACGAGCCGGTCGTGATGTACTTGAGCAAGGAAGGTGCCGGCGAGGTCACTGCAGGCGACATTCAGCCGCCGGCAGGCGTTGAGATCCACAACCCGGATCTGCACATCGCCACCCTCAACGACACTGCTCGTCTGGAGATGGAGCTCGTTGTCGAGCGCGGTCGCGGCTACGTCCCGGCCGCCCCGACGTCCGGTGAGATCGGCCGCATTCCGGTCGACCAGATTTACTCGCCGGTCCTCAAGGTCTCGTACAAGGTCGAAGCTACTCGTGTCGAGCAGCGCACCGACTTTGACAAGCTCATCATCGACGTCGAGACCAAGAACTCGATCACCGCACGTGACGCTCTGGCTTCGGCCGGCGGCACCCTGGTCGAGCTCTTCGGCCTGGCGCGCGAGCTCAACACGGCTGCCGAGGGCATCGAGATCGGCCCCTCCCCGCAGGAGACCGAGTACATCGCTGCTTACTCCATGCCGATTGAGGACCTGAACTTCTCTGTTCGCTCCTACAACTGCCTGAAGCGCCAGGAAATCCACACCGTCGGTGAGCTCGCTGAGTGCACCGAGTCGGATCTGCTGGATATCCGCAACTTCGGTCAGAAGTCGATCAACGAGGTGAAGATCAAGCTGAACAGCTTGGGCCTAGCCCTCAAGGACACCCCTGAGGACTTCGACCCGACCCAGCTTGAGGGTTATGACGCAGAAACCGGTGACTTCAAGGATCCGTCCGCGGGCGAATCCGAGTAAATAATCACTAAACGCGCTTAACACTTAAAAAGCACACGAGGAGTACACAATGCCTACCCCGAAGAAGGGCGCCCGTCTCGGCGGCTCCGCTGCGCAGCAGGCTCACCTGTTGAGCAACCTGGCAGCCAGCCTCATCGAGCACGGCGCGATCAAGACCACCGATGCTAAGGCGAAGATGCTTCGCCCGTACGTCGAGAAGATCATCACCAAGGCGAAGGGCGGCTCCATTGCCGACCGTCGCGAGGTTCTCAAGCTCATCCCGCACAAGGATGTTGTTGCTCACCTCTTCGATGATCTCGCACCGCAGTTCGCACACCGCGACGGCGGCTACACCCGCACCATCAAGCTGGACAACCGTCGTGGCGACAACGCCCCGATGTCCCAGATTGCCCTGGTGCTGGAGGAGACCGTTTCCTCCGAGGCCACCCGCGCAACCCGCGCTGCTGCTTCCAAGGCCGCTGAGGCCGAGGAGGCCACCGAGGCCGAGGCTACCGAGGAGAACTAATCTCCCCGGGGCCTAAAGCCCGCATACGCAAAGACCGCAACCCTGAATAAGGGTTGCGGTCTTTGTCGTCTGCGGAGATGTCGTCGCGCGCAGTCTGGATTCCCGGGAGAATTACATCTTCGGCAGGAACTGCTGGATCTGCGGCCTCAGAGCGGCGCCCAGAGCCAGGATGCCGGCGGTGATGCCCACACCGAGCAGTGTCTGCTCCTCAGCGGAGGAGGAATCCGGCTTCTCACCCTCCTTGGAGCTCAGGGTCGGGAACTTCTTGGCCAGCTCCTCGTCGCTGGAGCCGTTGCCGTCCTTGGTGCCGCCAGTGGAGGAGCCCTTGTCGCTGTCGGCGTTGGAGGATCCGGTCTGGTTGCCGTTGTCTGCGGCCACAGCGTTCGGTGCAGCAACGGCGAGTGCGCCGGCAAGCGCGATGGCGGATACAGAGGCGCCAAACTTCTTGAACTTCGTCATCGTGTTCCTTTTGATTGGGGAATATTGTCGGTCGTACGCCACGTGAGCGTGCTCACGTGAGGCATGGCACATAGTATGGCATTCATCTTGGCTGGCAATAGTATTGGAATTTCACCACAATTTTCAGCCGCAACACAGAATGCCTACTCAGCCGCGGTACAGCCGCACCGAATTGGTAGTATCCCGGAGTATGACTGCCCCCTCGCCTGATACCGTCCGTTTGCGTTTCGACCTCGCCTACGACGGCACGGACTTCCACGGTTGGGCCAAGCAGAAAGGCGGGCTGCGCACCGTCGAAGGCGTCCTCGCTGAGAAACTCTCGCTCATCGCGCAGACCGAGATCGATCTCACCGTCGCTGGCCGCACCGACGCCGGCGTGCATTCCGCGCATCAGGTCGCCCACGCGGACGTGCCCCGCGCGCTGCTCGAGTCCCGCAGCATTCACGGCGATCCGTCCACCCTTGTGCGGCGCCTGACCAAACTCCTGCCCGACGATATCCGCGTCCACGACGTGACGTTCGCACCTGAGGGTTTCGACGCGCGCTTTTCCGCTCTCACCCGTCACTACGTCTACCGCGTCACCACGTTCCCCGCGGGCCCGCTGCCCACCCGCGCGCGCGACACGGCCATGTGGCCCCACGCCGTGGACATCGACGCCATGCAGGAAGCCGCCACTGTGCTCGTTGGCCTCCACGACTTCGCGGCCTTCTGCCGGCCCAAGCCGCACGCGACGACGATCCGCGATCTGCAGTCCTTCACCTGGCACGATGTCTCAACGCCGCACGAGCCGGAGCTCTACGAGGCCCACCTCACCGCAGACGCTTTTTGCTGGAATATGGTCCGTTCCCTCGTCGGCTGCTGCCTGGCGGTGGGGGAGGGCCGCCGCGACGTCGATTTCGCTGCGGCTCTCCTCGGGGAGACGCAACGCTCGGACACATGCCCGGTGGCGCTCGCCAAAGGCCTGTCGCTCACCGGCGTCGATTACCCGGCGCCGGAGGATCTCGCCGCCCGCGCCGAGGCGGCCCGCAACCGCCGCTCGCTCGAGTAGCGGGCCAGCGTGCCCCGGGTTAGGATGAGCGCACATCGCATTGTTACTCGGGGGAGTTCACCATGGCGCGTCTGCGACCGACCACCAAAGCCCAAATTTCCGGTCACCGTTTCCTGCAACGACGGCTTGAGCACGGTCTCGTCCTCGGCGATATTCGCATGATTCACGATCCCCTCGCGCGCCGCAGCCGCGCCGCCTGGATCTCCGTGGGCCTCTCAGTCCTTATCGCTGCGGGTGCCGGCCTCATCGCCTGGCTCCAGCCCAACCCGGATCCTGGCGCGCAACCCATCGTCCGCACCGCGCAGGGCCAGGTCCTCGCTAATATCGACGGCACCTTCCACCCCGTGCCCAACCTCGCCTCGGCCCGCCTGCTCACCGGTGCGCCTGCCGATGCCGCCCCCATCGGCCACGATATCCTCGCCGCAGCAACGCTCGGTGTGCCCGCCGGGCTTGCCGATGCCCCCGGCTTCCTCAACCCCGCACCCTCCAGCACCCCCTGGGCGCTGTGTCAGGAGCCCACGCCCGAGGACACCGTCGCCTTCGTGACCTCCATTGACGCCGCCGGCGAGCCGACCGGCCGCACTATCGTCCACGCCCAGCACCCCGTGCGTCTCCTCGGCCCCGAGGACGCCGCCCTCGTCGTGGTGGAACGACGCACGTGGCTCATCACCGAGGAGGGCCGGCGCCCGCTGGGTGAGGACGAGCTTGCGACAACCATCGCCCGCGTCGTGGGCATCAAGCCGGATGCCCCGCGCCGCGCGGTGCCGCCGGAGTTTCTCAATGCTGTTCCGGAGCTGCCAGCCTTCGCGCTGCCTGATGAACTCCCGGAGGTCTGGGATTCCGGCCAAGGCTTGTGGGCGCACACGGACGACGGCGTCGCACCGCTCACCGCCGCGCAAGCCGAAGTCCTCGTCGCCTCCGGCGCGCGCCTGCGCGACGTCCCCGCGGATGACGTCGCCGCGCAGCCCGATGCGGAGCTTTCACTTAACCTGCCCATGCGTCCGCTGCGCATCGCGCCCGCCGACGACCGCTGGCTGTGCGCGACGAGCAATGGCGTCGGCTTCGCGTGGCCGACCGGCGGCCTCGTGCCGCTGGCCGGTGAGTCCGTCGCCACGCACTTCGGCGGCCTCGACGCGGGCGGCGTCGCCGTGGACACGGGGCACGGCCGTCTCGTCGTCTCCGCCACCGGCACCCGCCACGCCGTGCCCTCGCAAGCCGAATGGGAAGCGCTCGGCTTGCGCGCTGCGGCCAGCGCGCCCTGGGACATCGTGCGTCTGTTGCCTGAAGGCTCGGAGCTATCTCGTGCCGCAGCTCTGAACTATGAGGGGAACAAAAACTAAGGACGCGGGACAAGTGGACAGTCATCCAGAATATCGTCCACGGAGCCATCGAGCCCCGCTGCACGTGCGAGTGCAGTCTCGCTCCACGCGTTGTAGTTGGAGACAAGGAGCAACCAGTCGTCTTTCGCTGCGGCGGCACACAGCTCGGTCACACAGGCTTCGTGGTTCGTGGGGGCTGAGTGCTTCCGCCCGGTCGAAGATTCGTGGCAGAGATTCGCCCACGTCGCTGTCGTCCATTTCCAGCAGCGTGAGCAGAGCACCAGTGATACGCAAAGCCGAGTCGTGAACATCAGCGGCGTGGTCCGAATACACGATGCAGTTCGGTTCGTAGGGCTGGGTCAGGACAACGGGACGAGCTTCGGCTTCGTTGAGGATGTCGTGGGCGTGCGCGGCCAAGTCAGACGCTGGCCGAGAACGGAAGGGCTGGGACGCCGAGTGCGATGGCATCCGTGGGTGCATACTCGCAGTTTAGGGAGTTGGACGGCGCAGTGCCGTGGACAGCGCTGCAGCGAGGGCGAGGACTGCACACGATGCCGCAAGCCATGCTAGACGTTGGTGAGAGACAGTATCGGTGCGCGGTGGAGTCGCCACGCTCACCGGTCGCGGTACAGAAGCATGTGATTGTGCGGAGGCGCTCACGGCAGCGAGTGGCTCGACGAACCCAGAGCCCGGATGTGCTGTTGCGTGCAGGCGTTCGCGCAGCTGCGCCGGGGTGGCGTCGGGGAAGCGCTCGCGCAGGAGGGCCGCGGTGCCTGCGATGACGGGCGCGGCGAAGGACGTGCCGGTGAGCGGTTGCACTTCGTCGGTTGCAAGCGCCAGGGGAGAGGCTGCGTCGCCGCGCGCCCATCCGCCGGTGGGCGACAGCCCCAACGGCACGGTCCCCGGCGCCGCGAGGCGTCCGGGAAGAGAATAATCCGCATGGTCACGGGGTTCCTCAACGGCGGCGACGGAAACAACCGTGGGGCCGTGGGCAGGGTAGACGACGTCGCCGGGGGAACACCCTGTGCCCGTGCCGCCGGTGTTGCCCGCGGCGGCAATGACGAGAGCACCGGATTCCTCAGCCCGACGTAGGGCGTCATCGAGTGGGCGCGTGGTGAGCTTGGCCGCGACGGCGGGGGCGACGCAGGAGACGACGGAGACGTTGATGACGTCGGCGTCGGCCTCGACGGCGGCGGTGATGGCGCGCGCCAACGACTCGAGATCGCCGGCGCCGCGGGCCTCGGCGTCACGCGCGTCCGAACGATAGTGGGCGCTCGACTGGCGAATGGAGAGGATAGTGGCTGACGGTGCGATTCCAGTGTCGCGGGCGGCGATGACGCCGGCGACGACGGTGCCGTGCATGTCGCAGTCGAGATGTGGGTCCGGGGAATCCGGCGCGACGAGGTCCGGCCCGGACTCCAGGCGGGCGAGCTGATCATGGCGTGCGACTCCGGTGTCGATGACGGCGACGCGCACGCCGCGACCTGTTGCCAAGGCGTGGAGCCGGGCACGGTAGTCGGATTGTTGCGCGGTGGGCGCGGGCGATCCTGCCCCGGGCGCCGGGACCATGCAGGCCGTTGCGGGTTCTTGGGCGAGGACGGGAGGGGCGAGAGCACACGTGGCAGCGATGGCCACGACGAAGAGAATGCGGCGCATGGTTAGCCCAGTCCGCGAATCAGGACGAAGACGCCGGTGATATGGATCGCGAGCGGCACGATGGCGGTGAGCGCCAGAGCCTCGGCGCGCTCAAACCACACGAGCGTGGTCGGTTCGAGACGCGCGACGCGCGGTGCCCAGAGGCAGGCCGTCGCAGTTGTTGCGGCAACGAGGACGGCGGCGATGAGCAGGACCCACGTGCCTGTGGCGAACCCTGCACTCACGGCGATAACGGCAAGCGCACATAGGGCGATGGCTCCGCCGGCGGCGCCCACCACGAGCAGCCACGTCCCGCGTGCCGAGGCATGGCGGGCGGCGTGGAGAAGAAAGGCGCCGCTCATTGCCGCGGCGAGTCCCGCGACCCAGCCACCGGGCAGACCCGTTGCGACGCCACGCACGAGGAATCCCAGTGCGGGCACGCAGGCGAGGGCACACGCGAGGAGAGCACCCTCGTAGAGCTCGCGGGCGCACCGGGCACGGGAGTCAGCGAGAGGATCGAGGATATCTCCGAGCTCGTCCTCGGTGGGCTCCTCGCCGGCGGTGGGGAGCTGGGGTACGCGCAGCCCCGCCGCGCGCGTGGCGAGCGAGGGACCGGCGAGGATGATGGCGACGCATGTGGCGAGGGTGAGGGCGGCTGCGGCGCTGGCGTGCCCGGGGGCATCGGCAAGCGAGATGGCGGCGCGGGGACCGGACAGACCGGGCAGCAGGCCGCCGAGCCCGGCGACGCAGGCGAGCAGCGCGCCCGTGAGCGTAGCGCCGGCGAGCAACGCGGTGCCCCGGCGCAGGACGTGGAGGAGACCCACCATCGTCGTCGCGGCGAGCGCGGCCGCGAGAAGTCCCAAGCGGGGCGTGCCCACCGCGAGACCCGCGGAGACCGCTGCGAAGGCGACGCTCGCGGCGCCGAGCGCGCGTGCCCCGGGTGCCCAGGCATGGAGCACGAGCGCACAGGCTGCGGCCGTTGCGCAGGCCGCGCCTCCGGCGAAGTGAAGCGGGAGGACGAGGCGCAGCGCGCCCGTGCCGAGCGCGGCCGCGAGCAGAAGACCGAGCACGGACCATGTCGCGGCGAGCGCGCGGGCCGGGGCGCCGGTGCCGACCGCGGCGAGGGCCTCCGCCGCGTCCCGGATGACGGGAGCGGCGGTGGGCGTGTGCGGGCGCAGGAGGATGAGCGCGCCATCGGAGAGCTTTGTCTCGCGCAGCGGCACGGTGTGGTCGAGCGCGCGGCCGGCTGGTGTGACGGCGCGCCATGGCGTGGACAGCAGCGGCGCGCCGAGAAGATCGGTGACCTCGCCCAAGACCTCGTCGAGGCTGGCCTCGGCGGGCAATGACACGTCGATTTGTTTGTGGAAGCGGCCGGCGTGTGCGCGGACGGTGACGCGCACGCTCGTAGCGGTCATCATGGCGGAATTTTCCCCCGGTATTTTTCGTGGTGGCGTCCCAGAAATGTTCTGGGACGGCTGGGCGTCCCCCTTGCCCAATGGCTCACATTGTGGCTTACTTGTAGGCGCATGTCTACCGCTACGGCGGCGGACGGGCCGTGAGCAGGGGGCTTACGGCTGGGGGATGCCGGTTGTGGGGTGGCCCCAGTACCTGGACCAGTTCTACGAGGGGGAGTACTCCATGCCCGTGACTACCATTCTGCGCGCGCCGCGCGACCCTGCACCGCCGCTGCCCAGCGGCACTTTACAGGCCGAGGCTGTGCCGGAAGCCGCGAAGCCCAAGCCCGTGCCGCTCGTGCGTCTGTTGTTGCCCGTCGTCATGATCGTGGCCATGCTTGGCATGGTCGCGCTCATGGTGCTCGGCGGTGGCGGGCGCGAACTCAACCCGATGATGCTCATGTTCCCGCTCATGATGCTTGCCTCCGTCGCGACGATGTTTGCGCCGCAGGGCTCCGCCGATGATCCGAACGAGCGGCGCCGCACCTACCTGCGGCACCTCAAGGCGTTGCGCGGTAAGGCGGAGGAGCACGCCGCTGCCCAACGCGCGCATGCGGTCCACTACCATCCGCGGCATGACGAGCTGGTCGCGTGGGTGGCCTCCAACCGCCTGTGGGAGCGCGACGCGCAGGATGACGATGCGCTCGCGGTGCGCGTGGGCGAGGGTGCGGTGGCGCTGTGCACGCCGATTACCTTCCCCGATATCGACGCGCCCGAGGACGTCGATCCAGTGTGCACGGTAAGCCTGCGCCAGCTCGTCCATTCCGCGGGGCAGCTGCCGGGGATGCCCATCGTCATTCAGCTGCGTGCGTTCCGCTTCCTGGGTATCGGCGGTCCACGGGCGCGGGAGCTTGCTCGAGCGATGGTCATGGAACTCGCCGCAGCGCACGGCCCGGAGACGGTGGGCATCTCGGCGCTGGGAGAGGGCTGGGAGTGGCTCAAGTGGCTGCCCCACACGCGCGAGCCCCGGGCGGCGCGATATCACGTGCTGCTCGTCGACTCGGTGACGACGACGGGTCTAGAGGATTTCTTCCACGATGAGACGCTTACGACCATCATCGACGTGGGCGCCCGCCCGTCCACGGCGTTGGGCTTGCGCGCGGAGCAGGAGGGACTCTTCCTTGTCACGGATGAAACGGGGGCCTTGCGTGTCGTCACCGAGGCCGGCGACGAGGAGCTCGGGCTTGCCGATGCCGCCCCGGAGGCCGCCGCCTTGCATCTCGCCCGCCAGTTGGCGCCGTGCCGGCGCCCCGAGGGTGCGGTGTCCATCGCACGCGTCACGGACGGGGACTTGCTGCGGTTGCTGGGGCACCGGGACATCGGCGAGCTTGCCGCGCGCTTGTGGCCGGGGCGTGCGGGACGAGAGAGACTCAATGTGCCCTTGGGCGTGGACACGGACGGGGTGCCGGTATACCTCGACATCAAGGAGGCCGCGCATGGCGGCGCGGGCCCGCACGGCCTGTGCATCGGCGCGACGGGTAGTGGAAAGTCCGAGCTCCTGCGCACGTTCGTCACGGCTCTCGCGGCGACGCATAGCCCGGACGAGCTCAACCTCGTGCTCGTCGATTTCAAGGGCGGCGCGACGTTCTTGGGCTGTGATACCTTGCCGCACACGGCGGCGGTGATTACCAACCTGGAGGAGGAATCCATCCTCGTTGACCGCATGTTTGATGCGATTTCAGGCGAGCTCAACCGCCGCCAGGAACTGCTGCGCGCGGCGGGCAACTTTGCGAACGTGGGCGACTTCAACGCCTCTGAGGACGCCGTCGCCCGGTACGGGCCGCTGCCTGCGCTCGTCATCATCGTTGACGAGTTCTCGGAGCTGCTCGGGCAGCATCCGGACTTCGCGGACCTCTTCGTGGCGGTGGGCCGTCTGGGCCGTTCGCTCCACGTCCACCTGCTGCTCGCCTCGCAACGACTGGAGGAAGGCCGGTTGCGCGGGCTCGATTCGCACCTGTCGTACCGCGTGGGTCTCAAGACCTTCTCCGCAGCTGAGTCGCGCCAGGTGCTGGGCATTACGGACGCCTATGCGCTGCCCAATAAGCCGGGCGCGGGTTACCTCAAGACGGGCGCGGAGGAACCCGCGCGCATGCAGGCCGCGTATGTCTCGGGTCCCCTCGCGCGCCGAGTCCTCGCCGCGGCAGACGGACCAGCGCGCGGCAGGGTGACGCTCTTCCATAGCTGGGACGCGACAGGTGAGGCCTTTCCGCATACGGCGGAGGAGGAGACGCAGCTCGACCACTCGACGACGTTGCTCGATGCCGTCGTCGACGTGGCGCGTGCCGAGGCCACCGCGCGGGACCAGGCCGCGCACCGCATCTGGCTGCCGCCGTTGCCGCCTGTCATCGAGCTGCCGGAGGTTGTCGCGGGAGCCGAACCTGGTTCTGGGGCGGGCCTGGCCGTGGCGCTGGGCATCGTGGACCGGCCGTACCACCAGCGTCAAGATCCGCTCGTGGTGGACTTGGCTGCGGCGGGCGGGCACCTCGCCGTGTGCGGTGGCCCGCAGTCGGGGAAGTCGACGGCGCTGCGCACCGTGGTTGCCGCGTTGGCCGCGGGCCGGGCACCGTCTGCGGTGCGCTTTTACGTCATCGACTGTGGCGGCGGACAGCTCGCGACGCTCGAGCGCTTGCCGCACGTCTCCGGCGTGGCGACGAAGCACGAGCCGGAGAAGGTCCGCCGAATCGTCGACGAGGTGACACAGCTGGTGGCGGACGCCGCGGCTGACGCGACCGCGACTCGCTCGGGCGACGTCTTTCTCCTCGTCGACGGCTGGCACCACGTGGGAACTGCAGGTGCGGACTTTGAAGACGTCGGCGAGCGGCTCACCCAACTCGCCGCGGACGGGCCCTCTGCGGGGGTGCACCTCGTCGTCTCCACTCCGCGCTGGACGACCATGCGCCCGGCCGTGCGCGACCTCATCGCGCACCGACTCGAGCTGCGTTTGGGCGAGCCCATGGATTCGCTCATCGACCGCAAGGCGCAGGCGGCATTGCCCGTCGCGCCCGGACGCGGGCTCACCCAGGACGGCGAGCCCATGCTCATCGCCCGCAGCAGCAACCAAGACCTGGCGCATATCGCA
>NHCFJ05603__coassemble_614_pt1 | contig 39832 bp, 36 predicted proteins | sample NHCFJ05603__metabat2_low_PE_001 | metagenome-assembled genome bin NHCFJ05603 | reverse complement strand
CGGCGGCATCCATGAGGGCTTGCGCAGCGCCTTATAGTAGGCAGAATTCGGCTGGCCCAGCTTCATGCCAGCCAAGGCGGTGGCAAGCACCGAGGTATGCGTAGCGGCGGTAGCTAATTCAACCAAAACCAACACACCCGGAATAAAGCACAGATACGCGCCGTTGCAGCCACCATGACCACTAGCGATCTGTTTAAACCCCTGTCCCTCGGCCGCTACGAGCTGGCCAACCGCGTGACCATGGCGGCCCTCACCCGCTCGCGCGCCGGCGAGTCCGGCATCCCCACCGAGCTCCACGCGGAGTATTACTCGCAGCGTGCCAGCAACGGGCTCGTGGTCTCCGAGGGCACCTTTCCCGCGGTGTCCACCCGCGCCTTCCCCGGCCAGGCCGGTATCGAGACCGCGGAGCAGCAGGCCGGTTGGGCCGAGGTTGCGGACGCCGTCCACACCAAGGGCGGCACGATCTTCATGCAGATGATGCACGCCGGACGCCTGTCCCACACGACGCTCGCCGAGGGCGCACAGCCAGAGGCGCCATCCGCCATTGCCTCGGGCACCGCCGTCCGCGACTTCGAGGCCCGCAAAGACTGCCCGGTTCCGCGCGCTCTGGAGACCTCGGAGATCCCGCGCGTCATCGAACAGTTCCGCGCCGCCGCCCGCCGCGCGGTGGACGCCGGCATTGATGGCGTGGAGATTCACGGCGCCAACGGATACCTGCTCCATGAATTCATGGGCGCCGTCTCCAACCAGCGCACGGACAAGTACGGCGGCTCGCCCGAAAACCGCGCCCGGCTGCTCATCGAGCTCACCCAGGCACTCGTCGAGGAAGTCGGCGCCGACCGCGTCGCCATCCGCCTGTCCCCCAAGATGAATGCCCAGGGTCCCATCGATCCCGAGGACAACGACGCAGAGGTCGCCGCCACCTACGGTGCTTACCTCGACGGCATCAAGGATCTGAACATCGCCTACGTGTCCTTGCTCTGGGGATTCGAGGAGAACGAGCTTATCCAGAACCTTGCGGAGAAAGCTCGTGTCAACGGCACGACCCGCGTCCTGTTCAACACGGGCTTCCCCACCGTCACGCAGCTTTCCGATGCCGCCGCGCTCATCGAGCGCCCCTATGTCGACGCCGTCGTCGTTGGCCGCATGATTCTGGCTAACCCGGATCTCTCCCGCCGCTGGGAGGAGGGCCTTGAGCTCAACGAACCGGACCCCGCCACCTTCTACGTGGGTGGCGCACACGGTTACACGGACTACCCGTTCGCTAGCTAGTCACACTCTCGCTCACTGCTCAGTAACGCCGCCGCACTCTCCGTCTGGGGACTGCAGCGGCGTTGCTTTTATAGTGTGCGCGCATGTTGCGTGCTGCGCTTAGGCCCCGAAGACGCGCTTGAGTCGATCGAGCCGGTCCTGGTATTCCTTGACGCGCTCCTCGTAGCGCTCACCAATCGTCACGATGACCGAGTTGGCAATCATGAGCGGCACGGACATAGACAGCCATCCATCGCGGGCGCCACGCGGGGACGCCAGCACGATATCCGGGATGGGCGAGAGAATCTGCAGATTATCCGTCACGAGCAGAATGCGTGCGCCAACCTTCTCCGCGTGCGCGAGGAGGTGGCGCAGCTGCTTGGAAGCCTTGCGGAACTCGAAGACGATGAGGACGTCCTTACCCGTCATGGTGAGCACAGCCTCCGCATTCTCATGTGCCGTCAGGTCGGTGAGGTCATGTACCGCAAGGCCAAAGCGGCCGAGACGGCGATAGTACATCTCAGACAACAGCGCGGAGTCGCTGCGGCCATAGATATAAATGCGCTCGCTTTCCATGATGAGATCCGCGGCAGCGTCGATATCGCGCTGCTTCACGTTCTTCGGGATGAGAGTGAAATTATCAATCTCAGACTGCACCATGGTGCCCAGCGTGGAACCGTCGCACATAGTCACTGCCCGCGGCTTGAGCGTCCCCAAGTTACCAGCAAGGAAATCAGAGTGCATGTCGCGCAGATCCGCGCGCAGCTCAAGGAAACCCTTGTAGCCGAGTTTCTTCGAGGTACGCGTCACGGCAGAGGGATGAACGCGGGCACGTGCGGCCACGTCTTCGCCGCGCCACAAGGCGGCCCCTGCTGGGTTGGACAGCAACACATCAACGATCGCGAGGTCCGACTTATTCAGGTCGGCACGATGACTGTCGACACGTTCTTTGAAACTCACGGGCGCTAGTCTAAGGAAATTTTTATTGCACAAGCAACCCGTTGGTCAATTTTTTCCGTTCCGCATGCGCACACGGCGCGGGATAACCCCTTCTAGCGGTTCGCGAGCAAAGAACCAACCGCTCAGCCCCACGACGGCAATGATCGCACATAGACCAAAAGCTGCCATAAATCCCCATTCGTCCGCGAGTGCGCCAATGACGATGGGACCTAAGATTTGACCGAAGTCGCCCGCCATTTGGAATGCGGAGAGCACCTGGCCGCCAGAGCGCTCGTTGCCAATAACGTCCGCGAGTGCTGCCTGCTGCGCCGGATTAATAAGGCCCGAGGCCGCGCCAGCCAGCACGGAGAATACGATGAGCGAGACCACGTGGTCCGCGAACCCCAGCGTGCCCATGAAGACCCCGGAGCCCACCAGTCCACTTATAATGAGGGGCTTGCGGCCCCACTTGTCTGCCAGGCGGCCCGAGAACTGCAGAACCGTCGCGTTGCCCGCCGCGAACGCCGCCAGCGCGAAACCAGAAGCTGCCGCACCGTTGTGAAAGACGGACGCCGCAAACAACGGAAGCACGGAGACACGCACCCCCATGTTAATCCACGAGTGCGCGAAGTTCGACGTCAGCGCGGCGCGAAACGCCGTGTCAGACCATGCGTCACGCACCGCCATGTGCGGCGCCTCGTGGGCACGTTCCTCTTGGGGGTCGACCTTAGGCATGAGTACCGCCACGATGAGCGCGGCAATGCCCACGCCGACGCCGTAGATAAAGAACGGCCACCGGAAGCCGAGAAATGACAAAGACGCACCCACCAGCGGTCCGGCCACGTTACCCAAGAGGAATGCCGTACCGTAGAGCGCCGAACACTTGCCGCGAATCGTGGGCGGCGACAAACGCACGATAAGCCCCATGGCGGAAACCGTGAACATCGTCGAGCCAATGCCCGCGATGGCACGCAACGCGAGGATGTGCCAATAGCTTTGCGACAGAGCAACCATGCCCGTGGCAACACCCACCGTGGTAAGGCCCACGAGGTAAATCCGGCGCGAGCCCAGCATATCCACGAGGCGTCCGGACGCAGGCGCAAAAAACAGCCGAGACGCGGCGAATGCAGAGACCACAAACCCCGCGGCCGCCATCGACACGTCGAAGCTCACCACGAACTGCGGCAGCAGCGGCGCGATGAGCCCGTAGCCAATCGCAATCATGAACGCCGCAGCGACCATAATCCAGATCTCACGCGGTATCTTCGCCTCAATCTGCGACTCTGCCGACGGCTGCGGCTCCAAGTGCGACATGCCAGAAGATTCCGCGGCGGACTCGCTTGACGCAGACAGATCCCTGTCGTGTTCCGAAATTTTCTCTTCCCCTTTCTTCGTGCTATTCAGTCTATCGCTCTCGGCTGCGCCGCTATAGTTGCCACATTTCGAACACAATTTCGAACACAATTTCGATAGTCGGCACTGTCCGGACCCTCCGTGTTGGGGCCTAGCCATACTCTGCGAAGCATGAACACTGTTGCTGATACCCACCTTGCCATCGAACTTTCCGCCGCAGAGACCGTGTCCAAGCTGCGCACCGTGCTGCGCCACCCGCGCTCCCTTGCCCGGCCGGTCGCCAGCTGGCGTCCGCCCACACTGGCGCTGCCTGCCGTGGGGGCTGCCCCACCGCTCACCATCGCGCTCACGCGCTATCGCGTGGGCCCGGTGGCCAAGGCTCGCGTCCGCGGCTATGGCGCCACCCGCGAGCCCGCGTATCTCATCAGCGCGCGCATCACGGATACCACCGGACCTCTGCGTAGCGACGCCGCACTCGTCGCCGCCGAAGCATGGGTGCGCGCTGCGGTCAGCCCGGCGCCGATACCCGCCGACGAGGACACGTCACGTCCGCCGCTCGCAGCGGTCGACACGCCGCATGACGGCTACGGCGCAGACGCGGTGCACGAGATCACGACGTCCTCGGCCGCCACCTTTGTCTGGCTCGTGGACCGTGACTTCCGCCCGGTGCCGTCGCCGTTGTCCATGTTCGAAAGCTTTGCGTCTGCGGCCTAACCAGCCACCGGCCATGGCCGCGAAGCACGACCGTGGCCCGCTGCCGCGCTGCGGCTTAAGCCCTGTGGCGGCCTTAATCGCCTGCGCCTGGCGCGCGAGAGCCCTCGTTGCGGGGCGTTCCTACGGTGCCGGTAGTGTCGCGTGCGAGCTCATTCAACGCACGGCCAGCGTCCTTGACTTGTTGCTCGCTCTCAGTGAGAAGAATGCGCGACAACCGCGGCTCGTTGCCGCTAAAGGTAAAAAAAGTCAAGGGGCGCGGCGGCACATAACGCACCAGGACGAGCACGATGAGCAAGCAAAACGTTTTATCAATGCTGTCGCAGATGAGGTTCTGCAATATGGTGGCTTCCACCTCGCCTATGCGCAGCAGCACAAAGAAGTTCGCGAAGGATTCCGCGTTCGGCGTCGAGTCGCCGCGCAGCGCAACGAGGACGGTGAGCGACGACAGCATGCCGTTGATCAGACCGATGAGCGCACCGCGCGCCATGACGCTGCCGAGTGATGAGAACACGGAGACGCGCGCGCAATAGCTCACAGCCAGAGCAACGAAGGCTGCAGAGACCACGTGCGGAATCATCATGGGTGCCGAGAATCCCCAGAGCACGGCGGTAAGCCCGGCGGTCGCGAGCCCGAGGATCGGTCCGCCAATGACAGTTGCGCCGATGGTGCCCAGCGTGTCGCCATAAAAAGGCAATCCCAGGCGATCGACGGACATACCCACCACAATGTTGGCGAACACGCTCATGGGCACGATGATGAACACACGGTCGGGCACACTGCCGTATCCAGCAATGAGAAACAGTACGGTCGCGACGGCGACGAGGATGTACATCGTCTCCCCCGCCGGAATGTCATAGATGCGGTGGAGCGGAATGTCCCCTGGCCATTGAAACAATGCGACAAACCACTGGCTGGCTAGGAGCGCGACGCCCACAACAGCGAGGACGGTGCGCCACCGCGCTTGGGTCTGGAACTCCACTGTCCTGTCGTCCTCGTCTCTCATCTAGGCCGTGGCGTGCCGCCGCGCCGAGTGGAATCGGCGCGACACATACATTCAGACTATTAGTTTAACGCGACGGCAGATACTTTAACGCGGTGGTCGGCACATTTCTTCAGCGGTGGCTGTCCAACCCAACGCCGCAGACTAGTCGCGCGTGGTGTCGGTGTCCTCGGCGTCGTCGTCAGTCTCCACGTCGTCCTCGTCCTCGTCGAAGTCGTCGTCACCGTCCAGCTCGTCCGCGTCGAGATCATCGGCGCCGAAGATGTCGTAGACCTCAGGCTCGTCATAGTCGTCATCGTCGAAGGACACGAGTTGTGCTTCCCAGTCGAGGGCCTGCTCGGAGACGAGTCCCAGCACGTCGAAGAGACGATCAAAGTCGGTGTACGTGCCCAGCTCAAGGGTCTCGGCGGGAATCTCGATGACGGGGCCTTCGCCCAGGCCATCGCTCAGTAGCTCGAGGCGGTCATCATCGAAGTCGTCGCCCAGTTCCCACAGCTCGTGGATGGACTCGTCTTCGAGCTCCTCAAACTCTTCTTCATCAAAATCGAAAGCCACGAAGCGCACGACGGCGCAGGGCTCGCCGTCCACGGACTCAACGAGCACGCGCAGCTCCGAGTCATTGGCAACCTCGGCGACAACGAGATTCGGGTTGAACTCGTCTTGTGCAAATTCAAGTTCCGCAATGCGCTCATCGGTGCCCTCGAGCAGATCGCGCAGCACCGTGACGACCTGGTCGGTCGCGATGTGGCGCGCCACAGCGTCGAGCGCGTCGTCCACGGAGAAGGCGACGGAGACTAAGACGGCTTCAAATTCCTCATCGTCTTCGTCGACATCCGCCGCGGCGATGTACACGTTGGCCGCTGGCAGCAGCGGATCGATCTCCTGGAACTGAATCTCCAGGTCAGAGGTGATAGGAACGAACATGATGTCATCGTGAACGCGGGACTCGATGCCCTCAGCGTCCAGTGCAGTCGCAATATCTTCAAAGAAGCTCATGGTGACCCTTTCGATTCGTGATGGCGTGCACGAGGTGGTGGCTTCCGTCCACCGCCACAGCTTACCTTTATTCCAGCGTGTCCGTAATGAATCCCAGTTGTGCCGCCAACTCTGGGCGGCCGGCTCCCCACTCGCACATATTGTAATTATCCCAGGCCACGCGACGTTGCGAGTACGGATCCGCCTCGACACGCACCGCGTCGTCGAAGACAAGAGTCTCGCGCAAGGCCGGCTGAGCGCGTGCCTCCTCGCCCGCGGGCACTAGGCGATGGGCCGTATCGGCCGGGTGTGCGACCCGGTACGGTGGCCACTCTGGGCCCGGTTCGCCGCCGTGGATGAACGCGGCCCACTGGCGCTGCATGAGGACCGTGAGTTTATCGAAGCTCTCTGTCGAGCCGATACGCGTGAGCGTCGACATGCGCGAGGCCTGCGCGTCGCCGAAGACATTGGAGAGCTCAAGCGAATGCATGGCGCCAAGCCCTAACCAGCGCAGCGCCACTGGCGCGAAGTCGAAACGGTACATCCATGTCGGTGCGACCAGGCTGTGTGCCTCGGCGATGCGCACGGACGGCGCCCAAAAGAGGGCATCGGCAAGCAAATGCGCAAAGTCCGCGCGCGTGGACGCTCCGTTATAGGCGGCGACGACGGCAGGCGTGCCCTCCCCGTCGAAGCTGGAGAGCAGACGCAACGCCGCGCGCTTGCGGGCAAACTCCCGCTGAAAGAGGAACTTACCAAAGCTTGCCTCATCCGAATTCGTGCCGATGAGCAGCGGCACGGAGGCCTGCTCGCCTGCCTCGAACGTAGCGATGGGGTGCCGCGGCACCAGATCCCCGTCGACGGTGGGCGCGTAGCAGGAGTTGAGATGGAAAAGCTCGCCGGCGCGCCACATCATGGATTGCCCGGCGCGCACAATGTCCGCGAAGTGCTGGTCCTGGATGTCCCCTAGCGTGGCCAGGCGCGGCAGGGACAGCTTATTCACCAGCTCGCGTGCCCACAGGGTCGACTGCGTGCGCGAATGGATCATGGAAATGGGCGGCGATTGTGCAATGGCGCGGTGAAACAGCCCGCGCGCAGCCGGGGTGCCCATGAGCGTAAGCACGGCCGCACCGCCGGCGGACTCCCCCATGAGCGTGACGGAGTCCGGGTCGCCACCGAAGCTCGCAATGTTATCGCGCACCCACTTCAGCGCGAGGAGCTGGTCGCTCACGGCCGGGTTGGCGCAAGCACCCTCGGCTGCGCCGAGACTGCGCATGTCGAGGTATCCCAACGCGCCGAGCCGGAAGTTCACAGAGACGTAGACAACGTTCATGGTCTGCGCGAGCTGAAAGCCGCGCAGCATGAGCATGTGGGAGGAGCCGACAATAAACGAACCGCCGTGGAGATAGACGACCACAGGCAGGGTCTCGTCCGTGTCGGGGCGCACGACGTCCACATGGAGGCAGTCCTCAGAGCCCACAATCTTGTCCGTCCACGAATACGTGGGCTGCGGGGCAACCGGACCAAATTCGCGACAGTCACGTATGCCTTCCCACCCCTGTGCGGGGCGTGATCGCTGAAAGCGTCCCGGTCCGCTCGTATCCGCGCCAAACGGAATGCCGCGCCAGGAGCGCACGGTCTCTCCCGAAACGTCCTCGTACAGACCGCGCACCCAGCCCTGCTGTGTGTGCACCGTCAAGGCATCCGCCAGTGCATTATCGGCCCTTATCTGGGCACGACGTGCGCGCGCATGAGCCTCTTGGGCGGCCCGCCGCGCCTCGAACACGGTGGGCTCATACCTCTGGCCCGCACGCGCCTGACCCGCGGCGCCACGAGGGGGCTGCGGGGGCGTGTTTTCCGGGCGGTGTGCGCGCGGTGGACGGTTGAGCGAGCTCATGCCTCCAGCGTAATTCCGTACACTCGATCCTGCGTACCAATGACAAACACAGTTAAGGAAGCGACCGTGATTGTAGATAAGCTCTTTGGAAAGAAGTCCTCGACCAAGGCTGAGGTGCAGCCACGCGGCGACGGCGAGGGCGCCGTCCTCACAGAGGAAGAGAGTTCCCTCAACGAGTCCTTTCGCACGCAATGGGCCACGGAAAATTCCGGCGGTGACAAGTTCTCCGCCATCATCTTGAGCACACTCGACCGAGCGGTCGGTATTCAGGCCAGCACCATCTCGAAATACGTGGACGGAGTTACCGAGAAGAACCCGAACGCCTCCATGGACACCCGCCAGGGCGTTATCGATGACCACTTCCTCAAGATCGTCACGGGCACCGGTGCCGGTGCCGGCGGCGCCGCGGCCATTCCGGGTATCGGTTTCGCGACGGGTACTGCGGCGATTGCCGCGGAGTCCGTGGTCTTCCTCGAGGCCGCCACGTGGTACATCCTGGCCTCAGCTAAGCTCCGCGGCATAAACATTGAGGACAAGGAGCTGCGCCGCGCGCTTGTGCTCATGGTGCTTTCCGGCTCCCGCGGCACCGCCATCGTTGACACCTTCTTCACCGAGGCTGCCGATGCCCCCGGCGCAGCCAATGTCACCCGTGCCGGCTCCCTTGCCTCGGCCGCCGCGCTCACGCGCTTTTCCGCACCGACGCTGCAGGGCCTGTCCGGTCGCCTGGCCAAGACATTCACCAAGAAGGTCGTCGGCCGCTTCAAGTGGGCATGGCTGTCCAAGCTGCTGCCGTTGGGCCTGGGCGCCGTCGCTGGCGGCATCGCCAACCGCAAACTAGCGCACGGCGTCATGGACAACGCACACACGCAGCTGCGCGCTCTATAAGGACCCTGCGCAGCCGTGGCCACCTCGTGGCCCCAGAGCACGACCTGTGTACTACTTTCCGACTTCGTCCTGCGCTGGGTGGTGGACGCGCCACCCCCACTTGGGCGCAAGTTCCCCACACCGTAACGAATAAGCGCAGGTTAGTGGGCGGAAATTATGCACCCACTCTAAAAGTCACCAAACGACCCCCCACTCTGTGAATGTTTCACAGTGTGGGGTTTATCATGGTGAACAGACTATCGGCACCGGTGGGCCTTCTGCAGGTCCTTCTAGATTCCGGCCGTCGGTCCCAGCGTCGAATAAACGACCGCGATAAACGCGACTTAAATATGCATGTAAGCAAGGAAATGAGGCGAGCATCTGCCGTGAGCAACTCGAGCATCTTCGGCCCCAACGCATGGCTGATTGACGAACAGTTCCAGCAGTATTCCAAGGACCCGAACTCCGTCGACAAGGAGTGGCGCGAGTATTTTAAGGCCAACGACGCCCCGCAAAGCGCAACGCAGTCTCCGGCTGCCGTGAAGCAGTCCGAGGGTTCTTCCATCGAAGCCAAGCAGGCCGCGCGCGAGACCAGCACGTCTGCCGCCGCTGCAGACGCTCAGGCTTCCACGAAGAAGGCTGCACCGGTACCGGATAAGCCGGCTCCCAAGAAGTCTGCTGCGAAGAAGCCGCAGTCCCCGCTCGAGCGCATTGGCGAGGCACCGGAGCCGGGCGAGACCCAGCTCAAGGGCATGTTCAAGGCCATCGCCAAGAACATGGATGAGTCTCTGACCATCCCCACGGCCACGACCGTGCGTGATATGCCGGTCAAGCTCATGTGGGAAAACCGCGCCCTCATCAATGATCACCTCAAGCGCACCCGCGGCGGCAAGATCTCCTTTACGCACATCCTCGGCTACGCCATGGTCAAGGCCGTACAGATCCACCCGACCATGAACGTGCGTTACGAGAACAAGGACGGCAAGCCTTTCGTTGTTCAGCCCGAACACGTCAACCTGGGTCTAGCCATCGACCTTCCGCAGAAGGACGGCTCCCGCGCCCTCGTCGTTGCCGCCATCAAGGACTGCGAGCACAAGTCCTTTGCCGAGTTCCTCGACGCCTACGAGGACATCGTCGCGCGTTCCCGCAAGAACAAGCTGACCATGGATGACTTCTCGGGCGTGACCATCAACCTCACCAACCCGGGCGGCATTGGTACCCGCCACTCCATCGCCCGCCTCACCAAGGGTTCTGGCGCGATTATCGGTGTCGGTTCTATGGATTACCCGGCCGAGTTCGCTGGCGCCTCTGCAGACCGCCTCGCTGACCTGGGCGTGGGCCGCCTCGTCACTCTGACCTCCACCTACGACCACCGTGTCATCCAGGGTGCGGAGTCCGGCGAGTTCCTGCGCACCATCGGCCAGCTCATCAATGATGACGCCTTCTGGGATGAAATCTTCAAGTCCATGGGCGTGCCCTACGCTCCGTTCCGCTGGGCACAGGACGTGCCGAATACCGGCGTGGACAAGAACACCCGCGTCATGCAGCTCATCCAGGCTTACCGCTCCCGCGGTCACCTCATCGCAGACGTCAACCCGCTTAATTGGCGCCAGCCGGGCCTGCCTTGGCCGGATCACCGCGACCTTGACATGCGCACCCATGGCCTGAGCATCTGGGATTTGGACCGCACCTTTAACGTCGGCGGCTTCGGCGGCAAGGAGCAGATGACGCTGCGCGAGGTGCTCTCCCGCCTGCGCGCTGCCTACACTCTCAAGGTTGGCTCCGAGTACGCCCACATCATGGACCGCGACGAGCGCGAATGGCTGCGCGACCGCCTCGAGGCTGGCGTCCCGAAGCCCACCAACGCTGAGCAGAAGTACATCCTGCAGAAGGTCAACGCGGCAGAAGCCTTCGAGAGCTTCCTGCAGACCAAGTACGTGGGCCAGAAGCGCTTCTCGCTGGAGGGCGCCGAGTCGCTCATCCCGCTCATGGACTCCATCATCGACACCGCCGCAGGCCAGGACCTCGACGAAGTCGTCATCGGCATGCCGCACCGTGGTCGCCTCAACGTCCTGTTCAACATCGTGGGCAAGCCGCTGGCCGACATCTTCGGTGAGTTCGACGGCAAGTACAAGGAAGGCCAGCTCGGCGGCTCCGGCGACGTCAAGTACCACCTCGGCGCCGAGGGCGAGCACTACCAGATGTTCGGCGACGGTGACATCAAGATCACCCTCGCCGCCAACCCGTCCCATCTCGAGGCCGTCGACCCAGTCATGGAGGGCATGGCCCGCGCGAAGGAAGACCTTCTGGACAAGCCGGGCGAGCACCCCGTCGTGCCGATCATGCTCCACGGCGATTCCTCCTTCAACGGACTGGGCATTGTCCAGGAGACCATCAACCTCTCCCGCCTACAGCCCTACACCGTGGGCGGCACCGTCCACATCGTCGTCAACAACCAGGTGGGCTTCACCACCACCCCGGATCTGGCGCGTTCCACCCACTACTCCACCGACCTCGCCAAGGGCTTCGACTGCCCGGTCTTCCACGTCAACGGCGACGACCCGGAGGCTGTCTACTGGGTGGGCCAGCTGGCCGCTGAGTACCGCCACGCATGGGGCAAGGACGTCTTCATCGACCTCATCTGCTACCGCCTGCGCGGCCACAATGAGGCGGACGATCCGTCCATGACGCAGCCGATGCTCTACGACATCATCGACGACCACACCTCCGTGCGTGAGCGCTACACCCAGGAGCTTATTGGCCGCGGCGACCTCTCCGACGAAGAGGCAGAGGCAGCAGCACGCGACTTCCACGACCAGATGGAGTCCGTCTTCACCGAGGTCAAGGCCGCGGAGAAGGCGCGGCCGAAGCAGCAGACCGGCATCACCGGCTCCCAAGAGCTCACCCGCGGTCTCGACACGTCTATCACCAGCGACGAGCTCGCAGCCCTGGGCCAGGCCTTCCTCGATACCCCGGAGGGCTTCCAGTACCACAAGCGCGTGGCCAAGGTGGCCGAGCAGCGTGCGAAAGCCGCCATCGAAGGCGGCATCGACTGGGGCTTCGGCGAGCTCATCGCCTTCGGCTCCCTCGCTAACGCCGGTAAGACCATCCGCCTCGCTGGTGAGGATTCCCGCCGCGGTACCTTCACCCAGCGCCACGCGGTCGTCTTCGACCCGACCTCTGGTGACGAGTTCAACCCGCTTGACGCTCTCGCTGACGAGCGCGGCAACGGCGGCTCCTTCCAGGTCTTCAACTCCGCGCTGACCGAATACGCCGGCATGGGCTTCGAGTACGGCTACAGCCTGGGCAACCCCGACGCCGTCGTCGCATGGGAGGCACAGTTCGGTGACTTCGCCAACGGCGCACAGACCATCATCGACGAATACGTCTCCTCCGGCGAGGCCAAGTGGGGTCTGCTCAGCTCGCTCATCCTCTTCCTGCCGCACGGCTACGAGGGCCAGGGCCCGGACCACTCCTCCGCCCGTATCGAGCGCTACCTGCAGCTGTGTGCTGAGGGTTCCATGACCGTGGCTCAGCCGTCTACCCCGGCTAACCACTTCCACCTCCTGCGCCGCCAGGCGCTCGGTGCCATGAAGCGCCCGCTCGTTGTCTTCTCCCCGAAGGCCATGCTGCGTCTCAAGGACGCGGCTTCCTCCGTCGAGGAGTTCACCGAGGTCAAGAAGTTCCGCTCGGTCATCAACGACCCGAAGTACTTCGACCTGCAGGGGGAGAAGATTGCGGATACCTCCAAGGTCAAGACCATCGTGCTCGTCTCCGGCAAGCTCTACTACGACCTTGCTCAGAAGCGCGACAAGGATGGCCGCGAGGACGTCGCTCTCGTGCGTGTGGAAATGCTCCACCCGATCCCGTTCAACCGTCTGCGCGAGGCCTTTGCTGCATACCCGAACGCGGAGCAGATCCGCTTCGTCCAGGCTGAGCCAGCCAACCAGGGTCCATGGCCGTTCTACAACGAGCACCTGCGTCGTCTCATCCCGGATATGCCGGAGATGGTGCGCGTGTCCCGCCGCGCTCAGTCCTCGACTGCAACCGGTAACGCCAAGGTCCACGCCGTTGAGCATGACCAGCTGCTTGAGGAAGCCTTCGCAAAGTAAGGTTCTTCCCTCCTAACACGACGCCCCGGTGACAGCTCCCCCGCTGTCGCCGGGGCATCGGTGTTTTCACGTTCCCGCCACGCACAAATCCGCTCGCCCACCCCATGGACGAGCGGATATCTCTAGCGGCATCTAACCCGCGCACAGCCGCGCCGCAGGTCTCAGCAACTAAGCCGCCACGCTACTTCAGCGTCGAACCGCCTGTATCGCCAGACCCCGACCCGGCGTTGGCGCCGGCATCCCCGCCCGCACCGCCGTCGCTCGTGCCGCTGCCATCCGAACTACCGCTTGTGTTTTCTGGGTTCGACGTGGAGGTGTTAATCCAGTGCTCCACCGTCTCGCTCACGCTGCCTGTGCGGTCAGCCTCCTCCACCAGGTCGTCGAGGTCTTCGGTGGTGAGGTACTTCGTCACCGAGGCAATCGCAAAGCGCTCGTCCCGATCAAGCAGATCTTTGGCATAGATGGGTACAAAGTTCTGGGGCAGATCGACCTTTTCATGATCTTTGCAGCCCGGTGCGGACGAAGGATCCACGGTTGTCAGCACCGTCGGCAAAGCACTCATCATCGCGATGTGAGTCTCTGCAAGAAAGTCCCGGTCCGTCTCGTCACCGGCCTCCTCGCGTTCCTTCTCTATGCGCTTGGCCGTGGGCATATCGAAGCCCGCGAGCGCGTTGCCGGTACAGGCCACGAGAAAATTCGAAGTTCCCTCTTCCAATACATCCACGCCGGAGCCGCTATCCGGCGTCTGCTCATGCACGAGGCTGGCAGAGCGCCCCTCCTCCCCGAGGGTCTGGATATAGATTTCTCCGAGCACGAGCTGCTTAGGGGAATCAGGGTCCACCGCGATGCGCACTTGTGCCTGAGACAGGTCAGATGCCTCAGGCAAAGGCTCCTGCCTCCCGCACGCGCTCACCCCTGCCGTACTCGCTGCCACCGCTGTGAGAGCCACAAGTCGGCGGGCAAAACGTGTGTGCATGAACGGGGCTCCTTGTCGCAAGATCAGCTCGAATCCAGATGGTACGGGTGACCAGTTTACACGGGTAGATCCGGGACTAAGATGGGTAGCTGATATGACTAACGCAATTGAAGAATCCCACGTACGCGAGGCACTGTCCCGCGTCGAGGACCCCGAAATCGGTCGCCCGATTACCGAGCTGGACATGGTGAAATCCATCACCATTGACGGCAACGATGTCGCGGTCGAGGTCTACCTCACCATCGCTGGCTGCCCCATGAAAAACACCATCGAACAGAACACCCGCGCGGTGCTCGAAGACCTCGAGGGCGTGGGCACCGTGACCGTGACCATGGACGCGATGAATGACGACCAACGTCGTGCCCTCAAGCAAAAGCTGCGCGGTGGCCAGGCCGAGCCTGAAATCCCCTTCGCCAAGCCGAATTCCACCACGCGCGTCTTCGCCGTGGCCTCCGGCAAGGGCGGCGTGGGCAAGTCGTCCATGACGGCCAATCTGGGCGCCGCACTCGCCGCCCGCGGCCTCAAGGTTGGCATCGTCGATGCCGATATTTACGGCCACTCCATCCCCGGTCTCCTAGGCAACATGGAACCGCCCACGGTCATCGATGAGGAAATGCTGCTGCCGCCCATCGCGCACGGCCTCAAGTTCATCTCCATCGGCCAGTTCATCGAGGGCAATGCCCCCATCGTGTGGCGCGGCCCTATGCTCCACCGCGCGCTTCAGCAGTTCCTGGGCGATGTCTTCTGGGGCGATCTTGACGTCCTTCTCCTCGACTTGCCGCCGGGTACCGGCGATGTCGCGCTGTCGGTCGCACAGCTCATCCCCAACGCGGAGCTCCTCGTCGTCACCACGCCGCAGGCAGCCGCCGCTGAGGTCGCTGAGCGTGCCGGCTCGATGGCGCAGCAGACCGGCCAGCGTGTCGCCGGAGTCGTGGAGAACATGTCTGCCATGGTCATGCCGGATGGCTCCACGATGGAGATCTTCGGCGCAGGCGGCGGCCATACCGTCGCCAAACGTCTGAGCACGCTCTTGGGCACCGACGTTCCGCTACTCGGTCAGATCCCACTGGATCCGGCCCTGCGCACCAATGGCGATGAAGGCACCCCCGTAGTCGTTGCGGCGCCTGAGTCCCCCGCCGGAGTCGCGCTTGCCGATGTCGCCTCGAAGCTCGTCGTCCGCAAGGACTCACTCGCTGGCAAGTCTTTGGGCCTTGGCGTGAAATAGACGCGCACGAGATAAGGCCTTGCGAACACTGTACCGAGTTCACGGGGCCTTTTCTTCTGTGTGCTCGTTCTTTGCGGCTGTTCCCTGTGATTGTTCCCTGTAGTTGTCCTCTGCGCCTGCGGCTAGGTGATATCCGCCCACGAGAAGCCACCACCGCTGCTGTAGTCGCCGCCATTCTGGCCGCGTTGCTGCGGGTTCTGCGGTGACTGCGCAGGATTCTGGGCCGGATTCTGAGCGGGATTGTGGGGCGCCGGAGCCACGCCCGGTCCCTGGTATCCCTGGGCGCCGCCCTGATTCGGCTGTGCGCCTGCAACAGGCTGTCCGGGCTCCTGGTGGCGCGCAGGCTTGCGCGGGTCGAAGTCATCCCAGGCGGAATCGTCGCCATCAAAAAGTGCCTTAGTAACCGCCGCGCGCGGCCCCATGCGGCCCCACTCCGCAGCCGTATTGATGGGACCACGCAGAGCGTCGAACTCTTGGCCCAAGCTGCTCATCTCGCCATTGAGTTCCGCCTTGGCACTATTGATAGCCTTGCGCGCAGCATAGATGGCAGCGCGCACGTCCTGAATCACACCAGGCAGGCGCTCAGGGCCAATGACCAAAACAGCAATAATGGCGATGACGAAAATTTCGCCCCACCCGATATTGGAAAACACGCGTTCTTTACCTTCTCATTGCGCGACGCAGCGTGTCGAGCTTATCCAAAAAGTCTTGTTTAGGAGTACACGCGAGCTCTTCCCCATTGGGCCCAGCGCAGTGGGGCGACGACGCAATATTCGTGAGCCGTGCAACGAGGCTTTGCGGGATATGCACATCCTCGCTGCGTTGGCGGACCCACTCGGCTGCGCCGCGTTGCCGCTCAATCTCGCCACGGCATTCCGAGCAGTGCACGAGGTGCACCCGAACACGATGTTGCGACTTCGGGCCCATCTCACCATCGACAAATGCAACGACGGCTTCTGGACCGAGGTGGCCAATGGAATCGTAACGTCGCGCTTTTGCTTTCAGTTTGTCTACCGTGCGCTGGCGCGCTGCGCGTGCGCCGCCGAGCGACACGGGTGCGGCGTGGTTCTTCATGGCCACCTCCTTTATCCAAGCGGGTGAATGAATCGGGTCCGCAGCGCTCATGCTGGCGGGCGTGTGTACGTCTCCAGCCTAGCGCGCTGAATGCTACCGCGTGCGGAGCAAAATGCGTGCGTCAGAATCGTTGACGGCCGCGGCCTCGAGTGAGGCGCGCAGCTGCGAGCGCCCACGGTGGATACGCGAACGAACCGTACCCATCTTGACGCCCAGCGTTTCTGCGATTTCGTCGTAGCTCATTCCTACGACGTCACACAGAACGACGGCGACGCGGAAGTCGGGACTCAGCTCATCGAGTGCACGCTGCAGCGCAGGGTCGAGGTTTGCCACGGTGTAAGCCTGCTCCGGGGTCATATCTTCGCCCGGGACGCGGTCATAGTCCTCCGGCAGCGCCTCCATGCGGATCTTGCTGCGATGGCGCACCATGTCGAGGAAGAGGTTGGTGGTGATACGGTGTAACCAGCCCTCAAAGGTTCCGGCCTTGTACTTATCCAAGGAGCGAAAGACGCGCATAAACGTTTCCTGGGTGAGATCTTCCGCATCATGCTGATTACCGGAAAGGCGGTAGGCCAATCGGTACACGCTATCCGCGTGCTCTGCGACGAGTTCCTCCCAGGTGGGCATGCTGGCCTCGCCCGCGTCAAAGGCAGCGGTCCCGTGAAGCTGGTCCGAATAATGGTCTGCCATTGCGCGTTTCATGCATTTCATTGTGCTATATCTGTGCTCCAAAAGCCAGATATCGAGCTGCTAATCCACTGTGAATGATCCTGTGCACGACCTGCCAACCCCGCGCACCGGCTTGGGCCGCTAGGATAATCACTGTGACTTCTACTGCATATAATGCCCTGCTCGACTACATCGACACGACTACTGAGCGCTCGGAGGCGCTGCGTGCCGCCTACGCGCATGCGGAGGAATTCTCGCTTCCCGCCCCGGGCGTTGCTGTAGGTCAACTCCTTGCCACTCTTACTGCTGGCGGCGTACACGCGGAGAAGCCGCAGGCGATTGCCATTACTCCGGCGGTTTCCGTAGCAGGTCTCTATCTACTCGAGGGTCTGCCTGAAGGCGGCATCCTTTCGTGCATCGACCCAGAGGCTGAGCACCAAGCCAACGCCAAGCAATTGTTCCGCACGGCAGGCCACTCTACCTCGCGCGTGCGCTTCCTCCCGTCGCGTCCCCTCGATGTTATCGGCCGCCTCGCCAACGAGTCCTACCACGTCATTTACGCTGATGTTCCCACCATGGATCTGCAGGCTCTAACGAAGGCTGCGTGGCCGCTGCTCACGCACGGCGGCACGCTCGTCCTTGCTGGCGCGTTGCTCGACGGAACACTGGCCGATGCGTCACGGACAGATCGCATCACGACTGCTGCGCGCGAAGCCGATGAGTTCGCACGGTCACTGGAGGGCGCTGTCATTACGCGTCTGCCGCTCGAATCCGGTATCACGCTGGTTACCAAGCGTTAAGAGCCAGGTCGCGATAGGCTCCCCGCCGTCACCGTCAGCGCACAATGCACAAGGACCTCCCTGTTCCGCTAAGGAACCATGAGGTCTTTGTTTACCTACGCTAGAGGCGCAAAGCGTTGAGCAGCCACGCGGGCGCTTCACCGCCCGCGCCGAAAACGGTGCCGATGAGGAAAGTAGGCACCGGCGCTGCGAAGGCCAGAATACCGAATCCGGCGAGCATCAGCGCCTTTTATCGTCCGAGGACTTATCAGAGTCAAGATCCGCACTTGGCGTTCAACCACTGCCGAGTTGCCAGCCGCTTGTTGTTAAGCTCGCACTGCTGCTTCTGCGCGAGCTTTCTCCACAGCGCGCTCCACTTCGCTCAAGTCGGTGCCATCAGCCGCACGATCCATGCCGCGGCCCTGCCTCTCCTAGCCAACCCCAATCTCCCCCTCGTTTGCACCGGATTGTCTTCTATCTCCGCCGCTTGTGCCTGCGCGAGAGGAAGAGCTGCAGCACAGACTTCCGCTGCACTATACGAAGTAAAAGCCCGGGAACCATATTATTTTCGTTCCTTATGCAAGGTTGAGGTGGAGGAGTCGAGAGCTCCCTGCATGAAAGAGCACCAGCCTGCGCTCAAGACTGATCACGCGATATGGCACTGAAACGTTCTACACCTGATTAAGTGGTTACCGCGCTGCACGGTCCATGCTGCTGGGAGCGGACGCGGCAGCGGCGGTGTCATGGACAGCGCCCTTGTCAAAGGCGTGGGGAACCGCCGCCGAACCACCGACCACGATGGTCAAGGCCGTCGCAAAGGCGACGACTGATTTGAAGACGGTATCAAACTGCATTTCTTTCATAATTCCCCGCTATGCTGACTGCTCTGTGCGCATTTTATTCGTAAACTACAGCCAGAATAACTGAGAGTGTTATAAGAAAGCAACCTTTTTGTTACGTAATCGCTGTGAGATCGAACACGGCCCGCACAGGGCGGGCCTTTTCGCGGAAGCGCTACCGCGACACGGTTGTTACCCGTGCATCACCTGGCGTATTTCCATGCCGTTTTACACCGTCTCGTTTTTGCCCACGACCACCACGCCGCCGGCAGATACGGTGTATTTCTTCTCATCACGCTCACGGTCAACGCCGATAATGGCGCCATCGGAGATAACAACGTTCTTGTCAATAATGGCGTGGCGCACGACAGCACTCTTGCCCACGCGCACGCCCGGCATGAGAACCGACCCTTCGACAGTCGCGCCGTCTGCCACGTGAACGTCGGACGCGAGCACCGAGTTGCGCACCGTACCGCCCGAGATGATGCAGCCCGAGGCAACCATGGAAGCCTGCGCGATACCGTTCTGCACGAACTTCGCTGGCGGCAGGTTCGTCGCATCCGTCGAGTGGATGGGCCAATGTGAGTTGTACAGGTTGAAGATGGGCAGCACAGAGATGAGATCCATGTGTGCCTCGTAGAAAGAGTCGATGGTACCGACGTCGCGCCAGTAACCGTGGTCGCGTTCTGTTGCACCCGGAACCTCATTCGACATGAAGTCGTAAACGTGGGCCTGGCCGCGCTCAACGAAGTACGGGATGATGTCGCCGCCCATGTCGTGCGCTGAGTTCTCGTTCTTCTCGTCTTCCAGAAGTGCCTGCTTGAGCGCAGAGGCAGTAAAGACGTAGTTGCCCATCGAGGCGTAGGTCATATTCGGATCATCCGGCGTGGACGGCGGGTTGTCTGGCTTCTCCACGAATTCCGTGATGGTTCCCATGCCGTCAGCCTCGATGCAGCCAAAGGCCGTCGCTTCCGAGCGCGGAACGCGAATGCCTGCCACGGAGCAAGCCAGTCCGGTCGCGATGTGCTCCTCGACCATCTGGGACGGATCCATGCGGTAGACGTGGTCCGCACCGAAGACGATGACGTAGTCCGGCTTCTCATCGTTAATAAGGTTGAGCGACTGCACGATTGCGTCTGCCGAGCCGTTGTACCAGCGCTTACCGCGACGCTGCTGCGCCGGGACCGAAGCGATGTACTGCGGGGTAGGACCCGACAGACTCCATGCCTGGGAGATGTGGCGGTCGAGCGAGTGAGACTTGTACTGGGTCAGCACGGCAATTTTGAGGTAGCCGGCGTTGACCAAGTTGGACAGAACGAAGTCGATAAGACGGTAGGCACCGCCAAAAGGGACGGCGGGTTTGGCGCGATCCTCGGTGAGGGGGAAGAGACGTTTTCCTTCGCCACCGGCCAGAACAATGGCTAGAACATTAGGCTGGGATTTCACATCTCCCAACTTATCCATGCTTTGCCTTTTTGTCATTGAAAATATGCGCAAATTCATGTGATATTTACACAGGCACCCCCGAGGCCACAAGAATCCCCGGCGAGGGCACGGTTTTGTGGTTACTCTGGCCGATTATGAGAGCCGGAATTTTTACCAAGGAATACCCGCCTGAAATTTACGGCGGCGCAGGCGTTCACGTCGCCGAGTTGACTCGTTTCATGCGCGACATTATCGATGTTGACGTCCACTGCATGGGCGGCCCGCGTGAGGAAGCCAATGTCTACACGTACGGTGTTGATCCGGACTTAGCTGATGCAAACGGCGCACTCAAGACGCTGAGCACGGGCCTGCGCATGGCCAACGGGGCATCGGCAGCCGATGTCGCCCACTCGCACACCTGGTACACCGGCCTTGCTGGCCACCTTGCAGGGAAACTCTACGGCATTCCACACGTGGTTACCGCACACTCGCTCGAACCCCACCGCCCGTGGAAGCGCGAGCAGCTCGGCGGCGGTTACGACGTCTCCTCATGGTCGGAGTGCAACGCCATTGAGAATGCGGACGCCGTCATTGCTGTGTCCGCAGGCATGAAGTCCTCCATCCTCGACGTTTACCCCAATGTCGACCCGGATAAGGTCCATGTCGTCCTCAATGGCATCGATACGCAGCTGTGGCGGCCGCGCGAGGCCGAACTCCTCGATACGTTGGGCGTCGACCGTAACCGCCCCATCGTTGTCTTCGTTGGCCGTATCACCCGGCAGAAAGGCGTGGCTCACTTGCTCAAGGCAGCCGCCGACTTCGACCCCGACGTGCAGCTCGTGCTGTGTGCCGGTGCCCCGGACACTGCAGAGATCGAGGCAGAAACCAAGTCGCTCGTGGAGGGCCTCCAGGCTCAGCGCGATGGCGTCTACTGGGTCCGCGAGATGCTCTCCCGCACCGAAATTCAGCAGATTTACTCCGGCGCTGACATCTTTGTCTGCCCCTCCATTTACGAGCCGCTGGGCATTGTCAATCTTGAAGCCATGGCGTGCGGGACTGCCGTCGTGGCCTCTGACGTGGGCGGAATTCCGGAAGTTGTCGTGGACCGCGAAACGGGTACCCTGGTCCACTACGACGAGCAGGCGCCCGCGGAATTCGAGGCGGGTATTGCTGCCGCCGTCAACCGCCTGGTGGGCGACGCCGACACGCTGCGTGCGTGGGGTGCGGCCGGCCGCAAGCGTGCGGAAGAGAAATTTAGCTGGGCGACCATCGCCGCCCAAACAGTCGATATTTACCGGAGCCTGATTTAGATGACCTATCGCCCTGAGCTGCACGTCTCTTTGGAGTCTGGGGTGCTCGAAGCACCCGCAGGCGCCTTACTCGACGGCACGACGTGGCACCTCTTCCACCAATATCGTCCGGCCCCTGGCGAGCCTTCCCGATGGGGCCACGTCTTTGCGGAAGAAGCGCCCTTCGAGTGGCTCGAGTGCGATGACGCTCTCGCGCCCGTAGGCGGCGAGTTTGGCCTGCGTGCCGGCTCCGTGGCGGCGGCCGGCCCTGATATCAACCTGTATTTCACCTCGTTGACCGCTGGAGCCTCATCCATTCGCCTCGCCAAGTACTCGGGCTATGACGAAACGTGTGAGGTCTCCGACGATCCGCAGGCGCTCGACCCCAACGTGGCTCGCCATGGCGAGGTCATCACCAGTGCCGATGGATTCTCGCGCTTTCGTTCGCCGTGCGTTGTCCCCGACTGGGCTACCGACGACAAGCGGGAGGCCGGCCACGAGGGCTGGCTCATGCTGGCGTTGTCCGGTTCCACGGAGAAACCGACGCCAGTCGTGCTGCGCAGCTCCGATGGCGACACGTGGCACCTCGAAGGTCCGCTGACGTTCAAGGGCGCTACCGCCTTCCCCGATACCAAGGACGATTTCCCGGCCGCGATCGTCTCCCCTCGCATCATCCGCCTACGCGATGAAATCGACGGAAACGTCTATGACGTTCTGTTCTTTACTGTCGAGGCTGGGGGCGAGGAATCCGGCGAGGTGGCTGGCTACCTCGTGGGCCGTCTGCAGGGCACCGAGTTTGAGGTTGTTTCCGGCTTCCGTCGTCTCGACTACGGCCACGACTTCACCCGCCCGCGCAATACGAATTCCACACCGGGCACGTTCTCGGAGGACTTCAATTACCGGGAAGCCTGCTTGTTCGGTTTGCTCAATGGTCGCGGTCGCAGCGATAACCCCGCGGTTCATCACTCGTGGACCGAGGAAGGTTGGGCCAACGCGCTCACGCTGCCGCGCCTCGTGACACTGCAGGGCGGCGTCCTGTACCAGACTCCCCCGCGCGGTTTGCCGGATGCTGTCTCGCATTCGAAGCGCGCCCGCATGTGGACGGGCCTGCTCGAGGTTCCGGCCGGCAGCGCCGTCACCGCCACGCTCCTCGACGGCCACGGCAAGCCAGCGACGACCGTCACCCACGCGGGCACGGAGCTGCGCGTCGACCGCTCCATGTCGCGTGCCTTCGACGAAACCTATAAGACGGACATCCCTGCGGTAGCTCCGCTCACCGAGGATCCAGACAACGTCGACGACTCGCTCACCATCGTCGTCGACGGCACGACCGTGGAGATTTTCGCGGACTCGGGCCTGGTGACCATGGCCTCGCGCATGTACTTCGATGGCGGCTGCAGCGGCTTCCGCGTTGAGACGACGGGCGACGCTGAGGTCGTGCGCAGCTTCGAGCGCGCTGGCTCCTAATCGCGCGGTCCGGCGCCCACCACAGCACGGAAACGGCCCCGCAGCATCACAGTTGGTGATGCTGCGGGGCCGTTTGCCTGTCCCGTTCAACGCCGTGCGCGGAGCGTGGGGCGCGCGGGGCAACAACCCGGACCGGTGAGCTAGCGAACGGGGCGCAAGCGATCGAGGCGAGCGCGGGCGGTCACTGCCATCGACTCAGGCAACGCGGCGATGCGCTCGGCTAGTTGCTCCGCGCTAATGTGGCGCGCAGACGGGCTCATTCCGACCTGTGCGACGATGGAGGCCTTGTCCAGCACGATAGGGAAAGAGATATCAACAGGGTCTGCGGCTTGTTCGAGGTAGCCCTTGGCTTGCTCGTACATGCGCTCAACCTTGCCTTCTTCCACGCCGAGAATGCCCAGCGGGGCGCGCAGTTCGTCGAGATGCCCCACCGCGGGAGTAAGAACGACAACCTGACCATGCGGCGCGAGCACGCGTTGGAACTCCGCCGGATTGCGCGGCGCGAAGACAACGGAGATAGCGTCAATGACGCCATCGCGCAGCGGCAGGTGTTCCCACACGTCTGCGACCACAGCGCCAATGCGCGGGTGCGCCTTTGCCAAGCGCTTGGCCGCGTGCGTAGAAATATCCAAGCCCACGCCACGAGCGCCGTCCAAGGAGTCCAGTGTGTGCGCGAGATAGTAGCCGGTGCCTGCGCCGACCTCGAGAAGCGCCGGCGAGTGTTCTTCCGGCGCGAGGTCAACGACGTCTTGTACGGCGCCGGTCACCGCCTCCACGAAAGGCGCGAAGTGACCGCGGGAAAGATACATCTCACGGGCTTCGACCATGGCGGCGTCGTCACCCTTGTGCTTGAGCCCAGCCCCCGGGGCAAGCGTGACGTAGCCTTGCTTGGCGACGTCATAGGAGTGACCCGACTCGGCGACGAGACGAGCACTATCGTCCGCGCCAGCCAATGGCGTACCGTCGACGGGATCAGCGAGAAGATCGATTACGTCGGCAAGCACTTATCCGGCAGCCTCCGTGAGCAAAGCTCCGAGCTCAGCGGCTTCTTCCTTAGTCATCTCAACGACGATGCGTCCGCCGCCATCAGACGGGATGCGCATAACGATCTTGCGAGATTCTTCCACTGCTTCCATCGGGCCGCCGGTGGTACGTGGCTTCATTGCTGCCATGAGCGAAGCTCCTTATATCTCAGTTATTGGGTATACCCCACCTAGTCTACGCTACTTTCCCCGCGGGTTTAGCCCACGTCACGTCGCGGCCATGGGCAGAGCGGACTGAAAGACTGCAGATAGCGGCGATCGCGTGGCAGCCTAGGACCGGCGCTCGTCCTCGCTCGGACCATCGACGATGAAGAAGCTCCCTGCCTGCGAAGGACCAGCGTCGGGAGTCTGCGTCACCGTCATCGTTCCGGTACGGTCCTCTTTCTTCTGCGGCTCGATTGGCTTCTCGTCCGGGCGTTCTTCCGGGCGTTCAGCCTGCTGCGCAGGTGCGCTCGGAGCGGCGGAGTCCACAGACTCGCCGGCGTCCGGAGACTCGGCAGCGGCCACGCCGGGCGCAGGCGTGGACATCGCGCGGGCAGCGTCGAGTTCTTCCTCCAGTTCTTGGAGACGCTTGTCGAGGGCCACGAGGACCTCATCCACCTGGCTTTGGCGGTAGCCGTTGCGCACGACATCAAAACGGACGTCGTCCAGGTCACCGTGCTTGACCGCCACGTGGTTGCTCGCGCGCACATCGGAGGGGCCTTCTGGCCCATCCATCACTGCACCATTCGCGCCGAACTTACCCGTCGCCCAGATGCCCAGGATGACGAGGATGGCGAGAATAAGGATGAGCAGGATCCACGAAAACATGCTGTTTAAGCTACCTTATTTTCAGTGTGCGGTACGCAATGGCCACGGGAGAAACCACGAGAAGCCGCCGGAAGCCCCAGTGGGGACGACTAGCGCGCGTTGCGGATGCGTTGGTCGGGGATGACCTCGTGGCATTTAACGATGTGGGCCACGGCCTCGTCCGGATCATCGGTGATGAGGAAGAGATCGGGGTCTTTCGGATTGATATAGCCGTCGATGACGAGGGTCTGGCGGATCCAATCCACGAGGCCGGACCAGTACTCGGAGCCCATGAGGACTATCGGATAGTTTGTCACCTTGCCGGTCTGCACCATGCAGAGGACCTCAAAAAACTCGTCCATGGTGCCAAAGCCGCCGGGCAGGCAGATGAAGGCCTGGGAGTACTTGAGGAACATCGTCTTACGCGCGAAGAAGTAGCGGAAGTTGAGGCCCAAGTCGACATAGGCGTTGAGTCCCTGCTCGTGCGGGAGCTCGATGCCCAGGCCCACCGAGGTGCCGCCCGCCTCATGCGCGCCGCGGTTGGCGGCCTCCATGATGCCGGGGCCGCCGCCGGTAATAACGGCGTACTCGGCGCCCGCCAGCTGACGGCCAACCTCGACGCCGAGGTCGTAGTAGGTGTCACCCTCGTGCAGACGGGCGGAACCGAAGACGGTCACGGCCTTGGGCAGGCGGTAGAGCGCATCAAAGCCGGCGACGAACTCGCCTTGGATGCGCAGCACGCGCCACGGGTCCGCATGCATCCAGTCATGGTCTGCCCCGGATTCGAGGAGCCGTTGGTCGAAGGTGGAGTCCTGCTGTCCCTCGGTGCGCAGGAGCATGGGGCCGCGCAGGGTGCGGTCTTTCGTGACGTCGTTGAGCTCGGGTGCCATGTGGGTGTGAGTACTTTCTCAGCGTTGAAGGTCTTAGGACGTGGTGAGGTAGGCCGTAAGCGCGCGGGCGACCTCACGGATCTGCGCGACGGGAACTTGCTCGTCTTTCTTGTGGGCAAAGCCCGGATCGCCCGCACCGAAATTGACGGCCGGGGTGCCCATCTCGGAAAAGCGCGCGACGTCGGTCCAACCGAACTTCGCTCTGAAATTGCCGTCGACGGCGGCGAGCAGCGCCTGTGCCGCCGGCTGGCCCAGGCCCGGCAGAGCGGCACCCGCAGCGTCGTCGACCTCGACGGTGATGGTGCCCGGCGCGCCGGCCTCGCCGCCGTTGGCGCCCACCTCGAGTTCGAGGACGCCGAGCGCGTGGGCCATCGCCTCGTCGAGCGACCGGTCCGGCGCGAAGCGGAAGTTGACGAACATCCACGCCTCGTCCGGAATGGTATTCGTTGCCACGCCCGCCTCGAGGTGGACGATATTAAGTCCCTCACGGTACTCGCATTCGTCGATGGTGACGGTGCGGGGCTCATAGGAGGCCACGCGCTGCATGACCGGGGCCAGAGCATGGGCGGCGTTGGAGCCCAGCCAGGCGCGCGCCGAGTGGGCGCGCGTGCCGTGGGCCGTCACACGCAGGCGGATGGTGCCCTGGCAGCCCGCCTCGATCATCGCGCCGGAGGGCTCGCCCAGCAGTGCCAAATCGCCAGCGAGCCATTCGGGATGGTCGCGCTGCAGGTGACCCAGGCCATTGAACTCGGTGGAGACTTCCTCCCCCTCGTAGGCGATGAGGGTCAAGTCATGGGCGAGGGAGGGGGCATCGGCAAGCTCGGCGAAGGCATGGAGGTAGACAGCCATGCCGGACTTCATGTCCACGGTGCCGCAGCCCCACATGATGGCATCCTCGCCAGAGCCTTCCATGTGGTGCGGGACGTTATCCGCGATGGGAACCGTGTCGATGTGGCCGGCGAGTACGACGCGGGAGGTCAGCCCCCGGTTCGTGCGGGCACACACCGTGTTGCCGTAGCGTTTTACCTCAATGGGAGCCTGCAGCGTACGCAAAGCTTCTTCCACAGCATCCGCGATCGCCTCCTCGTGGTGCGAGGGGCTGGGAATATCCACCAGCGCGGCAGTGAGTTCGACGGGGTCAGCATACAAATCTAGAGTCACAAGTGGCCATCGTACCGCTGTGACAGGCCACGCGCGCGCCGGTGTTAGGCTTTAATGCGTTCTACTCGAAGCCTATAGCGCGAAAGAATCTTCCTTATGAGCACCTCTCCAGCAGCGGGCAGGCGGCTGAAATCACGCCACCTCACCATGATGGGCCTGGGTTCTGCCGTCGGCGCCGGGCTCTTCCTCGGCGTCGGCGTGGGCATTCAGGCCTCCGGTACCTCGGTCCTTATTTCTTATGCCATCGCGGGCGGGCTCATCGCGCTCGTCATGGTCATGCTTGGCGAGATGGCCGCCGCACGTCCTTCGCTCGGCTCCTTTTCCACCTACGCGGGCCAAGCCTTTGGCAACTGGGCACGGTTTACGCTGGGCTGGCTCTACTGGTTCATGCTCATCATGGTCATGGGTTCGGAAATCACCGGCGCCTCCGCCATCATCGCGGGGTGGACCGGCTGGGCGCCGTGGGTCCCGGCGCTCATCGCGGTGACCTTCTTCGCCATCATCAACTTCGCGGCCGTGCGCGGCTTTGGCGAATTCGAGTTCTGGTTCTCCATCATCAAGGTCGGCGTCATCATCGTGTTCATCGCCATCGGCCTGCTCATGGCGCTAGGCTGGTGGCCGAACACGGACACTGTCCACCTGTCCAACTTCACGGAGAACTTCCTGCCCAACGGCGCGCCCGGTTTCGCCGCGGGTCTGCTCGCCGTCGCCTTCGCCTTCGGCGGCATCGAGCTTGTCACGATCGCCGCCGCCGAGTCCGAGGACCCGGCGCACAACGTGTCCACCGCCGTGCGCGCCGTCGTCTTCCGCATCATCGTCTTCTACGTCGGCTCCGTGGCTATCATCTCGCTGCTGCTGCCCTTCGACCGCATCCAAGACGCGGACGTCGCCGCACAGTCGCCGTTCACGCTCATCCTCGAGCAGGCCGGCCTGCCGGGCGCCGTCGGTGTCATGGAGGTCGTCATCGTCGTCGCCCTCCTGTCCTCGTTTAACGCACAGATCTACGCCACCTCCCGCCTCGTCTTCGACATGGCGCACGAGGGCAACGCGCACAAGCTCTTCCTCAAGACCTCCCGCACTGGCTCCCCCGTCAACGCCGTCATCCTCTCGATGTTCTTCGCCTTTGCCTCGGTGGGCCTGCAGTACTGGAACCCGCCGGGACTGCTCACCTTCCTCTTCAACGCTGTGGGCGGCTGCCTGCTCGTCATCTGGCTGTTTATCACGGTCTCGTACCTCAAACTGCACCCGCAGCTCAAGGCCAATGGCGAGATCACAGCGCTGCGCGCGCCGGGCTTTCCCTACGTCCCGTGGCTGGTCATGCTCGCCATGGCAGCACTCATCGTGCTCATGGTCTTCGACCCGTCAGCGCGCGGCCAAGTCATCGCCGTACTCGTCCTGTCCGCCGCCCTCATCGCACTCGCCGTGGTACTTCCGGTAGGCAAGCGCGAGAAACTTGTCCGTGACCCCTCTGCCGCAGCCCCCGGTCAGGTGTGAGCCAGGTATCACTGAACTGAGATTCCTTTCCGGGTCGGCTAGACTCCTGAAACGATGTGCGCCGCGGCGCGGCGCTGCCCTACTAGACATTAACCTCACGAAAGTACTCTGACTTCTCATGACCTCAGCATCCGCCCGCGGACTGGCCACGCTCACTCACGACGGCACCGTCCTCGACGTTTGGTTCCCTGCTGTGTATACGGACAAGCCTGTGGACGCGACCGGCACCACCCGCCTGGAGCAGACCCCACAGCAGTTCGCTTACCTCGTCGGCCCTGATGAGGAGCGTGGCGTCGCCCGTGTCGCCGTAGAGACGACCATCAAGGACCTGGACGAGGCTCCGGTGGATGCCTACGACGCGTACCTGCGCCTCCACCTGCTCTCTCACCGCGCGGTGAAGCCGCACGGCCTCAACATGGATGGCATCTTCGGCCTGCTCGCCAACGTCGTGTGGACCAATTACGGCCCCTGCGCCGTCGCCGACTTCCAGATGGTCCGCGGCCGCCTCGCCTCCCGTGGCCCCGTGGTCGTCTTCTCCGTCGACAAATTCCCGCGCATGGTCGACTACGTCGTGCCATCCGGCGTGCGCATCGGCGACGCGGACCGCGTGCGCCTGGGCGCCCACCTCGCTGAGGGCACCACCGTCATGCACGAGGGCTTCGTCAACTTCAACGCTGGCACGCTGGGCACCTCCATGGTCGAGGGCCGCATTTCCGCTGGCGTCGTCGTGGGTGACGGCTCCGACGTGGGCGGCGGCGCCTCCATCATGGGCACGCTGTCCGGTGGCGGCAAAGAAGTCATCTCCATCGGCGAGCGCTGCTTGCTCGGCGCGAACTCCGGCATTGGCATCTCCCTCGGCGATGACTGCGTCGTCGAGGCCGGCCTCTACGTCACCGCCGGCACCAAGATCGCCGTTCACGGCGCCGTCGCCACCGCCCTCGGCGTAGCCGACGGCGACACTGTGAAGGGCTCCCAGCTCTCCGGCGGCTCCGGCTTCCTCCTGCGTCGCAACTCCGTCACCGGCGCTGTCGAGGCCACCGAGTGGAAGGCCTCGGCCGTCAAGCTCAACGACGCGCTCCACAAGAACTAACACGATTTCGCTTTCGCCTCCACCCCGCACCGCATCCCGCGGCGCGGGGTGTCCGCGTTTTCCTGCGCCTGCCCCGCAGACCGGCGCACCGCCCACTCCGGCGGCCCGCCGCTCCCCGTCGCCGGTGGGGTGTGCTCCGCTGCCCCTAATGCGGACCACGCCCCACCGGCGAACTAGCATGATGAGCGTGTCTGATACATCCTCCTCTGCCCTCGGCCACGGTCTCAAGGTCCGCCACCTCACGATGATGGGGCTTGGCTCGACCATCGGCGCCGGACTCTTCCTCGGCACCGGCGTCGGCATCTCCGCCGCAGGCCCCGCCGTCCTCGTCGCCTATGTCATCGCCGGCTTCCTCGCCATCCTCGTCATGCAGATGCTCGGCGAAATGGGCACCGTCATCCCCGCCTCTGGCTCGTTCTCGGAGTACGCGGAACACGGCATCGGCCGCTGGGCCGGCTTCACGCAGGGCTGGATTTATTGGCTGGCCACTGTCGCCGTCCTCGGCGCAGAGATTACCGGCGCGGCCGGCTTCATCGGTGCATGGTTCGGCGTCACGCCCTGGATCCCCGCCGCCATCTGCGTCGCCATTTTCGGCATCATCAACCTGCTCCACGTCCGTAACTTCGGCGAGTTCGAGTATTGGTTCGCGGCCATCAAGGTCATCGTCATCGTCGCTTTCCTCATCATCGGCGCGCTCCTCATCTTCGGCCTCCTGCCCGGCCACACCTTCATCGGCACCGAGGTCTTCCTCGCGGACGGCTTCATGCCCAACGGCCTGGGCGGCGTCGCAGCGGCCCTCCTCGCCGTGGCCTTTGCTTTCGGCGGCATCGAGGTCGTCGCCATCGCCTCCGCCGAATCCGAAGACCCCAAGCGCTCCCTCGTCAACGCCGTGCGCTCGACCATCCTGCGCATCTCCGTGTTCTACCTGGGCTCGGTCCTGGTCATCACCTTCCTCCTGCCCTACTCGTCCCTGGGCAACGCGAAGTCCGCCGCTGAGTCGCCCTTCACCATGGTCCTCGAGCGCGCCGGCATCCCCGGCGCCGCCGGCTTCATGGAAGTCATCATCGTCCTGGCGCTACTTTCTGCCTTCAACGCGCAGATTTACGCGTCCTCGCGCATGATGCACTCGCTTGCCGCCCGCGGCGAGGCCCCCAAGCTCTTTATCAAGACCAACGCAAAGGGCGTGCCCACCAACGCCATCGCGTTGTCCGTGGCGCTTTCCGTGGTCATGGTCATCCTCAACTACGCCGACACCGGCTGGCTGCTCACCTTCATGCTCAACGCCGCGGGCGCCTCGCTGCTCATCGTGTGGGTCTTCATCGCGGTGAGCCAGCTGCGCCTGCGCCGCCAGCTTGAGGCCATCCACCCCTTGCCCATCCGCATGTGGGCCTTCCCCTACCTCACCTGGTTCGCACTCGCCATCTTCGTCGCACTTGCCGTGCTCATGCTTTCTGATGCCTCCGCGCGCATCCAGCTCGTCTCCGCCGCCGCCATGTTCGCCATCCTCACCGTTGCCGGCATCATCAATGCCAAGGTCCGCGGCATCTCCCCCACCGAGCGCCTGCCGCTGCCCGACACCGCCCATGCTTCCGATGCGCCCCGCGCCTAAGACTCAGCCCTAAGCGCCCCGCGTTCGCCCCCATGACGCACCCCATGCCCTGGACTCCCCCGCGGAGTCTAGGGCACTCGTGTCTGTGCGCCCGGCGACGCCTTATTTCATGCGCAGCGTCCCGCGCTCACCCACCTCAAAGCCGTGGCCGTCGGCTGCCGTGACACTGAGATACGGCTCCTCCCCTGGCCCCTTGAAGGTCACACGCACACCCTCCACATCAGTCTGCGTGCCGGCCTTAATTTCGCGCACGCGCTCATAGTTGTCCCAGCCAAGCTCAGACGCCATCATGTCATCACTGCCCACGTACCCGTATCGGAACGTGCCGTCCTCGGTACGCGCCACAAGGTTGGCCGGCGTTTGTCCCTCAGCGCCCTCGACCAAAGGCGCATCCATCTGGCCAATCATGCAGCGCACAGTGGCACCCTCGTCCGCGATATAGCAGTCGCCCATGCCAAAGCGAATGCGATACTCGCCCGAGCCGATGCCACCCGCGAACGCGCCTGGGTGCAGCCACGTAAGGCCCGCCTCCTCTGCCTCGGTACGCAGCCTGTCCGACTCAGCCTTCGACGCCTCATAGTCGTCCGTGGGGTTCATGTTCTTCGCCGACGCAGTACCGTTCGCAGCGCTTATCTCCGCGGCCCCAGAGGATCCCGCGGCCGCAGAGGATTCCGCAGCCCCAGGCTGCGGCTGTGCCGTCGAGGTCACCACGATGACCTCCGGATCAGCCGACGTGCACGCATTCAGGCCCGCCGCCGCGACGGTTATCAGAGACAGGGAAAGGAATAAGAAACGTCTCATGGACCCAACGTTAGCGCGGACCCCGACATCACATGTAGAAACCCCGGCGCCGTAGTCTAAGCCGCGGCGACGGGGACAGGGGGCGGCCTAGGCGGGGTGGCTTTCCTCCACCACGCGCGGGGCCTTGGGCTTAGAGCGGAAGGTCCACAACTTATTGATGATGAAGTTGATGGGCATCGCTACGATAATCGAGATGATATTGGCCCAGTAGCTCTTATTGCGTAGGCCTGAGGAGTCATCGAAGATTTCCGAGGACAGCGCGATGGGCGAGGTCGGATTGACTAACGCAATCATGATGACCTGCGAAACCACGTATGCGCCGATGCCGGTGAGCAGGAACGGGAAGAACCCGCGCCACCACGACACCTTATCGACTGAGTTGAACGTCCACTTGCGGTTGAGCTGATAATTCCACAAATTCGCGACAAAGAAGGCAATGAACGCGAAGATGTTGTACCAGCGCACGTTGAAGTCCGTGAAAGGGATCGCCAGCAGCGGGTCGTAGTAGTGAATATCCCAGACAACCTCGAAGAGCTTTTTCGCGACGACGAACATGACCGCGTTGACCACGGTGCCTGAGCCGCCCACGAGACCGAATTTAATAAACTGCCCCAAATTTGAGGCGAAGCGGCCGGCCGTAATTGACGTGCTCATGGCGGCGCCCCTCCTAGTGGTGGATTTTTCTATAACTGTCCTAGGGTACCCCGCCAGTCCCGCGAAATTGAAAAGCGACGCCGCTTGCCAGTGAACGGATCACTCAACCACAGCGACGTCGCAACCAGCGCCAACGGCGTAGAAAAGTCATAAAGCGCCAGTCCCTTATCCACCGGATACGTGTCATCCCCCACAATCGGCGAGCCAAGATAGTTCAGCAGCACGCGCAACTGGTGCGTATGCCCTGTCTCCGGCCGCAGCACCACCTCGTCACCGCGGCCCTCAAGCCACGTCCGCGTGAGCGTGCCCGCTGGATCCACGCGTACCTGGCGCTCGCCCCGCTCCTTGCGCATGCCCAAGTCCACGACGCCCGCCGCGCGCTCCAACGGTGAGGACACGAGCGCGTGATATTCCTTGTGCACCTTCCGCCGCGCAAACAGCTCGTGGTACGCCCCACGCGTCGCGGGGTTACGCGAGCACACAACCACACCCGACGTGAGCCGATCGAGCCGATGCAGCGGCACAATCTCGTCCTCACCACATTCCACGCGCAGCCGCGTTTGCACCGTCTCGCGCACAATTCGCCCATTCGACGTCGTGGGGAGAAAATGCGGCTTATCCACGACGATGAGGTCGCGGTCAGCGTAGAGCACCTCGTAGTGGAAAGGAATCGGCGGCTCCGGCGGCACCGCAGGGTGGTACCACGCCGGCACGGGCCGCTCCAGAAGACGTCCCGCAGGCAACCGCTCCCCCGGTGAAAACGGCGAATCGCCTGCCGATGCCGCCCAATAGGCAACGTCGGCAGGCACCCGGCCCACAAGGACCGTCTTGCGCGGCGAGATTCCCTCCCGCGCCGGCGGTCGGCAGGAGCCGACCGGAGAGTTAGGACGCAAGGCGCGCGCACGCCGCGGCAACGCGCTCGTCCGTGCCATTAAGCCCCATGCGAATGAACTGCTCGCCCTCGGGCCCGTAGAAGTCGCCCGGTGCGACAAGGATGCCGCGCTCGGCCAGCCAGTCGACCGTGTCGCGGCAGTTTTCGCCACGGGTAGCCCACAGGTAGAGACCTGCCTCGGAATGCTCGATGCGGAAGCACGCGTCCGTGAGCGCACGCACGAGCTTGGCGCGGCGCGCGGCATAGCGACCGCGCTGCAGCGCCTCTGAGTCGTCGTCCTCCAACGCTGCGACCATGGCCGCCTGGATGGGTCCCGGCGTGATAAGGCCGGCGTGCTTGCGCAGCTCGAGCAGCTCCGCGATAAGCGCAGCGTCGCCGGCGAAGAAGCCCGCGCGGTAGCTCGCCATATTCGCGGACTTTGACAGCGAATGCATGGCGATAAGGCCCGTGTTATCCCCGTCCGTCACGCGCGGATCGAGGATGGAGACCGGCTGCTTCTCATCGTCCCAGCCCAGACCGATGTAGCACTCGTCCGAAGCCACAATCGCGTTATTCGCGCGTGCCCACGCGACAACCTCACGCAGGTACTCGATGGTGAGCACCTCGCCCGTCGGATTCGACGGCGAGTTGATAAATGCCAAGCCAGCAGAGCCGAACTTCGCCGGGTCAGCCTCGCGCACCGGCGTGGCCCCCGCGATGAGCGCGCCCACCTCGTAGGTCGGGTACGCCACCGGCGGGATGACGATGGTCTCGCCACGCAGGCCGAGCAGAGTCGGCAGCCAGGCGATGGCTTCCTTCGTGCCCACCACAGGCAGCGTCGCCGCCGGGGACTCGACCGCGATGTTGTAGCGACGCGACAGCGCGTCGAAGATAGCCTGGCGCAGCTCCGGCGTGCCGGCCGTGGCCGGATAACCGGGAGCCTCCGCTGCAGCGGAGAGCGCCAGCTGCACGCCCGGCGCCACCGGGTCGACGGGGTTGCCCACCGAGAGGTCGACAATTCCGTCCGGGTGCTCCTGGGCCTTAGCCTTGGCTCCGGCCAGCGAGTTCCAAGGGAAATCCGGAAGTGTATTACCTAGCGGCGTGCGTGCCATCGTTGTCCTCTCCCACGCGAGCGGTGATTACTTAGTCTTTCTGCTAGTCCTGGTTCTGCGGACCGAGGGCGGCAACGAGCGGAGCGTCGAAGTCCTGCGGGCCCAGCGCCGCGGCGCCGCCCGGGGACCCCAGAGAATCGAAGAACGCGGCGTTCGCGTCGTTGTAGTCGAGCCACTCGTCCGGCACGTCATCTTCGTAGAAGATGGCCTCGACGGGGCACGCGGGCTCGCAGGCGCCGCAGTCCACGCACTCATCAGGGTGGATGTAGAGGGAACGCTTGCCCTCGTAGATGCAGTCGACCGGGCACTCCTCAACGCAGGCACGGTCCATCACGTCGACGCAAGGCTGCGCGATAGTGTACGTCATGGGTTTGAAATCACTTCCGAAAATTTGAGATTACGTCAGGGGATGTGAACTTACCTAGTATGTCACTTCCCATGGAAGAAAGGCCACCCGCCCCCGGCTACTCCAGCCGCAAATAACAGGATGGTCGATAATGTGGCGGGCAACGCTTGCAGGCTGCCGATGCCCCCTGCTAGCGCCAGGCCCAAAAAGCCCAGCGCCCACACGATAAGGGGCACTGCGGCGGCGAGGGTGCGGCGCGACCAGAGTAAAGCCGTGCGCGTGAGTACAAGGTTGAATCCAAATGCCACGGCGATGGTCACGGGGAACGGGATGGAGGTCTCCCCCAGCGGCAGACGCGCGCCGAGGTAGACCACCTCGAGGAGCAGCGAGAAGATCGCACCGAGGCTCAGCCACACCAAGCCCGTCACCACCTCGCCCCGATCGAAATTCGTGCGAATCGCCGGTTGCGCCTGCTCTCGGGCCCGCCGGGAAGGCTGTTGCGCCTGCGAGCTATTCATCGCTCGAGTCCTGCGAACAGACCTGCAGCGCTTTCTGCTGGCGCCACCGCGGCGGTACCTGCCTGGCCCAAGTGATAGAACTCGGCGCGCAGCAACGGCATGACGAGCAGGTTCGACAATCCGAAGGCCACCGGCGCCACGGCCGGGTCGCCAATGCCCGCGAAGGCCGACACCGGGTTCGTCCGCGACACCGTTCCGTCCGCCAGCCAGATCTGCGTCGGGTGGGCGGCCATGCCCGCGCGCTTGGCGGCGTACGCCGCGTCATCGAGCGAGTAGCGCACGAACGTCTCGGCCTCCGAGGCCTCGTTCGTAAAGTTATCGAGGTAGTCCCTGTCCGGCTTCTGCCAGCCCTCCGGCGCGGTGAGTGTGTCAAGGCCCGCGTAGTTCTCTGCGCGGTCGAAGACAGCCCACCACACGCGACGGTCTCCCGCCGCGATGTGAACCGCCTTATGCACCGCGATGTGGTCCGGGTGGCCGTAGCCGCCGTCTGGGCCGTAGGTCACGATAATGTGCGGGTCGAGCTCCGCAAACCGGCCACGCAGGTGCCCCGCCGCCTCCTCGACGCGATTGACGAGCGCATGCGGGTGCTCGTGCGCGGGTGAGCCTTCCATGCCCGAGTCGCGGAAGAAGCCGGCGCTGTTGACAAACTCGTGCTCGATGCCCAACGCCACGACGGCGTCTTCGAGCTCGCGCACGCGCAGGCCCGCCAGCACGCCGTTGTCCACGACGCCCTGGTACGGCTCGCCGATGACTTCGCCCTCATCGCCCAGCGTGAGCGTGAGCAAGGTGACCGTCGCGCCACGGCGCGCCAGGTCCGCGAGCGTGCCGCCGGTAAAGAGGACCTCATCGTCCGGGTGCGCATGCACCGCGACCACGCGGAAGCCAGTCAAATCCGTCATTCTTTTCGTCCTTCGTCCTCGTTCGTGCCCTGTGCAGCGTCATTGTCGTGGTCTGCGTCGTTGTCGGCGCCTCGCGCTGCCTCGCGGTCGGCCGTCGACGTCGCGGCCGGATCCTTGTCCTCGGGCGTCCACTGGGGTGCCGTCGCGAGTCCCGCGCGCCATGCTTCCACTGTAGTCCCCGGCCCCACGATGCCCTCTCCCAGGGCGAGGAGCCGTGACTCGGCGAGCAGCGGAATAACCACGTGGCTGCGCGCCTGCCACTCCGTCAACGCGCGGGCGGCATCGGCAGGCTTCGTCTCCCCGCGCAGAATCGCCGCACGCGTCACCGCCGCGTCCGGCGGACACACGCCGGACAACTCGCCCGGGAAGGTCTCCGGAGTCTCGTCCTCGTCCCACAGATCGCCCAGCGACGTCGCGGTCTCCTCGCTCGTGCTTTCCGCCGCCGCGCTATCCTTCGCCGACGTGTCTGCCGCAGAAGGCTCCGGCGAACCCGGCGTGGTCGACCCGGCTGCCTCAGCCGCGCTTGTTGCAGCCGACGACGTTGTCCCCGCCGGGACCGGATCGCTCGCGCAGACGTAGGAGCTGGCCACGCGGAGTGGATTCTCGTCTATGGTATCCCAGCTCAGCACGGCATCAACCTTGCCCGAGGGCAACGACTCCGCCGCCAATGTGCGCATGCGGTCCGCAACCACCTTTGCGCTCACGCCGTGCAGGGCGAGCTGGTCGACGAGGATATTGGCCGCCGTAGCCGCCGTCGTATCGGAAGGATCGACGCCGATGCGCACGGGACGTCCCAAGGCGACGAGCTCTGCGACGTCAGGGTTGTCTGCTGCCTCGGACGAGGGGGCATCGGCCGCCTGGCCTGGGACATCGAGCGGCGCGGTGCGCCCGGTGGCCAGCCGTGCGACCTGGCGGGCATCGATGAGCTCCGCGAGCTGCGCGCGGGCTTCCTCGGACAGCGCGACATGCAGGCGCAACTGGCGCGCGGTATCGACCGTCTCCGCGTCGACATCCGGCAAAAGCGAGAGCGCCTCGAGCGTGGTCTGCTCCGGCGTGAAGTCCGCGAAGCCAATCTGGCCGGAGCGCAGCATATTGATGGCCTGCTCCGCATCGCGGACCGAGCGCAACATGATGACGTCGGTGCGCGCGGGGTCCTTGCCCCAGTAACGATCGTTGCGGTTGAGCGTAATGACCCCACGGGCGCGGTCCACGGTCGCGACGAGGTAGCGGCCCGCCGAGGCCGGAATGTCGTCGTGCAGGACCGTATCGAAGGCGACGTCACCGAGCAGGTGGGACGGCACGAGCCCGTGGAAGAGCCCCTGCCAGTTCGCGACGCGTTCGCGGAAATCGACGGTGACGACGCGCCCGCCGTCGCTCGAGGCAATCGTCGAAATGGCTCGGTAACCCGCCGGGTCCTGGACGCCGGCGGTGGTCACCATGCCGTGCCACAAATAGCTGAAGTCTGCCGCAGAGATGGGCGTGCCGTCTGACCACTGCGCAGCGGAGGAAATCTTGTACCGCACGCGCTGCGCAACACCCCGGGGAGCCTCGACTTCCTCGGCGCTATCGAGCAGGTCTGTATCCATGACGCCGTTGCGGAACGCGGACGGCAGCACGAGGTCCGTGAGCTGCTGGACGAGCTCCTGATTATTCGCGGTGAGATGTGGATTGAGACCGCCCACCAGCGGATCAACGCCGATGGAGACCGTGGTGCGCTCCGGCACGTCCGTCGCCGCGCGCGTGGTCGTGGGAGTCCCCGTGACCGTCGCGGCTTCCTCGTCATCGACAACCGGCGGCGGGCCGGGGTTGGCAGCACACGCACTCAACGCGCCAACGCACACGAGCGCAGTCGCGCCGCGCAGGAGGGGCTGGAGAATTCGCACCATGCCTCGTTCTTTCTCCGCTTTTCTACGGTTATTCTGTCGAGCCTACTGTAGCGCCGTGCAGCGCACAGACGAACGCCGCCGCGCCCTCCTGCGTGAGAGCAGGCGGGCGCGGCGGCGCCGTGTGAAGCAGAATCTTACTTGTTCATCTGCTTTGCGCGCGACGCAGCGCGCTTACGGTCGGTCGCCGACAGCTCGACCTTGCGCACGCGCAGGACGTTCGGGGCAACCTCGACGCACTCGTCGCCGCCACAGAATTCCAGCGCCTCGTCGAGCGACAAGGTGCGAGCCTTCTGCAGGGTCACCGTGGCATCCGCGGTGGCGGAACGCATGTTGGTCAGCTTCTTTTCCTTCGTGATGTTGATGTCCATGTCCTCATCACGGTTGTTGGCGCCCACGACCATGCCCTCGTAGGCCTCCATGCCCGGCTCCACGAAGAAATCGCCGCGGTCTGCGAGCTGCTGCAGCGCGTACGCCGTGATCTGGCCGGAACGATCAGCGACAAGCGAGCCGGTGGCACGCGACTTGATCTCGCCAGCCCAGACGTCCAGGCCGTCCGAGATGGAGTTGGCGATACCCGCGCCGCGGGTCTCGGTGAGGAACTGGGTGCGGAAACCGATGAGGCCACGGGCCGGAACACGGAAGGTCATGCGGACCCAGTCGCCCTCGCGGACGTCCATGGCCTGCATCTGGCCCTTACGGGTGGCCAGCAACTGCGTGACGGCACCCTGGAACTCGGACGGGGTGTCAACCGTGAGCATCTCGTACGGCTCCATGGTCTTGCCATCGATGACCTGGGTAACGACCTGCGGCTTACCCACGGTGAGCTCGAAGCCCTCCCGACGCATGTTCTCGATGAGGACGGACAGCGCCATCTCACCGCGGCCCTGGACTTCCCAGGCATCCGGACGCTCGGTGGGCAGAACCTTGATGGAGACGTTACCAATGAGCTCCTGGTCCAGACGAGCCTTGACCATACGAGCGGTCAGCTTGTCGCCGCCGCCCTGGCCAGCCATCGGCGAGGTGTTGACGCCGATGGTCATGGAGATGGCCGGCTCATCGATGTGGATCTTCGGCAGAGCAACCGGGTTGTCGACATCAGCGATGGTGTCGCCAATCGTGATCTCCGGGATACCGGAGATAGCGATGATGTCGCCCGCGATGGCCTCGGTATCCGGCTGTCGTTCGAAGCCAACGGTACGCAACAGCTCGGCAACCTTGACGTTCTTGACAACCTCGTTGCCGTCCTCGTCCCAGGAAATCCAAGCAACCTGCTGGCCCTTCTTGATCTTGCCGGAGTAGATACGCAGCAGAGCAATACGGCCGAGGAAGTCAGAAGAGTCGAGGTTGGCGACGTGTGCTTGCAGCGGGCCATCGACGGAAGCAGACGGCTCCGGCAGGACGTTGTAGATAACGTCGAAGAGCGGCTGGAGGTCTTCGCCTTCCGGGACATTGCCGTTGCCCGGGTTCTCGATAGACGCAATGCCAGCACGACCGGAAGCGTACAGAACCGGCAGGTCGAGCAGCTCTTCAGCAGCGGCCTCGGCCTCCGGGTCGTCGAGACCCGCAGCAATTTCGAGCAGCAGGTCCTGGGACTCGGCAACGACTTCGTCGATACGTGCGTCCGGGCGATCCGTCTTGTTCACACAAATGATGACGGGCAGCTTGGCTTCGAGGGCCTTGGTGAGCACGAAGCGGGTCTGCGGCAGCGGGCCCTCGGACGCGTCAACAAGGAGGACAACGCCGTCGACCATGGAGATACCGCGCTCGACCTCGCCGCCGAAGTCGGCGTGACCCGGGGTGTCGATGACGTTGATGATGAGGTCG
>NHCFJ05603__coassemble_607_pt1 | contig 41363 bp, 37 predicted proteins | sample NHCFJ05603__metabat2_low_PE_001 | metagenome-assembled genome bin NHCFJ05603 | reverse complement strand
TTGAAACGCCTGCGGTGTCGCGAATCCAGTCGCCGTTCCGGTGGCCGTCGGCGACCTTAGAGTACTTCTTGAGCTTCTTTGGGGTCTCGAGGTGGAGCAGCGCGATGTCGGCTTTGGGCGCCTTTTCGAAGCGGTCGACATCGATGGACGGGCCCGGGTTTGACTTATTGTTGGAGAAGTGGACCTTGAGGACGTCGGGGGTGACGTCCGGGGCGGAGATGGGGCCCTCGACGCAGTGCGCGGCGGTGAGCACCCACCCGGGCGCGATGGCCGTGCCGGTGCACGTGTGCGGCGTGCCGTGCGGGGTTTCGTAGATGCGGACCTGACCGAGGGCGACGGCGCCAGCCTCGCCGCTGCCGATGCCGCCGATGCCCAGCGTCGCCGCAGCCACGAGGGTGAGAGCTCCGAAAGCGCGCGAGGGGCGGCGCGCGGTGGCGGAGAGTTTTTCTTTATGCCGTGGAGGCATGGAGATTTCAGATTCGCTGCGCCAGCAACTCAATCACTGGATCCTTCCGGGATTTATGACCTTGGACGAGGTCCACGAAGCCGTGGACGACAACGAACTCGAAGATGTGTACTCGGATGATGATCCGCACGCGGCCGCCGAGCAGGTGTGGAAAGAACGCAAGGCACAGGAGCCGGAGTGGGACCATCCCACCGATTACGACCGGGTGAAGGCTGCGTTCGATGATATGGAAGACCAAGGGCTCGTGACGGGAATGAGCCTTGGATTCGATGTCAGTGACTGTAACGAGCTGCTTGGGGAGGAACGTACTCCGATTGATGTGCCGGAGGGGGACTATCCCTACCGCGAATGGTCATTGTGTGGCTTCCACACGCAAGATGCCGAGGGACTGGCGTACGAGCCGACGAAGCTTTATCTCGTCTTCGGTGCGTGGGCGCCGGGCCCGCCGATTGCTGGTGAGGTCGACGCCGAGAAGCTGCGCAAAGGCCACCCCGAGCGGAAGGACGAGTGGGCGCGGATGGACGCCGCACTGGGTCGGTTCCTCGTGGACATTCTTAAGCGTCACGACCTCGAGGTGGAGTGGGACGGCGACCCGCGCGGGCGGATTCAGCTGCTCAACCTCACGTGGCGCAAGCCGTTGCCGGAGGACGAGGAGTAGGCCTGCCGCGGCCTCGTGAGATTACTCGGAGGACAGCATGCCGAAGCCGGCGACGAGATCGCCCAGGGGGAGGCGATAGCTGGGGAGGCGGACCTCGAAGAGCTCGAGCATGACGGCGAGGTAGTGGCGCTCGCAGTAGAGCTCGGCGTCGGCGAGCGCGGCGCGGTCTGTGGGCGTGACGTCCGGGTTGTCTGCACACTCGGCGCAGGTGTGGCCGGCCCAGTGAATATAGTGCGTGGGCAGGTTGGTGCAGGGGTATTCGTCCCAGGCGCAACCGCGGGGAACGTCGCCGTCGTCATCGTCGAACGGCGGGATGCCGCCGGTGTCCTCGTCCGAGATAGACGTGGGGTGGTCGAGCAGCGCGACGGCGAGGTCGTGGTCGTGGGCAGTGGACATGGTTCTCCTTTCGGGGGTTGGGGTGGGCGCGTTAGGCCTCGCGGGTGATGTCGACGGCATCGAGATGCGTCGCGAGAGCTGCGGCGGCGGGGATGAGGACGGGGTCGGCGAGGTGGGCATCGTAAAGCTCTGCCCAGCGGCGACGATGGGCCTCGACGCGGCGCAGGAGCTCGCCGTCCTCGGGCAGCTGGATGCGCAGAGCGACGGACTGGCCGTCGCGGTCGACGGTGAGCTCGAGGAGCGCAGCGGTGTGCTCGATGCACAGGTGAATGTCGAGGTCTGGGAAGGAGAGCATCCACCACGCGGGCTGCGGCTGGGTGCCGTCTACGTCCTGGGCGGGCGTGGAGAAGACCGCGTCCGCAGGGAAGTCTGCGCGGTGGACGGCGAAGTCCGCGGTGTAGTCTTGCGGCGCCGCGCCGTCGTAGTCGATGACGAGGCCCGGGCGCGCGGCGAGGTTATCGAAGCTGGAGACCCACATCTCGGGGGTGAAGTCCGTGTGGGGCAGCCACGGGTAGTAGCGGTCCTCCTTGTCCTTCACGATGTGCTTGGTGAGGAAGAGCATCGCGTTCTCACGGTCGGGCTCCCAGCGACGCAGCGAGCGGACCTCGGCGCGCAGCGGGGACACAGCGAGGTGGCGGGTAAGCCAGCGTTCAAGCTGCGCCGGCGTGCGGAAGAGGCTCAGGGGGACGGTGTCCTGGAAGTAGGAGACAACGTCGTATTCGACGCGTTTGAGCATCGCGTCTGCGTCGTCACCGCCCCAGGCCGCGGCGACGGTGTTGCTTGGGAGCTGGGCGAACGCGTCGGGGTAGAGCTGGGCGAGACGCGCGACGGAGTCGGGGTCTGCTTCGGCGATGGCCTGGGCGCAGTTCCAGCGCTGGAGCGCCTCGAGGAACTCGAGGGCCGTGAGCAGCCGCGGCTGGCCCGTAAACGGGTCGTACGCGAGCTCGCGCGGCAGGTCGAGGTAGGGGTTGTCGAAGCTGCCGTTTTCCTCGGTCTCGGTCTCCTCGATGCAGAAGTCGATGTCGCGCAGCTCGCCGGCGGCATCGAGAGCCGTCATGCGCCACAGCGAAGTATGGCCCTCGCCGTCGTCGTAGAGGCAGACGAGCTCGTCGCCTGTGAGGAGAGTGTCGCGCACCGGCGCGTAGTCGGCGCCGGCGTGGGCGCGGGCCGTGGTGAGAGGGTTGGCCGCCTGGTAGGTCTTCGTGGAGTCCTGCATGGTAAGTCACCAATCTTTCGGAACGTAGGAAACAGTGGACAAAAGCAGGGGAGCTGGACTCCCCAGATCGCTGTGTGATGCTTCAGTCGCGCCGTTTCCCCGAGGCTTTACCGTGCGGTTTCGCTGTGGCCTTGTCTCGCGGCGCGCGCCGCCTGCGCTGGGCGCTTTCTGAAGACAAGCATTACTTTAAGTGGCAGTGGTGACATGTCTGCCGAAAGCAACGAATATCTGTGCGAAAACGCGGTTGTTGGTGCAGCGTAAGGATGCTGCCTACTCGTCGTCCTCGCCGTCGACGGTGATGCCTGCGAGGTTGATGGCATAGACGGTCTTGAGGATCTTCGTCTTCAACGCGCCGATGTCGACGGTGCCGGAGTTCTGCCCGGGCTGGGAAATACCTCCGCAGGTGCAGTAGTGGAAATACCTTCGCACGGGCGGAGAAAAGCGCTAGCGGGCTTCAAGTCCGTGACGAGCGCGGAAATACCTTCGTACGCGCGGAGAAGAGGGCGACTTCACGGGCTGGGAGCTGGCTGAACTGGAAATACCTCGGTCAAGTCCGCGGAGTGAGAGGTTGCGTGACAGGTGTACCGTGAGGAACTCGACTTTCCACCGGTCATTCGTTATTCCAGGAATTGACAGCCAAAGTGTCGACCATCACCCGACTCATAGGGTCTACTATGACTCGACTGAGGACAATTGTGCCCCAGAGAGGATTCGAACCTCCGACACCGGCTTTAGGAGAGCCGTGCTCTATCCCCTGAGCTACTGGGGCGGGGGTGATATTTGCCTCCTGACAGGAGGGGGCAATCACGAGGAATTAGATTACCAGCCTTGCCCATGGGGGCCCTAAATCGGATAACTTGTTGAGTATGGTTAACGATCCCAATGTTAGGTTTCACGATGTCCAGCGCCGCGAAATTGTCACCGAGCTGGTGACGAAGGAAGGCTACAAGACGCTGGCCGTGGAAAAGACGGTGCCGGGTGGTTCCACCAAGCGCATCCTGCTGCTCAATAAGGTGGATGCGCAGCGCCTGAAGACGGCGCTTGAGGAGTACCTCAACACCGTCTACGCGTCCGAGATTTCCGGCATGGCAGGCACGCTGTCGCCGGCTGATATGGTCGAGCTTTTCGGCGAAGACGACGATTAATCTGGCGTGGTGTCGCGGCGCGTCTTAGCGCGCCGCGACGAGGGCCGCGAAGTCGGCGAGAGCCTGCTTGAAGAGCGCCTTGTAATGGGCGGAATCTTCGGGGGAGGCAAGGCCCTTGACCTCAGCGGCGACGGTGGTCTTGCCGGGCGTGCGGGACTGGATGTTCATGGACACGCTGGCCGAGGATCCGTCCGGCGCGGTGGGGCTCGTGGCCGTCACGCGCCAGTAGTTCCACTTGGCCGTCTCGCTGATGCGTGGCTCGCCGTCGAGGACCAGCGGGAGTCGCCCTGATGTGGGGTCAGCGAACTCGGCCCAGGCGGCGGCGATATCGGCCTGCGCGCCGGGGACGGTCTTCGAGGCATTCGCGCCGAAGGAGCCGCCGCAGCGCTCGCCGGGGACGCGGCGGCCGATGTGCTGCTCAAAAGAGACGGCAACGCCCTGGGCCCACCATTCCAGGTTCTTGCCCTTGAGGACGCCGTCCGGCTGGGCGGCGAGGGCGGCGCGAAGGTGGGAGAGGGCGGCATCGGCAAGCTGGGCGTGGTTGTGGGCTGGGTCGAGGAGCTCCACCCATTCTTCGCCCTGGATGCCCGTGGAACGGGCTACGGTATCCCAGGTCGCCATTTACGCAGTGAGCTCGGCGTACTTCGCGCGAACCTCGGAGGCCGGCGGGTTAGTGACGTGCGTGCCATCAGAGTAGCGGACGGTGGGGACAATGCGGTTGCCGTCGTTGACGGACTTAATCCACTCGTTGATGTCCTCGGTGCCCTCGGCCTCCGCGTCAACGAGGTCGTACGGGGTCTCCGAGCGGTCCAAGTTCTTGCGCAGCTTGGCGCAGAACGGGCACCAATCGGCGTAGAAGATGGTCACGGGAGCCTTGGTTTCAGGGGTCTGGACGGTCATGCGGAAATTTTCCTTTCGTAGGTGAGGAACTTGTATTTCAACGGCAGTTCGCTGGGCGGAATTCCCGGCAGCTCCAGGTGGCCCTTCTCGGACGTGAGCCAGCCGGTTTCGGCCGTGAGCGAGAATTGCGCGGGGATTTCGGGGGCGAAGACGGCGTCCTCGCCATAGGCGTCGGCGACATTGGCGTCCATGAGGGTGATTTCCACGCGCTCGACCTGGCCCAGCGTCGCGGCGTAGACCTGGCCGCCGCCGATGATCCAGGCCTCATGCGGAGCGTGCTGAAGGTCGCGGAGGACCTCCGCGCCAGCGGACCACTGGCCGGGCAGCTGGCGCGAGAGGATGTAATTATCGCGGCCGGGCAGTGGGCGGAACGTGGGGTTGAGCGACTGCCACGTCTTGCGGCCCATGACGACGGGCGCGCCGAGGGTGACCTCCTTAAAGTGGGCGAGGTCTTCTGGCACGTGCCAGGGCATGGTGACGCCGTTGCCAATGCAGCCGTCGAGCGACTGTGCCCAAATCGCGCCCCACATTAGACGGACACCGGAGCCTTGATCGCAGGGTGCGGGTCGTAGCCCTCGAGCTCGAAGTCGGTGAAGTCGTAGTCGAAGAGGCTGGCGGCCTTGTTGAGCTTGAGCTGCGGATACGGGCGCGGTTCGCGAGTGAGCTGTTCCTTGACCTGCTCGACGTGGTCGTTGTAGATGTGGCAGTCGCCGCCGGTCCAGATGAGGTCGCCCACCTCGAGGCCGGCCTGCTGGGCAAACATGTGCGTCAGCGCGGCGTACGACGCGAGGTTGAACGGCACGCCCAGGAACATGTCCGCGGAGCGCTGGTAGACCTGCAGGCTGAGCTTGCCGTCGGCGACATAGAGCTGGAAGAGCAGGTGGCAGGGCATGAGCGCCATCTGGTCGAGCTCCGCGACGTTCCAGGCAGAGACGATAGTGCGGCGGGAGTCCGGGTTGTTCTTGAGCGTGTCCAACGCGCCTTGAATCTGGTCAATGTGGCTTCCGTCCGGGGTGGGCCAGGAACGCCACTGCACGCCGTAGACGGGGCCGAGCTCGCCGTTCTCATCGGCCCATTCGTTCCAGATGCGGACGTTGTTTTCCTGGAGCCATTTGACGTTCGAGCTGCCCTTCAAGAACCACAGCAGCTCGCCGATGACCCCGTGGAAATAGACCTTCTTTGTGGTCAGCAGTGGGAAGGACTCCGCCAGGTTGTAGCGCAGCTGCGCGCCGAAGATGGAGCGCGTGCCCGTGCCGGTGCGGTCGCCTTTGGGCGTGCCTCCCTTGAGGATGCGGCGCAGGAGGTCTTCATACGGGGTGTCGATCATGCCCAACAGTCTAACGTGTTGTGGCAAAACGAAAGCCCCATCCCAGTTCCGCTGGGACAGGGCGTGCGTCAGGCGTTTAGTTGTACCCGCCGTTGGCCTCCGCGAACTCGGCGGCCGCGGCGAGGACCTCGTCCTTGATCTCCGGGCGGCAGATGACCAGGTCCGGGATGAAGGTGTCTTCGTTGTTGAAGATGATGGGGGAGCCATCGAGGCGCGAGCAGTGCAGGCCTGCGGCGCGGGCCACGCCCACAGGGGCTGCCTGGTCCCACTCGTACTGGCCACCGGCATGGATATAGCCGTCAAAGTCGCCGAGGAGGACGTGCATGGCCTTCGCGCCCGCGGAGCCGACGCCTACGGTCTCATAGCCCATCTTCTCCGCGATAAAGCCAGCGACCTGCGGCGGGCGGTTGCGGGAGACCACGAACTTCTTCGACATGGGGCCGGTCACGGCGCGCACGTCCGAGGACTTGAACGTCACGCCCAGGTCCGGCATGCCCACGGCGGCGTGCTCCGGAACGCCGTTGATGACGAGGGCGATGTGGATGGCCCAGTCCTGGCGGCCGGTGGAAAATTCTTTCGTGCCGTCGATGGGGTCGACGATCCACACGCGGTCCTTCTTCAGACGGGACATGTCATCCGTGGCCTCCTCAGAGAGGAAACCATCTTCGGGGCGGTGCTGCTCAAGGACGCGGGAAATCCATTCCTGCGCGAGGACGTCACCAGCGTCACCCAGCTCAAGGCCACGCAGCAAACCGCTGATGCGCACGCCTTTAAGGATTTCGCCGACGCCTTCAGCGATGTGGTTGGTAAGACGAGAATCTGTAAGTTCGCGGGTCATAGGAATTAGCCTACCTTGCCATGTCGGTCGCCGCGCTACAGTGAAGGAATGACTAACGCCGTCCTCGCTCAATTCCGGCCCGCCGTCCGGGGCTGGTTCGAGGATGTCTTTGCCCGCCCCACCGACGTCCAGGAGCAGGCCTGGCGCGCCATCGCTGCCGATGCCCACGCGCTCGTCGTCGCCCCTACCGGTTCCGGTAAGACCCTCGCGGCGTTCCTCTGGGCGCTCAACAACTTGGTCGAGCGCGAGGGCCAGACGGCGCTGCCGCTTCCCGGCGCGGCGTCGGCTGGCGCCGCCGCCGGAAGTCATGGAGGAGTGAAAGTCCTCTATATCTCGCCGCTCAAGGCGCTCGGCGTGGACGTGGAGAATAACCTGCGCGCGCCCTTGGCAGGCATCGCGCGCGTGGCGGAGCGCCTGGGTGAGGAGGTTCCGGATATCACGGTGGGCGTGCGCTCGGGCGATACCCCGCAGGCTGAGCGTAACCGGCAGGTGCGCCGCCCGCCGGACGTGCTCATCACGACGCCGGAGTCGGCCTACCTCATGCTCACGTCCAAGGCGGCGGGCATCTTAAAGAGCGTGGATACCGTCATCATCGATGAGATTCACGCGCTTGCTGGCACGAAGCGCGGCGTGCACCTCGCGCTGACCCTGGAACGCCTGGCGCAGGTCGCCGGTGAATTCCAACGCATCGGGCTGTCGGCCACGGTGCGCCCGCTTGAGGCCGTCGCGAACTTCCTGGGCGGCGGGCGCCCGGTGGAGATTATCGCGCCGCCGGCGGAGAAGCGCTGGGACCTCACTATTCACGTGCCGGTCGAAGACATGTCGGACCTACCGGTGCCGGAGGCCGGCTCGACGATCGGCGAGATGACAGTCGACGACCCGCTGGGGATAACCGGTGGTCCGCTGCCTGAGCCGCGGTCGGATTCCGGGCTGGGGCGCCAGGGCATCGACGCCGGGCCCAACGAGTCCGCGCTGCCCACGGCGAAGTCCATCTGGCCGTTTATCGAGGACGAGCTCTACAAAGAGATCATGGCGCACCGCTCGACGCTCGTCTTCGTGAACTCGCGCCGCACGGCAGAGCGCGTAACGAGCCGGCTCAACGAGCTCTACGCGGCGGAGTACGATCCGGACTCGCTGTCGCCAGCGTCGCGTCGTCCGCCGTCTCAGCTCATGGCGCAGTCGGACGTCGTGGGCAAGGCACCTGCGGTCATTGCGCGCGCCCACCACGGCTCCGTGTCCAAGGACGAGCGCGCCATGACGGAGACGATGCTCAAGGAGGGCACGCTCAAGGCGGTTGTGGCGACGAGCTCGCTGGAGCTCGGCATCGACATGGGTGCGGTCGAACTCGTGGTGCAGGTGGAATCGCCGCCATCGGTGGCCTCTGGCCTGCAACGCGTGGGCCGTGCGGGGCATGCGGTAGGGGCGGTATCGGCAGGCTCGTTTTACCCCAAGCACCGGGCGGACTTGCTGCAATCCGCGGTGACGGTGCGTCGCATGCGCGAAGGCCTTATCGAGGAGCTGAAAACCCCGCGCAACCCGCTCGACGTCCTTACGCAACAGACCGTCGCGGCTGTCGCTGCGGCGGGCGAGGACGGCCTCGACGCGGACGAGTGGTACGAGACTGTCCGCCGCGCCTGGCCCTACCGGGACCTGGCACGTGAGGTCTTCGACTCCGTCCTCGACCTCGCCTCGGGCGTGTATCCCTCGACGGATTTCTCGGAGCTCAAGCCCCGCGTCGTCTACGACCGAATCACGGGCATGCTTACGCCGCGCCCGGGTGCGCAGCGCGTGGCCGTGACGAGCGGCGGCACCATTCCCGACCGTGGCATGTTCGGCGTCTTCCTGGTGGGCGGCGCGGAAGGCGGCGCACCCCGGCGCGTGGGTGAGCTCGACGAAGAGATGGTGTATGAATCCCGCGTCGGCGACATCTTTACGTTGGGCGCCACGAGCTGGCGGATTGAGAACATCACCCGTGACCAGGTGCAGGTCACGCCTGCGCCGGGGCATACCGGGCGCCTGCCGTTTTGGAACGGCGACGCCGCCGGCCGCCCGTACGAGCTGGGCAAGGCCTTGGGTGCCTTCCGCCGCGAGGCCTACTCAGACCCGTCGCTCATTATTGACTCGGACGAGTGGGCGCGCGATAACCTGTTGGCCTACCTGCGCGAGCAGGAGGACGCGACGGGGCTTATCCCGGACGAGAAGACGCTGCTGCTCGAGCGCTTCAAGGACGAAGTGGGGGACTGGAGGCTGGTCCTTCACACGCCGTTCGGCCGTCCCGTCAACGCGGCGTGGGCGCTTGCCGTGGGTGCGCGGGTGACGGAGCGCACCGGCATGGATCCGCAGGCGGTCTCCGGCGATGACGGCATCGTGCTGCGCCTGCCCGAGGGCGAGGAAGCCCCGGATGCGTCCCTCTTTGCCTTCGATGCTGACGAGATCGCGGCTATCGTGACGGAACAGGTAGGCGGCTCCGCGCTGTTCGCCTCCCGCTTCCGCGAGTGCTCGGCCCGCGCGCTGCTTCTGCCGCGCCGGAACCCCGGCAAGCGCGCCCCGCTGTGGCAGCAGCGCCAGCGCGCGGAACAGCTGCTCGACGTCGCCCGGAAGTACCCCTCGTTCCCCATCATCTTGGAGACCGTCCGCGAGTGTCTCCAGGACGTCTATGACCTGCCGGCGCTCACGGAGCTCATGCGGGACCTGGGCCACCGGCGCGTGCGCATTGCGGAGGTCACCGTTGAGCAGCCCTCGCCGTTCGCCTCCTCGCTGCTGTTTAACTACACGGGCGCGTTCATGTATGAGGGCGATTCTCCTTTGGCGGAGAAGCGCGCAGCCGCCCTAGCGCTTGACCCTGCGCTGCTCGCGAAGCTCCTGGGCACGGTGGAGCTGCGCGAGCTGCTCGATCCAGAGATCATCGCGGAGGTCGACGCCCAGCTGCAGCGCCGCACCCCGGAGCGCCGTGCGAAGACGACGGAGCAGGTTGCGGACGTGCTGCGCGTGCTGGGGCCCATCCCGGTCGCTGAACTCGGCGAGCATGCCTCGGTGCCGATGACAGCACTCGACGCTCTGGGTTCGCGCATCATGCGCGTACGCATTGGCGGGCGCGAGCACCTCGCGCAGTCTCTCGATGCCCCCTTACTCCGCGATGGCTTGGGCGTCCCCGTCCCGCCGGGCATCCCGGCGCAGCAGGCGACGATCACCGACGCCTTGGAGCAGCTCCTGTCGCGCTGGGCGCGCACCCGCGGCCCGTTTACCCTGCGCGAGGCTGCCGATGCCTTCGGTCTCTCCGTCTCCGCTACCTTCGCCGTTGTCTCTTCGTTGGACAGCGTCTTGGAAGGGCACTACCGCCAGGGTGTCGAGGAAACCGAGTACGTGGCCAGCGAGGTGCTGCGCGTCATCCGATCGCGCTCGTTGGCTGCGGCCCGCGCGGCGACGGAGCCGGTCACGCCCGCGACCTATGGACGCTTCCTACCGGACTGGCAGCAAGTGGCGCCGGTGGGGCAGCAGCCCCCATTGTGTGGCGCCGACGGCGTGTTTGCCGTCATCGAACAGCTCGCCGGGGTGCGTCTGCCCGCCAGCGCCTGGGAATCCCTCGTTTTGCCCGCGCGTGTGGGGGATTATTCCCCGCGGCACTTGGACGAGCTCACGTCTTCGGGCGAGGTTCTCATCCTCGGCGCGGGCAAGGCCGGCGCGTCCGACCCGTGGATCATGCTGTTGCCCGCGGACTACGCGGCGCAGCTGGCTCCGCAGCCGGGCGAGTTCGGTCCGTCCATGCTCCAGCAGTCGGTGCTCGACGTGCTCGCACGTGGCGGCGGGTTCCTTTTCTCTGATGTGCTGGCGGAAGTCCCCGGCACGTCTGACGAGCTGCGCGAGGCCCTCTGGCAGCTCGTCGAGGCTGGGCTCGTCGCGCCGGATTCCTTTGCACCGATTCGCGCGCATCTTTCCGGCGGGTCTCGCTCCGCCGCCGCGCACCGCGCGAAGCGCCGGCCGAGCCGTTCGCGCCTGCGCATGGGACGCACGTCCTTTGCCCAGTCGCAGCGTGCCACTTCGACGCCGCCGGACGTGGCTGGGCGTTGGGCGCTGGCGGTGCCGGCGGCATCGGAAGCAACGGCTCGCTCTTTGGCACACGGCGAGGCCTGGCTTGACCGCTACGGCGTGGTCACGCGCGGTAGCGTCGTCGCTGAAGATGTGCTGGGCGGCTTCGCGCTGGCGTATAAGGTGCTTTCCGGCTTCGAGGAGTCCGGCAAGGCCATGCGTGGCTACGTCATTGAAGGCCTGGGTGCGGCGCAGTTTTCGACGCCTGCTGTCATCGACCGCCTGCGCGGGCTCGCGGATTCACCGGACGTGACCGGCTGGCCGTCGGGCACGCAGGAGCCGCAGACCTACCTGCTCGCCGCGGCGGATCCGGCGAACCCCTACGGTGCGGCGCTGCCGTGGCCGGAGACGGAGGGCTCGCCCACGCGCGCGGCGGGTTCGTTGGTGGTGCTCGTGGACGGCCTGCCCGTCGCGCACCTCACGCGTGGCGGCAAGACGCTCACGACCTTCCCGGTGCCCGCAGGCATCGATGACGGCGAGGTCATGGGCTATATCGTGGCGGCGCTCACTGAGGCCGTCGCATCTGGGCGCCTCTCGCCGCTCACCATCGAAAAGGCCAATGGGGCCTTGGTCTTTGAGACCCCGTTGGCGAACCTCCTGCGCGAGCACGGCGCGGGGATTACGCCGAAGGGCGTGCGGATTTCTGGCAAGCTTTCGACCTCCGCGGTGCCGAGCCGACGGGGCCGGTCGCTGTCCGATGCATTGGAGTCGGTGCCGGAGGCCGAACCCGGTTCTGGGGATGGCACCGCTGATGCGGGGCGTGAAGGCTGGCGGTCCGCGCCGGGCGGATTCCGGCCGCTTGGGTACCGGCGCTAGGGATACGACTGGTGCCGCAGAACATCCTGGCTTTGGTTTTGTTGCGTTTTGGGGCTGGTTTGGCGGCGTGCAGCGCCATAAACCCAAAGCTGACTGGGCGGGGTGGGTGGCGGAGCGTGGGTACCGGTGCTAGGCGATCTCCTTGGCAACCTGCTGCTGGTAGTGCGTTCCCCATTCGTCCATGGCGTCGAGGATGGGACGCATGGACTGGCCGAGCGGAGTGAGCGAGTACTCGACGCGGGGCGGGACTTCGGCGAAGACCTCGCGGTGGACGAGGCCCGTGTCTTCCATCTCGCGCAGGTTGGACGTGAGGACCTTCTGGCTAATGCCGGTCACGGAGCGTCGCAGCTCGTTAAAACGCATGGTGCCGTCGAGCAGATCGCGCAGGATCATGGCGCGCCAGCGGTTGGACAGAAGCGTGAGTGTCGTCTCGACGGGGCAGGCGGGCAAAGAAGTAAGCGGCTGTTTCATGGCTGTGACCTTGATGGTTTCTTTTTGGTGCCTAGAGCACTTTTGGGTCCTACTTCCCAAAAGTTACCACATGCGCGTAAGATTGGCTTCAACGTTAAAGTTAAGCCTACTGAAGGAGAACTCCCATGAAGATTGCAGTCATTGCGGCCAACGGCAAGGCCGGCCAGCTCATCGTCAAGGAAGCACAGGCTGCAGGCCACGAGGTCACCGCCATCGTGCGTGGCGAGAACCGCTCCGCTGCAACGAACGTCATTACACGCGACATTATGGACATCACGGCGGAGGACCTCGCTGGCTTCGACGCTGTCGTCGACGCCTTCGGCACCGTTACCCCGGAGACGCTGCCGCTGCACACCAAGTCCGTGGCGCACCTAGGTGACGTGCTCGCCGGTTCTGATGCTCGTCTCTACGTTGTAGGCGGCGCCGGTTCCATGGTCGTGGACGAAAAGGGCACCAAGCTGCTCGAGACCCCGGAGTTCCCGGATATGTTCGTGCCGCTGGCTTCCGCACAGTCGGAGCAGCTCGATTACCTGCGTACGCGCGGTGACTTCAACTGGACCTTCGTGTCCCCGGCCGCCGAGTTCGACGCTGAGGGTGAGCGCACCGGCGCGTTCGAGATCATTGAGTCCGACGCGTTTACTGTTGACGCCAACGGCAACAATGAGATTTCCTACGCTGACTACGCCGTGGGCATGGTCGCGCTCATCGAGGCTGGCTCCAACAACCACAAGCGCGTGAATATCCGCCACTAGGCTTCCTCGCATGCGCCCCAGTGCCACTTCGGTGGCGCTGGGGTTTCGTGCTGTCTGGGGGAGGACCCTAGTTTTGGTGCTATTTCTGTAGAAGAGTAGGAATGAAAGCAAGACCGCTTTCTGCGGCCGCACTACGAACCACGAAGAGGAGAACCTACCATGCGTCTCAAGCGTCAACTGCCCCAAGTCTCAGAACTAAAGAACCTCATGCGCTTTGAGCGGCCGACTCTCGACCGTCGCGCCGCGCGCCTTGCGGAGGCCGCCGACGTGTGGGATCTCCGGAAGATTGCCAAGCGTCGCATCCCTAAGTCGGCCTTCGACTATGTGGACGGCGCCGCGCGCGACGAGGTTACCTATGACGAATCGCGGGAGACCTTCCGTTCCATTCGCCTGCTGCCTAACGTGCTCACGGGTGCCACGGAACTCGACCTTTCCGTCGACATTGCGGGTGGGCGTTCCGCGCTGCCGTTCGGCATTGCGCCGACCGGGTTTACGCGCTTTATGCATGCTGAGGGTGAGGATGCTGGGGCATCGGCAGCAACGGCGGCGGGTATCCCGTTCACGCTGTCGACAATGGGTACTCGCTCAGTGGAGGAGGTCGAGCGGGCCTCCGGACGCGGGCGTCGCTGGTTCCAGCTCTACCTGTGGAAGGACCGCGCGGCCAGCGCGGAGTTGCTGCGTCGCGCGGCGGCGAGTAGCTACGACACGCTCGTCGTCACTGTCGATACCCCGGTCGCGGGCCAGCGCCTGCGCGATACGCGCAACGGCATGCGCATCCCGCCGCGGCTCACGGCCGGCACGGTTCTTGACGCCGCATGGCGCCCGGAGTGGTGGTTCAACTTCCTCACGACGGACCCGGTCACCTTCGCGTCGCTGACCTCGACGACGGGTACTTTGGGTGAGCTCGTCAACACGATGTTCGACCCGGGTCTCAACTTCGATGACCTGGCGTGGATTCGCGAGCAGTGGGACGGAAAGATGCTCGTCAAGGGCATCGTCAACCCTGCTGACGCTCGCAAGGTCATCGAGCTCGGCGCCGATGGCGTGGTGGTCTCCTCGCACGGCGGCCGCCAGCTCGACCGCGTGGTCAATACGCTGCGTGCTCTCGAAGCCATCCGTGCGGAGCTCGGCCCCGACGCCGAGATCGTCTACGACTCCGGCATCATGTCCGGCACCGATATCGCGATTGCCCTGGCACTCGGCGCGAACTTCGTCCTCATCGGCCGCGCCTATCTCTACGGTCTCATGGCCGGCGGCCGCGAGGGCGTCGACCGCACCATCGAGCTGCTCACCTCCGAACTGGAGACTGCCTGCACGCTGCTCGGCGTGTCCTCTGTGTGCGACCTGAAGCGCGAGCATGTCATCACGCCGTGGGAGCGTGGGGCGTCGGTGCCGCGGATTGCCTCCGAACGCGCTTAGGCGGGGCGAAAACAGATAAGTCGATTCCTGGCAGCGGCGGCAGAGCCGCTGCCAGGGCATGGTTTAGTCTTGCTCGTTGGGATCGTTGTCCGCGTCTTCCTTGGTCTGGTGGAAGGTGCCCTTGACGTGATCCGGGGCGGCGTAGATGGAGTACAGCTTCACGGTCTCCTCGCCTTCATTGACAAAGTTGTGCCACTTGCCTGCGGGCACGAAGATCGCAAAATCGTCTTCGACCTCTTGGTCGATGTCGAGGTTGTCCTCAGACTCGCCAATCATGATGCGGCCGCGGCCGGCTTCGAGTCGCAAGAACTGGTCATGGTCCTCGTGCACTTCGGCGCCGATTTCGCCACCGGCGGGGATAGCCATCACCGTCATTTGCAGAAATTGACCGGTCCACAGCGTGTCGCGGAAGGCTTCGTTTTCTACTGTCGTGGCCTCGATATCGAGAACGTAGGGATTCGGTCCGTGGTCGGTGCGCAGTTCAGACATTATTTCCTCCTTGTAGTCGATGTTCGCTGTCCACGGTACGCGGGTGCTCGCAGAAGCAAGCAGGCGTCGTACAAGGCGTAAACTTGTACGACGTCAATCTGCCGCGGGGGAGTCACAGTTGGAGGTGCTGCATGCCTGAGGGTGATTCCGTCCTGCAGCTGGCCGAACGCATGCAGTTCATGGTGGGCCGCGAAGTGACTAAGACCTCGGTGCGGGTGCCGCGCTATGCGCTCGCGCGCTTTGACGCGATGGAGTGCGTGGCCGTGTGGCCCTATGGCAAGCATCTCTTCATGGAATTCGCGGGCGACGAGGACGAGCCGCTCATCCTGCATACGCACCTGAAGATGGAAGGCCAGTGGCACATCCATTACGCCGGGGACACGTGGCGCGCTCCCGGGCATACCGCGCGTGTGGTGTTGCAGCTGGCCAACGAGCCGCGCGATATCGAGGTCGTCGGTCATACTCTCGGGTTCGTGGAGGTCTATCCGGAGTCGGATTACCTAGGGCGCGTCGCGCATCTGGGCCCAGACATCCTCGACCCGGACTGGGAGACAAATGGCGGGCGCGAGGAGGCGATCCGGCGCATCGAGGCACGGCCCGACCGTCCCATCGGTGCGGCGCTGCTCGATCAGAAGAATGTCGCGGGCATTGGCAACGAGTACCGTGCAGAGGCCTGCTTTATCGCGGGCATGCATCCCGCGGAGCGTGTCGGCGACGTCGACGTCGAGAAGATCGTGGACGTCTCGCGGAAGAGCATGTGGGCCAATCGGTTCTCGCTCATTCGCGTCACCACGGGGGTACGCCGCGCCGGGGAGACGACGTACGTTTTCGGACGCAATAACGCACGCTGCCGGCGGTGCGGAACACCCATTGAAAAAGGGGTGCTGGGCGGCGTCGATGCCGGTGGCGATGAAGGGGAGCTGGAGCGCATTATCTGGTGGTGCCCGCACTGCCAGCCGGGCCCGCGCGGCGCGTAGGCGCTAGCCTCGCCCGCAGAAAATGCTTGACATCGTGAGGGAGACAACACTACTCTTCACTTAAAGTCATAATGACCTTAACTAAAAGTGGAGATGAGTGGCCCATGAGCGACTGGCAGAAACTCAACGTCGCGGAGCGGCGGCGGCAGTCGCCGCGCGTCGCCGTGTCCACCGTGGCCTTTGCGCTGCGGCCACCGGCGCATGCGCGTGCCCACGCCAAAGACGAGGAGCAGGGCCTGTGGCTGCCCCTCGTGCGCCGCGTGCGTGCACCCTTCAAAGATGCGTGGGCGCTGCCCGGCGGGCCCACGGCCTGGAACCAGACGCTCACGCAGACCGCGCACGCGACCTTAGTGGCGGCCACGCGCATCGAGCCTAGCTACCTGGAGCAGCTCTACTCTTTCGGTTCAATCGAACGCAGCGCGGATGCCGAGCGCCTTGTCACCATCGCCTATTGGGCGCAGTACAGCGCGCGCGATGCCGCAGGCACCACCGCCGCGGCTGGGGAGGGCGCCAACGTCGCGTGGTTCCGCGCCGACGCTCTGCCGGATCTCGCCTTCGACCACGGGGAGATCATCGCGACGGCGCTCAAAAGGCTGCGCTCGCGCACGGCGTATGCCGCCGTGGCGCACCGCTTCCTCGACCCCGAGTTCACGCTCGCGCAGCTGCGCGAAGTCCACGAGATCATCCTCGGCCACCCGTTGGATCCGGCGAATTTCCGAAGACAGATGCTGGCGTCGAAGACGTTGGAAGAAACCGGCCACTCCCTGGCGGGCGTGAAGCATCGACCCGCAAAAACCTACAGATACCGCCCCGAAGAAGACTAGAAAGAAGACCACCATGCCCAGCGTGCGCGAACTCATCAGGCTTGCCGCAAAGGACGAAGCCTGCGGCACCGATCTTGCCCAAGACCCGTGGGCGCTTAATCAGGACTCGAGCTACGGCCCGGGCGCCTCCATCGCGGACCCGTTCCCTGAACATGCGCCCCACCAGAGCGCGCTGCCGGAGCGCTACACCCAAGCCAGCCCCGAGGAACTCGACGCCATGATCGCCGCGGCGAAGGAAACTTTGGGCGAACGCGTGAAGATCCTCGGTCACTTCTACCAGCGCGACGAGGTCGTGACATACGCAGACTTCGTGGGCGACTCCTTCAACCTGGCGAAAGCCGCGAAGGCGCATCCGGAAGCAGACGCCTTCGTCTTCTGCGGCGTGCACTTCATGGCGGAGACCGCAGATATCCTCTCGGGCGCGGACCAGGCTGTCATCCTGCCTAATCTCGCTGCGGGTTGCTCCATGGCCGATATGGCAACGCTCGCGCAGGTCGAGCGCGCTTGGGCTGACATCACGGCGGCCATCGAGGCGCCCGTCCCGGTGACGTACATGAACTCGGCGGCGAATATCAAGGCCTTCTGCGGCCGCAACGGAGGCATCGTGTGCACCTCCTCGAACGCCACGACGGTCCTCGAGTGGGCCTTCGAGCAGGGCCAGCGCGTGCTCTTCCTGCCGGACCAGCATCTGGGCCGCAATTCCGCGCACGTCATGGGCATCCCGGACGAGGAGATCGTGCTGTGGAACCCGCGGAAGGGCCTCACCCCGGAGGAGCTCGAGCGCGCTCGCGTCATCGTGTGGGATGGCTTCTGCTCCGTGCACAAGCGCTTTACCGTCGCTCAGATTGAGCGCGCCCGCGCCGAGTTCCCCGGCGTGCGTGTCATCGTCCACCCCGAGTGCCCGGCACCCGTCGTGCAGGCTGCCGATGCCGCCGGTTCTACCGAGCTCATTCGCCGCGAGGTCGCAGCCTCCCGGCCGGGCGACGTGCTCGCCATCGGCACGGAGATCAACCTCGTCAGTCGCCTCGCCGCGCAGTACCCGGACCGCACCATCTTCTGCCTCGACCCGGTGGTCTGCCCGTGCTCGACGATGTACCGCATCCACCCGGCCTACCTCGCGTGGACCCTCGAGTCCCTCGTCGCTGGCGAGATACCCAACCGCATCACGGTCGACGACGCGGTGGCAGCCGATGCCCGCGTCGCCCTCGAACGCATGCTCGCCGCCCGTCCGAAGGTGGCTTAGATGCGTCACGTTCTCGTTGTCGGCTCCGGCGTTGCAGGCATGAGCGCGGCCCTCGCCGCCCACGCTGCGGGCGCACACGTCACGCTCGCCTATCCTGGCCCCTCCATTCAGGGAAGCGCGGGCAGTACGCAGCTCGCCCAAGGCGGAATTGCAGCGGCCCTCGCCCCCGCGGATACCTGGCAGTCGCACCTCGCCGATACCTCGGCCGCGGGCGCAGGTCTCGTCGACGAGCGCGCCGCCCGCGAGCTCGTGCGCCGCGGCCGGGAGCGCGTCCGCGCGCTGCTCGACGCAGGTTTCCCGGCCGACCGCCGCGGTGACGGAACACTGGACCAAGGGCTGGAAGCCGCGCACGCCTTCTCGCGCATTGTCCATGCGAGCGGCGACCGCACGGGCGCGGAGCTCCATGAGTTCCTGCGGGGCGAGGTCGCGCGGACCCCTGGGATCACTCAGCTACCGGAGCGCGCGCTGCATTCGCTCGTCCTGCGCGACGGCGTCGTGACCGGCGCGGAAACGAACCGGGGCATCCTGCTTGCCGATGCCGTCGTCCTCGCCACCGGCGGATATTGCGGGGTATACCCGCGCTCGACCGGCGCGCCCGGAGCCACCGGCCAGGGCATTCTCGCCGCCGCGCGGGCCGGTGCGCTCGTCGCGGACATGGAATTCGTGCAGTTCCATCCCACGGTGCTCGAAGGCACGCGCCACCTCATCTCCGAGGCCGTGCGCGGCGCCGGTGCCGTGCTTCGCGACGACGCGGGCCGGCGCTTTATGCTCGACGTGGACCCGCGCGGGGAGCTCGCGCCGCGTGACGTCGTGGCGGCTGCCATCTTTCGTGCGCAGAATGCGACGGGCGGGCATATCTGGCTCGACGCCACGGCCGTCGAGGGCAACGAGCCTGGTCGCCTCGCGGCTGAATTTCCCGGCATCTCCTGCATGCTCGCTGCCGAAGGCTATGACTGGACGCGCGAATCCGTGCCCGTCGCGCCGGCCGCGCACTATTCAATGGGCGGCGTCGCCACGGATATCCATGGACGCACGAGCGTGCCGGGACTCTACGCCGCTGGCGAGGTCGCGAATACTGGCGTGCACGGCGCTAACCGCTTGGCCTCGAATTCGCTGCTTGAAGGCCTCGTCTTTGGCGACGCAGCAGGCCACGCGGCCGCCGCAGATCCCACCGCGGCCGCAAGCGGAGAGTGGCGCTTCGACGATTCGCGACTGCAGGGTGCCGTCATGGACGTCGCCCCAGCCGCTCCAGCCGCCCCGGCCGCACGGGCCGGCAACGGCACGCTGGCTGACGCCCAGCATGCCATCGCGGCAGGCCTTGGCATCGAGCGCGATGGGGAGGGCATTCGCGACGCCGCCGCCACCTTGGCGACCGTGACGGATGAGACGGCGGCGGACGTGGTGGGCATCGGAAAGCTCATCGCCGCGGGCGCACTGGAGCGCACCGAGTCGCGTGGCGCCCATCAACGCACCGATTATCCGCACACCGACCCGCGTCAGGTACACGCCCGCGCGCAGCGACTGAAAGCTGAGGTCACCGCATGCTAACTTCCGAGACCATCCGTACTGCGGTCGCCGCGGCCCTGCGCGAGGATGCGCCGTGGGGCGATATCACGGCCGAGGCCGCGATCCCGGCGGAGGCAACGCTGCGCGTGGCCGTCGTCGCGCGTGAGCCCGGCGTCTTCGCCGGCGGTGCCGTCATCGAAGAAGTCTTCCGCCAGGTGAGCGTCGCCGTGGCGGAGCTCGCCCCCGAGGGCACGCGCTTTGCCGCGGGCGAGCGCCTGGCCGTAGTGGAGGGCCCGGCGCGGGCAATTCTCACGGCGGAGCGCACGGCGCTCAACTTCGCACAACGCATGAGCGCTATTGCGACCCTCACCGCGCGCTTCGTGGAGCTCGCGGGGCCTGCACGCATCGCAGATACCCGCAAGACGACGCCGGGCCTGCGCGCATTCGAAAAGCACGCGGTGCGCGTGGGCGGCGGGACGAACCACCGCTTCGGGCTCTCGGACGCGGTGATGGTGAAGGATAACCATCTGGCGGCGCTCGGCGTGGCGCAGGCTTCGGCCACGGAATTCACGGCGGCGCTGTGCGGACTGCGCGAGCGGGTGGGGCATACAACGTCGATCATCGTGGAGGTCGACCGCCTGGACCAGGTCGAGGCCGTTGTGAACGCGGGCGTCGACACGATCTTGCTTGATAACTTCACGCTCGCGGATGTACGGGCGGCGGTGGAGATCATCGCAGGCCGTGCGACCGTGGAGGCAAGCGGTAACGTCAATCTCGAGACGGTCGCAGAGATCGCGGCGACGGGCGTGGACGTCATCTCCGTCGGCGCAATCACTCACAGCGCGGGCGTGCTCGACTTGGGGCTTGACGAGCTGTGATGTACCTCGATGCCGCGGCGACGGCGCCGCTGCGCCCCGAGGCGCGCGCCGCTATGGAGCGCGTGTGGGACGCAGGGCAGGCGAATGCCTCGAGCCTGCATGCCGCGGGCGCGGCGGCGCGCCGGGAACTCGAGTATGCGCGGGAGACGGTCGCCGCAACTTTCGGCGTGGCTCCGGAAGGCGTGGTCTTTACCTCGGGCGGGACCGAGTCGAATAACTTAGGCGTCCTCGGTCTGGCGCTGGCGCACCCACGCGGGCGCCGGATTGTGACGACGCGCATTGAGCATTCCGCAGTGGCGCAGTCGGTCGCCTACCTGGAGCGCATGCATGGCTTCGCGGTCGACTACGCGGACGTCGACGCGACGGGACGCGTGGAGATGGGGGACCTGGCGCCGGAGACGACGCTCGTTGCGATGGGCGCGGCGAACTCGGATATCGGAACCGTGCAGGACGTCGCTGCGGTGGTGGAGCGCGCTCACGCGGTGGGGGCGCTGGTCCACCTCGATGCGGTTCAAGCCGCAGTCGCGTTGCCCTTTAGCCTTGCGGCGAACGGGTGGCCGGAACCGGGACCGGATGCGGTGGCGCTGGCCTCCCACAAATTTGGCGGCCCGCAGGGCGTGGGCGCGCTGCTTCTGCAGCGGGCGGTGGAGCTTGAGCCGTTGCTCCACGGCGGCGCTCAGGAAGGAGGGCGGCGCGCCGGGACGGAGAATGTTGCAGGTATAGCAGGATTCGCGGCGGCCGTGGCGGCGCACCGGCGTGACGTCGCGCAGCGCGCAGTGGCGCTCATGGACAGCCGGGATGCGCTCATTGCCGCGGTGCTGGAGCGGGTGCCGAGTGCGCGGCTCACGGGGCACCCGGAGGAACGCCTGCCTGGACATGCCTCGTTTGTCGTCGACGGCGTCTCCAGCGACGCGCTGCTGGTGGCGCTGGACGCGGCGGGAGTGGCGGCATCGGCAGGCTCAGCGTGCGGGCGGGGGACCTCGCCGGTGCTGACGGCCTTGGGCCTGAACGGGGAGGAAGCCCTGCGCTTTAGCTTGTTGCGGCCGCTGGAAGAGCGGGAAATTGCGCTCATTACCGGGGTGATGGCGCGAGAGGTCGCGCGTTATGCGGGGAGTTGATCCTCGACATACGTCTGGCGGGACGCGAAGTAGCCGGCGACGAGGGTAACGAGGCCGATGGCGGCCATGACTGTGAGCGGAATGAAGAAGGAGCCGGTGGCCTCGTGCGCGGCGCCGGTGAGCAGGGGGCCGAGCGAGGCAAAGGTGTAGCCCACACCCTGGCCGAAAGAGGTGAGCGCGGTGGCGCCCTCGAGGGTGCGTGCCCTGATATTGACGAGCACCATGCCCATGGGGAAGATGACGGTACCGGCGGCGGCGAGCGTGACCCAGAGCCACGGCGCTGCGAGCGGGGCGAAAGCAAGACCCAACAGCGCGGCAGAAAAGAAGACCGCGGACATGATGACGACGGGGAAGACGTTGGCCAGGCGCCCGGCGATCCACGGGCCGACGAGGGTGACGGGGATGCCCAGCGCGCTGAAGATGGCGAGCATATTCGCGCCGTACTGCGCGGTTTGGCCCGCGTCGGTGAAGATCTGCGGGATGAACGTCATCATCGTGTAGGCCACGAGCGAATTGGAGCCGAACATGAAGGCCAGGCCGACGCCGATGGTGGTGCGCCACACCGGCAGACGGAAGTTGGGCTCGGGCGCGGTGTTGATGGGGTTCGGGCCGCGGTGGATGAGCAGAGGCATCCAACTCACTGCCGCGATGGCGGCGAGCACACCCCAGGAGCCAAGCGAAATCTGCCAGCCGGGCAGGCCCATGTTCTCCGCCCAGTCCATCATGGGCACGGCGACAACGGGTGCTGCGGCGAGCATGATCTGACTCGACATCATGAAGGTGAGCGACATGCTGGGCACGTGACGCGGGAAGTATTCGCGCACGACAAGTGGCATGGTCGCGTTGAGGATGCCGATGGCAAACAGCGCGATGAGTGAGCCGACGAGCAACAGCCACTCGTTGGGATAGACGACGCGCAGCAGCTGGCCTACGGCGGTAAGTCCGAGAGAGAGGAGCATCATCTCGCTGAGCGTAAAGCGTTCTTTGATGCGGGGGAGCACGAACGCCGAGACCGCGAACATCGCCGTGGGTACCGTGCCGATGATGCCAACCATGGTTCCGCCCATGCCTGTGGAGGCTTGGATCTCCGGAATGAGTGGGGAGATCGCCGTGATGACGGAGCGCAAATTCACCGCGGCCAGGATGATAGCGATGAGTGCAGTGATGCGCGGATAGCGGATGTTCTTTGGTGGGGTAGGTGTGCTCATGACGGTGCTTAATCTTAGGCGCTGGTTACGCTGGCGGCGATCCGAGCGTTCCACCCCCGCGCCCTGCAGGTCTGTGCGGCTAGGCTGGGGCTCATGAAGACGATTCTCAACGTTATTTGGTTTATCTCCGGTGGCTTCCTCCTCGCCTTGGGCTACTTCCTGGCAGGCATCCTCGCCTGCATCTTCGTGGTCACCATCCCCATGGGCGTGGCCTCGTTCCGCATGGCGCGCTTTGCCCTGTGGCCCTTTGGCAAAACCGTCGTGCAGCCTGCCCGAGGCACCGGCGGCATGTCGGCCGTCTCCAACGTGTTGTGGTTTATCGTTGCAGGTCTCTGGCTCGCCATCGGCCACGTCGCCACCGCGCTCGCGCAGACCGTGACCATCGTGGGTATCCCGGTGGCCCTGGCTAACCTCAAGATGATCCCGGTGACCTGCTTCCCGTTCGGCCGCAAGATCGTGGACTCGGATGTCATCCCGCACGGCTGGGAGCCCATGATCAAGCTCTAAGAGTTTTCTCCAGAAACCGGTTATCGGCAGCGGGACTGGGATAGGTTGAGGATAACCTAGTTCTCATTTTTTACAAGGAGTTCGTCATGCCTGGTTTTAGCCTGGATAAGCTGCAACAGCTCGCCGGCCCTGCCGCCGCGGTGGTCGCGCTCATCATCACGCTGATCGTCTCCCTCGTGCCGGGACTCGGCTCAAGCGCCCCGACCGAGACGAAGGGCACCGTCGTCTTCACCGTCGTGGACCGCGCCGGCCTTCCCATGCGGTGTTCCTACACGAGCACGTGGCCGGAGATCCAGACCAAGGAACTCAAATTCACCGCGGAGAACGGCACCGTGGGCTTCGACGCCCCAGCCGGCACCACCGTGGACGTGACCTTCGACTGCCCGGCCGGCAAGGCCACCGCCAGCGCCACCGCGCCGGAGACCGGCGTAGCACAGAAGAAGGTCACTGTGGACGGCTTTGCGTTGAGCTCGAAGGATGAGGGATCGAGCGCAGCGTAAACGCAGACCACACTGGAAATGTACGGACGCCACGGTTGATGTGGGCGTCCCTATTTCTTATAGTCACCTCCGCGCGCACCGAGGGTGAAAATCTCGATGACGAGTTGTTTGGCCAACGGTGTACACCACGCGGTACCTTCCCACGCGGATGCGATAGCCCTCTCGCCCTGGGAGTTTCTCGAAGCCCGTGGGGAACGGATCAGTCTCGAGAGCATCGATGGCATCCTGCATGGCGGAGTATGCAGCGGGATCACCGCGACGAAGTGGGCGTCATTATTGATGAAAGTCGCTTTACCGGGAAGCGGACGATCGTTACCCGCAATGGGAAACGCCTTGCGGCAATCGTTCCCGTCAGTGATCTAGAAAGGCTTGAGGAGCTCGCATCCTTCCTTTGCTGGTCATTGCGACGTTCTATGTAAGCCAGGTGACAGGCTGGGGCGGGGTGGCGTCCTCCAATGAGGTAAGGCGTGCCGTGGAGCGAGATGACTTCGGACGGAGTGATTCTCAACATCGTGGGGTTCATGGCGTTCTACTTCGTCCTCGTGGTGCCTCTCTTCTTGGTTCGCAGGCACCTGTGGGATAAGAAGCAGCAGGACGCGTCCCAGTCCTAAAAAGAAACCCTCAGTTCCACCGCGATGGTGAACTGAGAGTTTCTCCTTTGCGCGCTACCGGCGAGGCCGGGACGCGCGATGTGGTCTTAGCGGTTCTGGCGGTACCAGCGTACGAGCTCGTCGGTGGAGGTGTCGCCGGAGTTGACCTCTTCCTTACCGGAGACGGCCGGGGCCAGGTCATTCGCCTGCTGCTTGCCCAGCTCCACGCCCCACTGGTCGAAGGAGTTGATGTGCCAGATCATGCCCTCCGTGAACACGATGTGCTCGTAGAGGGCGATGAGGGCGCCGAGGGCGTGCGGGGTGAGCTCCTCGGCGAGCAGCGTGGTGGTGGGGCGGTTGCCCGGCATGACCTTGTGGGGGACGACCTCGGGGTCGACGCCTTCGTTGGCGATCTCCTCGGCGGTCTTACCAAAAGCCAGGACCTTGGTCTGCGCGAAGAAGTTGCCCATGAGCAGGTCGTGCATGGAACCCGAGCCGTCCGCAGTGGGGAAGTCCTCACGCGGGCGGGCAAAGCCAATAAAGTCAGCCGGGATGAGGTGCGTGCCCTGGTGCATGAGCTGGAAGAAGGCATGCTGGCCGTTGGTGCCCGGCTCGCCGAAGTAAATCTCGCCGGTGTTGTAGTCCACATCCTTGCCGCCGCGGCACACGGACTTGCCGTTGGATTCCATGGTCAGCTGCTGCAGGTACGCAGGGAAGCGGGCGAGGTCCTGGGAGTAGGGGAGCACGGCGTGCGTCTGCGCACCCAGGAAGTCGGTGTACCAGACGCCGAGCAGACCCATGAGGACCGGAACGTTCTCCTCGAGCGGTGCGGTGCGGAAGTGCTCATCCATGGCATGCATGCCAGCGAGGAACTCGCGGAAGTTCTCCGGGCCGATGGCGGCCATGAGCGACAGGCCAATGGCGGAGTCAACGGAGTAGCGGCCGCCCACCCAGTTCCAGAATCCAAACATGTTCGCGGTATCGATGCCGAACTCGGCGACCTTCTCCGCGTTGGTGGACACGGCGACGAAGTGCTTGGCGACGGCCTCGGTGTCGCCGTCGTAGGCCTCGAGCATCCAGCGGCGTGCCGCGTGGGCGTTGGTGAGGGTTTCCTGCGTGGTGAAGGTCTTGGAGGCGACGATGAACAGGGTGGTCTCCGGATCGAGGTCCGCGAGGTTGGCCGCCATATCGGAGGGGTCGACGTTGGAGACGAAGCGCGCCTCAATATCGCCGGCGAGGTAGGTGCGCAGCGCCTTGTATGCCATGGCCGGGCCGAGGTCCGAGCCGCCAATACCGATATTGACGACGGTCTTAATCTTCTTACCGGAGTGGCCGGTCCAGGAGCCGTTGTGCAGGGAGGCGACGAAGCCTTCCATGCGGTTGAGCACTTCCTGGACATCGGCGTCTACGTCCTGGCCATCGACGGTGAGCGTGGTGCCCGCCGGAGCACGCAGTGCGGTATGGAGGACGGCGCGGTCCTCGGTGGAGTTGAGGTGCTCGCCCGCAAACATCTTGTCGCGGGAAGACTCGATGCCCGCCGCGTGGGCCATGTCGAGGAGCGCGTCACGCACAGCGTCGTCGATGAGGTTCTTCGACAGATCGACGTGCCAACCAGCGGCGTCGAACGTCCAGTTCTTCGTGCGGTTGGGATCTGTGGCGAAGAGCTCACGCAGATTCGGGCGCGGAGCTGCGGCGAGCTCGGTGAGAGCGTTCCACTGAGGGTTCGACGTAATGGACATAAGGCGGTGCCTTCCTTCGCTTATTCAGGCGGGGTCTTTTACGTCTTCCTACCGTAGTCCAAAAGTTTCACGCACGAGCGGGCAAAGATAGCGAAAGATGGTGCCCGATCGGGGATTTTCGCCACAGTGCGCGTGTTTAGCCCAGGCGCCCGCGGCCCATGCGTAGCAACGCTGACGCGATGGCGGGGCCTTCCTCGCCCAGCTCATCGCGGAATTGGTTGATGATCTGCACCTCGCGGGTGTGGACCAGGCGCGTGCCGCCGGAGCTCATGCGCGTGCGCCCGATGGCTTGGGAGACCTGTTGGCGGCGCTTGGCGGCGTCGAGGATGATCCGGTCCATGCGGTTGATCTCCTCGCGGTAGCGCTGGATCTCCGCGTCGGAGAGAGGATCGTCCGTGCCGGACGGCATGCGGACGTCAAAGTCAGACTCGACGTTCGGGGTGGTTGTGCCGGTCTCAGGGATGTCGGTGCCCTCGGGGAAATCGGTACCGAAGTTAGTGTCAGCGCTCATGCGCTCATAATGTAGTCGCGGACACACCAAAAGCCAAGCATAGGGGCAAGATAGGGGCGGGTGTTCGGGCGTGGGGAACGACTCGTGTCGGCGCCTGCTAGTACGGTTGTAAGCCATCATGGATAACGCGTCTCCTTTTAACTCGAACCCTGCCTCGAAGTCGGACTCCGGCTCCACGGGCAACGCCGGCCAGAATCCCTTTGGCGGAGATAGCGCCGCGCGTGCGTCCCAGGCACCCGTGCCGGGCTTCCGTCCGCGCACCCAGGGCGGTTTCGGCGCGCCCGCGGGCGCTGCAGAGGCCGCCGATAACGGCCAGCCAGCGGGGGAGGACCCGCTCGTTGCGGGTCTCAACCCCCAGCAGAAGGAAGCCGTGGAGCACATCGGTGCGCCGCTGCTCATTGTGGCAGGCGCGGGCTCAGGCAAGACGGCGGTGCTTACACGCCGCATCGCGTACCTCATGCATCGCCGCGGCGTGCAGCCGTGGCAGATCCTTGCCATCACGTTTACCAACAAGGCGGCGGCGGAGATGAAAGAGCGCGTGGGTCAGCTCGTAGGTCCCGTTGCGGAGCGCATGTGGGTCTCCACGTTCCACTCCATCTGTGTGCGCATCCTGCGCCAGAACGCGCAGCTTGTGCCGGGGCTGAACACGAACTTCACGATCTACGACAGCGACGACGCGCGCCGGCTGCTCACCATGATTGCCAAGGACATGCAGCTGGACCTGAAGAAGTACACCGGCCGCGTCCTCGCCAACCAGATTTCGAATCACAAGAATGAGCTCGTCAGTCCGGAGGAGGCGCTCGCGGAGGCCTCAAAGACGAAGAACCCGTTCGATACAACAGTCGCGCAGGTCTTCGCCGAGTATCAGCGCCGCCTGCGCGCGGCCAACGCCGTGGACTTCGATGACCTCATTGGTGAGGTCGTGCGCATCTTCACCCAGCACCCACAGGTGGTGGACTTCTATCGTCGGCGTTTCCACCATGTGCTCATTGACGAGTATCAGGACACCAACCACGCGCAGTACCGTCTTGTCTCCGCGTTGGTCGGCGATGGCGTGGTACCCAATCCGGAACTGTGCGTCGTGGGCGACTCCGACCAATCCATCTACGCTTTCCGCGGCGCGACCATTCGCAATATCGAGGAATTCGAGCGCGACTACCCGCAGGCGCGCACCATTTTGCTCGAGCAGAACTACCGCTCGACGCAGAATATCCTCAACGCCGCGAATGCCGTCATCGCACAGAACGAGCACCGCCGCGAGAAGAACCTGTGGACCGCCCATGGTGAGGGCCCCAAGATCATCGGTTACGTCGCGGACAACGAGCACGATGAGGCCCGGTTCATCGCCCAAGAGATCGACCAGCTTGCGGATAGCGGACGCAACTACTCCGATATCGCGGTCATGTACCGCACGAACAACGCGTCGCGCGCGGTGGAGGATATCTTCATGCGCTCGGGCATTCCGTACAAGGTGGTCGGCGGCACGCGCTTCTACGAGCGCCGCGAGATCCGCGATATCGTGGCCTACCTGCGCATCATGGATAACCCGGATGACACGGTGAGCCTGCGCCGCATTATCAACGTGCCCAAGCGTGCGATCGGCGACGCAGCCCAGGGCCACATTGCGGTCCATGCGGACAATATGGGGGTCAGCTTTGGCCGCGCGCTTGTCGATGCCGCCGTGGACAAGGTCCCAGGCCTCGGCGCCCGTGCACGCAACGCGGTGGGGCGCTTCAATGAGATGATGGATGGCCTGCGCGCACAGCTACCGGGCATGATCAATGAGGTGACAGGGCAGCCGGATCTGGGCGAGCTTATCACGGCGATCCTCGAGGCGACGGGATATAAAGAACAGCTCGAGCAGTCGAATGATCCACAGGACGGTGCGCGCCTCGACAACCTCAACGAGTTGGTTTCCGTCGCGCGCGAGTTCTCCTCGGAGGCCGCGAACCAGATGGCGTTTATGGATGACGACGATAAAGAGTTGCTTGCACAGGCCCAAGAAGACGGAGAAGCCGCGCCGGGCTCCCTGCAAGCCTTCCTGGAGAAGGTCTCGCTGGTCGCTGACGCGGATCAGATTCCGGACTCCGAACAGGGAGTCGTGACACTCATGACACTGCATACCGCCAAGGGCTTGGAGTTCCCAGTCGTCTTCCTCACCGGCTGGGAGGACGGCCAATTCCCGCACATGCGCTCCCTCGGAGACCCGAAGGAGCTGAGCGAAGAACGCCGTCTAGCGTATGTCGGCATCACGCGTGCCCGTGAGCAGCTGTATCTCACTCGAGCAATTCTGCGTTCGTCGTGGGGCAATCCCTTGACGAACCCGGCCAGCCGCTTCCTCGGCGAGATCCCAGAGGATCTCATCGACTGGCGCCGCGAAGAGCCCGATTCCAGTTTGTCCAGCTCCGGGCACGGAGCTGGAGCGTGGGGTAGTGATGGAGACGATTATTCTTATGGCCGCAGCTTCGGCCGTGACTGGTCGGGGTACGGGAGCAGCCGCGGTGGCGGCTCGCGTGGCTCCGGGTCGTCCGCGTCTTCCCCAACGCAGCGGCGCCGTGAACCGTCCTCGTCCATGTCAAAGAACAAGAATCTTCACCTTGAGGTCGGCGACCGCGTCAACCATGCCAAGTACGGACTCGGCAAAGTGGTGGCCGCCAGTGGCACCGGCGCTCGCGCGACGGTGACCATTGATTTCGGCTCGGCGGGCACGGTCCGACTCATGCTCATCGGTGGTGTGCCGATGGAAAAGCTATAGACCGTGCCCGGTAAGCCGGGCTGCAACTAGAAGTTGATGCCCTGCTCAGCGAACCAGGCCTGCGGATCCACCGGCGTGGTGCCGTCCGGGTGAATCTCGAAGTGCAGGTGCGGGCCGGTGGACTGGCCCTCGCTGCCGATGGACGCAATCTGCTGGCCGGCGCTCACGCGCTCACCCACGCCCACGAGTAGGGAGCTGGCCTGCATGTGGCCGTAGACCGACACGGAGCCGTCGTCGTGCTGGACGCGAATCCAGTTGCCGAAGCCCTGTGCGGGGCCCGAGCTGATGACGGTGCCGTCCGTGACGGAGACAATCGGTGTGCCAATCGGGTTGGCGATGTCGATGCCGTTGTGCATCGCACCCCAGCGCTGACCGAAGCCGGAGGTGTAGGTACCCGAGGTCGGGAAGACCACTGTGGCGCCGGAGGCCGTGCGGCCGCGCATGCTCGTGTTGAGCGTGCTCGTGCCCGTCGACGGAGCGAAAGCCTCAGACAGGCCCGGCACGATGGACGGGTCCAGCACGATGTTGAGCTCGTTGGTCTCTGCTTTGTAATCGATAGTCGGCACAACGCCCTCGTTGAGGACGCCGTTCGCCGCCTGAGCAAAGCCGATGGCGGCGCCTAGGAGGCCAGCACCGTCCACGGCTCCGTTCGACTCCGACTGGGACGACCCTTGCGAGACGTTGAAGGAGGCAACGGGGGTTTGCGCCGTCGCGGCCGGGGCGACGCCGAGCGCCGCGATGAGTGCGGCGGCGGCGAGGCCCGTGCGGTGGGTGCGCTTCATAAAAAGAGTCCTTTTCGCGTTGGACAAAATTCCAAAAAATTACTGCCAGTGGCCGTCGGCGTGTCGCTCCACGATTTCCGGCCACGTTATGGCAACGAAATAAAAGCTATCCCGCGGGGTCGCTATTGGCAACACATCAAAATATGCAGGTAAATGCCCCAAATTCGAAAACTATTCGAACATGCCAGCGTGTTACGCGTGTTACTAATGTGAAAGGTGTTACAACTGTAAAGCCTCGATTTAGCGAACGGGGGTAAGGGGTGGGGGTAGTTCAATATCGTCTCTGCAACATTCAGTATCCTCCCAGCTCATCGGCATCTCCGAACGCTGCACGCACAAGAAATCCCTGCGCACGCGAGAGTGCGCAGGGAATTTCTGTGAGAATCGGCGTGTCGCTACCGCGCACCATGTGGCCGGGCCTGCGATGGCGCCTGCGCGCTAAACGAGTGAGCGCTCGGCCTCGCGTCCCGGAAGCAGATCGGCTTGGTCGCGTCCCTGCGCGTCGAGCCGCGGGCGGTGGACCCACCACGCGAGTGCTGCCATGACGAGGGGAACGACCACGCCGACGGCCATCATGAGCCATGACGGTTGGTAGTACGGAAGGCTGCCCCACCGATACACTTCGCCCGCAATGGTGTGGGCGTCGCGGGTAGTGAGGAAGAAGGCGCCCACATGTCCGGCGAGGATGCCCGTCCACAGTCCCAGAGCAGCGACGAGTCCCGCCTGCAGGGCCGCGACCTTGGCGGCGAAGCCGGGAGCTGCGCCCAGCGAGGCGAAGACTCGGGACTCGCGACGAATGCCGGCGGCGGCGAGCGCGATGACGAGTGCCAACGCGACGAAGGACAGACCTGCGACTGCGGCGGCGAACGGCCATGTCGGCGGATTGTAGGACTCGTAGACTGCGGAGGAATACCCGTACGCCAGGGGAGCAGGCGGGTTGCCTTCCTCATCCGTGCCATAAATGTCCTCACGAATGGTGGTGTCCTGGCGGCGCGTGATGGGGGCATCGGTGAGCAAGGCAGTACCGGCATAGATGACCTTGACTCCTAGCTCGCGCGCAGCATCCTCGCTCACAAGGGTGAGCGGCCCGGCGTGGAGCGGCAGAGCCTCCGCAACGGGAAGCTCCTTGCGTGCTTCCTTCGTTGCTTCCTCCCATGCGTAGCTACCGTCATCAGCAGTCTCGACGGCGTCGTATCGCTTGGACACGACCTCAGTGGTCTTCGCGTCGGCCAAGCCGTGTCCCTTGTTGATGACCACGCCGCCGGCATGCAGCGTTGCCGCCGCGCGGTCGCGATCCTCGGGTGAGTCGAACGTAATAAGCGAGAACAGATCCTCGATGGTGTCTTGGGACGCGACGATGAGACGGTTGCCCAGGGGCGACTCGGAGGAATGTGACATGGTGCCAGCCAGCGTGGACAGGCAGGCACGCGCGGCGTCCGGATCGATGTCGGTTGTGCGCCCTTGCGCGTCGGCATACACCACGGCGCTCGGGTCATCGGTGTACGCAGTGGCGCACTCTGAGGCAGCGGGAACATACAGCTGCGTCGAGCTGTCGTCTGGGCTGTAAGGTTCACGCTGTGTGTCTGCATCGAGTGCGTAGACGTCGACCTCCTTGGTCGGCCCGAGGTGTGGCGCGATGCGACCGATGCCCTCGCGGGCGGCCTCCCGGGAGTCCGCATTGACAAAGGCGACATTGCTCGGCGTATACGTCGCGGCTATGGCTTGGCCTTGGGCATCATCGGTGCGCAGCGAGACGACACCACCCACCACGAGCGTGGTGAGCGCGGCGATGGCCGCCACAGCGGGCAGCGTGTGGAGCGAACGGCGCGTGAGCCCGCGGCCGGCGGTGCGCAGCGCGACGGGGGCACGACGCGTGGTGCGCGCGACCCAGAAGACGAGCGCCGGGATGCTCAAGGTCATTGCCACGAGACCGACGAAGACGATGATGACCCACCAGTCTTCCCCGGAGGCATAGTGACGGCGTCCTGGGGTTTGGGTGGACCAAAGGACGAGGGCGCCGATGGTCGTGAGTACAAGCAGGGCAGGCCCGCATGCCATCCACCAGCGCCAGCGAACCATGCGGTCAGGCGTGCCGCCCGCCAGAGCTCCAGCGAGTGAATTACGCGCGGTGAGATAGGCGGGCACCGCGGCTGCGGTGATCGAGCCGAGTACGGCGACAAGCCACGCGACGCCGATGTTTATCCACGGGATGTGCACGCTCCACCCGGGGCTCGCGATAGCCCACCATGCCCAGCCGATGCTGCCGCCGAGGACCACGCCGAGCGTGGCGCCGATGGCACCGGCGAAGAGCGCGAAGACCAAGACCGCGGCCGCGATGTGCCAGCGCGATGCACCCTGGGCGGAGAGCAACGCGAACAGTCGCGTGTGGCGAGCGAGTGCCAGCGAGAACACGGGCGAAATAAACAGAACGATCAGCAGTGCGAAGACCGCGTAGAATGCCAGCGCGCTGAGGATTGCCAGCGCAATCTGGCCAGGTGTCATGCTGGCCCAGGCCGTCGTCGCGGCACTTGCGTAGTCCGGATTGATCTCAGGGGCGTCGGCCGGCGGATGCTTGGCCAGGTCGTTGCTTAGCAGCATGCCGCCGCGCGCGTTGACGTATTCGACATCGGCCCACGAGATCTCCCCGCGCGGCCGGTAGAGCCACGTCACCGTGGCCTCCTCATTGGTCTGGAGGTCGACCTCGCGGTCATAGAGCGCGCCGTCGATGACGAGCGATTGATAGGAAGGCGAGATCGCAGCGACGGTGAGTGTGCGCGTCGTTCCATCGGACAAAGCCGTGGTGACGGAATCGCCGACAGAGATGTCCATCGACTCCGCGGAGAACTTGTCGAGGAAGATCTCATCAGGCCCCAGCGATGTAGGGAGATCCTCAGGCAGGAAGTCCGGGGAAAGCTGCACGATGGGAGAGTAGTACGTACCCGTCGGAGTAGCATCCGCGCCCTTCGCAACGTCTACGGTGAACTCCAGCTGGCGACCAATCTCGATGGAGTCGGGGACGACGGCCTCGGCATCGGAATACGCGGTGGGCGTGCGCTGAGTGCCGGTGCACGGGCCCGAGTACATGCCCGGTTCCTGCTCGCAGGTCCCGCCTTCGATGGCGAGTTGCTCACCACTCGCGGGACTGGCAAGACGCCCGCTACCGGAGGCGTCGTTGATGGCCAGCGCAACGACGGCTGCGATAGGCAGCGCGATGAGCAACACCGCGGCGATGAGCCGTCCGGGCGCGCGAAACATGTCGCGCCGGGTGGCGCGGGTGGCGGCGGCAAGGGAAGACATTATTTCTCCTCCTGTCCCGGGCGCGCGGCCTGTGGCGCGCCCGGTTCGCTGAGGCGGCCATCGCGGACCATGACGACGCGGTCGGCCCACGCGGCAAAGCGCGGCTCGTGCGTAACGAGGAGTCCGGAGGCACCGGCGTCAATGCGCGCGCGCAGGGCGTTCATCACGTCCTCGCCCGTGGCGGTATCAAGCGCGCCCGTAGGCTCGTCCGCGAGGAGGACGCGGCGTGGGCCAATGAGCGCACGCGCGATGGCGACGCGCTGGGCCTGGCCGCCGGAGATTTCCTCGGGGTAGCGATCGGCAAACCCTGCGCCGTCGAGGCCGACCTCGGAGAGGGCGGCATCGGCAAGCTCGCGGCAGCGGGAGGGGGACTCGCCGTCGAGCTCAAGCGGCAGCGTGACATTCTCGCCGACGGTGAGCGTGGAGACAAGATTGAAGTCCTGGAAAACGAAGCCCAAGTGCTTGCGGCGAGCCTGAGCTGCGCGACGCGCGGAGAAGTCCGCGGTGTCGACGCCCTCGATGAGCACGCGACCGGAGGTGGGGCGTAGGAGGAGGCCCGCGACATTGAGCAACGTCGACTTACCGGAACCGGAGGGGCCCATGACGGCGACGAGCTCGCCGGGGTGTAGCTCGAGCGAAGCGGAGTCGAGCGCGGTGACTTGGCGGGCGCCGGCGCCGAAGACGCACGTGACGTCTTGGAGCTCGAGGGGGAGCGGAGAGGCGGCATTCATCGGTGTTCATCTTCCTGTGCGTTGGTGGAAAGGGGAGCGAGCGCTTCGACGCGGTCGAGCCAGCGCAGCGTGGCTTCGAGCTCGAAGATGCGTTTCTCTGAAGCGAGACGGTGAGCGCTGCGCACCTGGGGCATGTCGCGCTGTGCGGCGGTGAGCTCGCGGACGGCCTGGAGCGTGGCGAAGCGTTGGTTATCGAGGAGCGAGACGAGATCGATCTCGGGACGGCGTGCGGCGAGCGCGACTTTGATGACGAGCTCGTCGCGGTCAGCCGCCGGCGGGAGGACGGGCGCGGTGAACCAGCGGTGCAGTTCTGCGCGGCCTTCCTCCGTGATGGCGTACTGATCGGCCTTGCGCCCAGTGGGACCGGTGGTAGTGCCCGACTGAGCGATGAGCTCGTCGCGCTCCAACCGGGTGAGCGTTTGGGCGACCTGTCCGATGTTGAGTGTGGATCCCGTTTCTTCCGCGTAGCCATGCTGCAGGGCGCTCGCGCTCGCCGGCGCGGCGGCGAGCAGGGCCAATAGTGAGTGTTTCACTGACATGACGGTCCTTCACGAAAGCGGTATGTGTACTGGTAAGAGCGTTGGTTACTGGGTAACTCCAGGGTTAGGTTACCGAGTAACCAAGGGGCTGTCAATGGCACTTGTGTTCAGTAGCGTGATGTGGAGGTTTATATATATGCGCATGGGTGAGGGCTGGTCTGGGCTGTCTGAGCGCCACTTTTTCACCCCCGTTTGGCACTAAAGTCTTGAACGCTCCCGGAGTAAAACGGTGAAGCGGGGTAGTTTGGGGGGGAAAATACTGACACGTCCACAAGTGGTATGTGTATAAAAGTGATTTAACACACGGTGGCGGTAAGGGGGCTTGTGCGGCCCTCTTTGCCTGTGATTGCGCGTGCCGAGGAGCCTGAATGTTTGGTAGCCGTGGCTGGGGGCGGTGCTGTGGGGAGGAATGAAAACGCCGAGCGCCCGCCTCCGTGAAGGAAGCGGGCGCCCGGCGAAGATAGAAGTGTGAGACGCTTATTTAGACGTTGATACCGCGCTCGGCGAGCCATGCGGCCGGGTCGACCGGAGTCGTGCCGTCCGGGTGGATCTCGAAGTGGAGGTGGGAACCGGTGGAGAAGCCTAGGGAACCCATGCCAGCGATCTTTTGGCCAGCGGTGACGTGCTCGCCGACGGCGACGTCGAGGGTCTGCATGTGGCCGTAGACGGACACGGAGCCGTCCTCGTGCTTGATGCGGATCCACTGGCCGTAGCCGGAAGCCGGGCCCGAGTCGATGACGGTGCCGTCCATGACGGCGAGGATCGGGGTGCCCAGGGAGTTGGCGATATCGATGCCGTAGTGGAAGGAGCCCCAGCGCGGGCTGAACGGCGAGGTGAAGGCGCCCTCGGCCGGGCGGGCGACAGACGGTGCACGAGCCGCTTCATCGGCAGCTTGGCGGGCCTCAGATGCCTGGATAGCGGTGTTGAGCTGCTCGTCCAGGTTGGACACCGGCTTGACCTCGGCAAGGTTGAGTACCTGCGGGGCGGAGGTGATGGTGGTCATTGCGTCATCAGCGGACTGCTGCAGCTGCTCCTGAGCGTCGCCCAGCGGGTTGGTCGTAGCGGCGAGCTTGACGTCCTGAGCCTCGGAACCGGACTGTAGCTGTGCGGCCGTGGCGCCACCAACGCCTGCGGAGGAGACGGCACCTGCGGCGACGGTGAAGAGCGCGATGCGGCCCTTTGCGGTCTGTGCGGTAGCGATCTTGCGGTGGCGGCCGACACCGGCGCGCTGAGTCGTGCTTCGCATCTAACTTCTTCTTTCTTGTCCTTCATTCGTTACCAGGCGCGAAGCGTTACATTGCGCCCTGTAGGTTTACGAATTTGTGACCTACTTGTTATCAACGAAAGATAACAATAGCGTCTCGATGAGGGGCGGGCAAGCCGCTTGAGCAGTTCTTGGTCGATTCTTAGCAATTCGCCGTCGTGATGGTAGCAATCTGATAGAAGCCTGTGTCGTATCTTGAGGACGTATTCCGAACGGAAACTCCGTGCCCTATTACCCCCACCGCCGAGTCTCAACCTCTTCTTCACCTTTATATATAAGGAATAGAAAACGGGCGTCGCTCGTCGTGCCACCCGCGACCCGCCGGCGGGTCGTGGCAAAGTGTTTTCCATCATGAGCAAGAACACCAGCCCCACCTCGCGCAGCCCTCGCCACACGCACGCCACACCGGCCGCCGCCCGTGTCGCCTCCCGTGTGAGCGCCCGGAGTAAGGACAAGCAGGCCGCCGTCCCTCGCACCCTCGGCGCCCGCATCCGCCGGATGTTTTTTGCCGTCGCGCTTCCCGATGCCCTCGTGGTCGGCGTTATCATCGCCGTCGCCCTCGCGCTCGTGTTGCTCACCGGTTCTCCCGCGGCGTGGCTGCCCACCGCCATCGCCGAAGGTTGGGTGGTCTCCACGCTCGGCTCGGCCAGCGCCGCCGGAATCTCCATCGGTGTCGTTCCCGCGTTGCCAGCCTGCCTGCTCTTTGCCATGCTCGCCGCGCGTGTGCATTCCTTGGTGAAGAAGCGGGTGAGCGTCAAGGACCTCCTTATTCTTTTGGGCTGCATTATCGCGGTGCCCACCCTCCTCACGCTCATCGCGTGGTTCATGCTCTGGGATGCGGGCAAGGTCTATGACGTGGCGCCGCCGAGCCTGCTCACCACGCTGCCGCGCGTGTGGATCCTGCATCTCGCCGCCATGGCGGTGGGTATGGGGCCGCGCCTCTGGTGCGCGCTGGCTCGGCGCTACGGCGTTCCGTGCGTTGTTGTCGAAGCGGCGTCGACGGCGGGTCGCGTGCTCATCGGGTTCGCCACCGTGGCCGCACTCGTCCTCCTCGTTCTGTTTATCGTGCGCTTTGACGCGCAAGCCGCCATGCTCGCCGAATATCCGCAGCTGCCCGGTGTGGGTCTGGCGGGGCTTATCGCGCTGTCCATTCTCTATATCCCCAACGCGATCGTCGCGACAGGCGCCGTGTTGCTCGGCTCCGAGTTCCACCTCGGCACCGCGAGCGTGAGTCTCTTCGATACCGTTCTCGTGCCGCTGCCGCCTCTGCCAATCCTGGCCGCCGTTCCCGCGCAATCCGCGTCCTGGGCCGTGGGCCTGCTCGCGCTGCCTGCCCTCGTTGCCGTTGCGCTCTTTCTCCGTGCCCGCCCGAGCTTCGCCCACGCCGCACTTGCTGGCGTCTGGACGGCACTCGGAGTGGTGTTCGCGTGCTACTTCACGTCCGGCACCCTGGGTTACTACGGGCATGTCGGCCCCATGCTCTGGCTTGCTGCTGGCCTTGCCTTCCTGTGGACGGCCGTGCCCGGCCTCCTCGTTGCCGCCGGCTACTACTTCTTCGACCGCCGCGCCGCGGGTGCTGCTGTGGCGGAAACGGACGAGGCAGACTCTGACGCGGAGTCGGTCATTGACGACAGCGAAGCAGAGTCTGAGTCCGCCGAGCTCGACGCAGAGTCGGAGGATTCGGCTGACGATGCTGAAGCCGAGGAGGCAGAGTCTGCTGAGACAGTCGATGAGGTCGCGGAAGATACCGATGCAAGCGATGACGTCGCGGATTCGAAAGACGACGAGGCTTTCGATGACGAGGTGAAAACCGACGCTGAACTCCACGCGGACGCGGAAGCTGAGTCTGACTCTGGCGCTGAGCCGGCTTCTGTTGATGGCGCCGAAACCCGGTCCAATGGAGAGGCCGAGGCCGAGGATCAGCGTGGCACGTCCGAGGCTGAGACCACGGACGTCGCCGGTACGGACGAAGATGGGAAGGACAACGCGCCAAAAGCCGATGCTGCCGAGGACGAAGTCCTTGAAGGCGAGCTCCTCGACGTCGAGTCCTCTGATGATGAGGTCTTAGAAGGCGAGATCCTTGAGGGCGAGATTGTCACTGATGAGGACGCTGCGGAGGATAGAGACGCGGACACACAACGTTAGGCGGTGAAAAATTCCGCCATTGGGGTGTGAACGGCTACTCTATGTGTGTGACTTCGACACGTATCGCACCGCTTGAGATCGTTGTACTCGTCTCCGGCACCGGCTCACTGCTTCAGAACATCCTCGACCATCAAGACGACTCGTATCGTGTCGTCAAAGTCGTGGCCGACAAAGAATGTCAGGGCATCGAGCGCGCTGCCGCGGCTGGCATCCCCACGGAAGTGGTGGCGCTGACCGAGGACCGCGGAGAATGGAACCACCGCCTGGTGGCTGCCGTAGGCAGCCCGGACGCGGTGGTTTCTGCCGGTTTTATGCGGATTTTGGGCGCGCCTTTCCTGGAGCGCTTCGAAGGGCGCACCATCAACACGCACCCGGCGCTGCTCCCGGCGTTCCCGGGCGCGCACGCCGTGCGCGACGCGCTGGCCTACGGGGTCAAAGTCACCGGTTCTACCGTCCATTTCGTCGACGCTGGTGTGGACACCGGCCGTATTATCGCCCAAAGGCCCGTCATGGTCGAGCGCAGCGATGATGAAGCCAGCCTGCATGAGCGCATCAAAGTAGTTGAGCGCAAGCTCATCGTCGAAGTCCTGCGCGCAGCGCGCGTGGACGGCGACGCCCTTTCCATCGATCTCTAACACCGATCTTTATTACAAGGAAGATTTCACACAACCTATGACTGACGCCAAGCAGATCAAGCGTGCGCTTATCAGCGTCTACGACAAGACTGGACTCGAAGACTTGGCCCGTGCGCTCGACGCCGCGGGCGTGGAGATTGTCTCCACTGGCTCGACCGCGCAGAAGATTGCGGATCTGGGTATTGACGTGACCCCGGTGGAGAAGCTCACCGGCTTCCCGGAGTGCCTCGAAGGCCGCGTCAAGACCCTGCACCCGAAGGTCCACGCTGGCATCCTGGCCGATACCCGCAAGCCGGATCACCTCACACAGCTCGAGGAGCTCGGCGTTGAGGCTTTCCAGCTCGTCGTTGTCAACCTCTACCCGTTCCGTGAGACCGTTGCGTCCGGCGCTGACTTCGATGGCTGCGTCGAGCAGATCGACATCGGAGGCCCGTCCATGGTGCGCGCCGCCGCGAAGAACCACCCGTCCGTCGCCGTTGTCGTCGATCCGTCGCGTTACGGTGACGTCGCCGAGGCCGTGAAGAACGGTGGCTTCTCCCTCGAGGAGCGCCGCGCGCTTGCTCGCGACGCCTTCCTGCACACCGCTGACTACGACGCGGCCGTCTCCGCATGGTTCGTGGACCAGCTCACCGAGGGCGGCGCCACCACGACGCTGCGCTACGGCGAGAACTCCCACCAGTCCGCGACCGTTACCCGCGATGGCTCCGGCAAGGGCCTGGCCAACGCGGAGCAGCTGGGCGGCAAGGAGATGTCCTACAACAACTACCAGGATGCTGACGCCGCGTGGCGCGCCGCCTGGGATCACGAGCGTCCGTGTGTTGCCATCATCAAGCACGCCAACCCGTGCGGCATCGCCGTGTCTGATGAGTCCATCGCTGCGGCACACCGCGCCGCGCATGCGTGCGACCCGCTCTCCGCATTCGGCGGCGTCATCGCCGTCAACCGCGAGGTCTCCGTCGAGATGGCCAAGCAGGTCAAGGACATCTTCACCGAGGTCATCGTCGCTCCGTCCTACGAGGATGGCGCCGTGGAGATCCTCAAGGAGAAGAAGAACCTCCGCATCCTCGTTGCCGAGCACGAGGCTCCGGCAGAAGAAATCAAGCACATCTCCGGCGGCGTCCTGTGCCAGGAGCCGGATACTTACCAGGCCGAGGGCGATAAGCCGGAGAACTGGACGCTGGCCTGCGGCGAGCCGCTCAACGACGCTGACCTCGCTGAGCTTGAGTTCGCATGGCGCTCCGTGCGCTCTGTGAAGTCCAACGCCATCCTGCTGTCCAAGAACAACGCCTCCGTGGGCGTGGGCATGGGCCAGGTCAACCGCGTTGACTCCGCCAAGCTGGCCGTCGAGCGCGCCAACACCCTCGGCGAGGGTGAGGAGCGTGCCCGCGGCGCATTCGCGGCATCGGATGCTTTTTTCCCGTTCCCGGACGGCCTGGAGGTCCTCACCAACGCTGGCGTCAAGGCTGTCGTGCAGCCGGGCGGGTCGATCCGTGACGAGCAGGTCATCGAGGCTGCCAAAGCAGCCGGCGTGACCATGTACCTCACCGGTACCCGCCACTTCTTCCACTAATCCGCATTCCGGACTAGCGGAAGACCAGGAGAGGTACGAGCCCCGGTTCCACGCGTCGTTGCTGCGGCGCGTGCGGTCGGGGCTTTGTGCATGGCTATGATCCAACAGTAAGACCACAGCCACGCCCGGCAAAAGGAGACCCCGCGATGACCACGGAGCGTGAGAAGGCGAAGCAACGCAAGCGCCAGGAGCTGCTCGCGGCGGCCTCTACAATCATGGCGGACGTCGGCTTTGCGCGCACCCGCCTCAGCGACGTGGGCGCGGCCGTGGGAATTTCGGGGCCTGGGCTCTATCGCTACTTTGACAGCAAGGAGACTCTGCTTTCGGAGGTCCTCGTCGATATCTCCACGCGCCTGCTCGACGGCGCGTTGGCTATCCTCGCCGAGCACCGCACGGGGGAGGACGCGGTGTTCGATGATCCGAGCGCGGTGCTCCACGACCTCATCGATTTCCACGTGGAGATCTGTATGACGGAGCCCGACCGCGTACGCGTGCAAGAGCGCGAGCGGTGGAACATCGTGGCCGTCGACTCGGCGAAGATTCGTTCGCTGCAGCGCAGCTACATGAACGTGTGGACCGATGTCCTTGTCCAGGTGCGCCCGGACTTGGAGCGTTCGACCGCGCGTATGCGTGTGCAGCTTACGGCGGGACTCATCGCATCGTCCCGCTACGTCAACCACTGGGCCGTGCCAGACGTGCTGCGCACCCAACTGCGCCAGATGGCCGTCGCTGCCATCTTGGTCTAACCGAGGGGACGCGTGCCGGCCGCGGCGCAGCCTGCAGGTGCGAGGGGGAGCGCGCGATACACCCCCGAAGCCGACCTCGCCGTCGCCATCGGTCCGGCGCCCGTGCGTGAGTCCTACCTTGTCGCCGAGAAGTTTCTCGATGCCGCCCGCCGCACCGGCGCCCAGTCCATCCACCCTGGCTATGGCTTCCTCTCCGAGAACGCCGAGTGTGCCAAGGCCTGCGAGGACGCCGGCATCATTTTCATCGGCCCGCCGGCCAGTGCGATCGAGACGATGAGCGACAAGATTACGGCCCGCGCCGCCGTCGAGGCCCGCGGCG
>NHCFJ05603__coassemble_606_pt1 | contig 41392 bp, 41 predicted proteins | sample NHCFJ05603__metabat2_low_PE_001 | metagenome-assembled genome bin NHCFJ05603 | reverse complement strand
AGTGCAGGTAGAGGGCTTCTTTTGGGGCTGGAGACGAGACTTGAACTCGCAACCTACGCATTACAAGTGCGTTGCGCTACCAATTGCGCCACTCCAGCCTGTGCGCGCGAAGCGCACCAAGGCTAAATCGTACAATATGGCGCCCGCCGGTACCTAAGCGGCGCGAGCATGGCGCGACACAGGGGTGCAGGTGCAGGGGTGCGCGGCGTTGGGCACTACAGATAGAGTTGCAGGCTAGATACGCATACGTAGTTATTCGACTCTCGACACACGCGGTGGTCGCGCCGGCGCACGGACGCGGCCCCCATTTCAACGCAAGGCACACGTAGACACAGTGACACATCTCAAAGATCGGTTCCGCGGCTGGGCTGGCAAGCTGGGCAGCGGCTTCTTCGGCGACGCCCGCACACGCATCGCCACGATTGACGCGGCCCAGGCCGCACCCCCGCCGTCGCCGCTGGCGCCGGTCGATCTCACGGACCCGGCGCAGGTGACGGGCGTGATGGAAATCGCCGCGCGCATCGGCGAGATCCTCATCTGCGCTGGTTCCTCGAACGCGGACGCGCGCTCCCAGATTTACCTCGCAGCGGCGTCCTATGGCCTGCACTACTGCCACGTCGATGTCGTGATGAACACGATCACCATCCACACCAACGTGGGCACGGGCGCGGACCGCCGGCCGATCACGGTCTTCCGCGTGGCACCGGGCATTGATGTGAACTTCTCCAAGCTCTCGGCCGTGGATAAGCTCATCCGCTCCATCCACTCCGGCGCCACGCCGCCCGCGCTGGCCGAGCGCATCCTCAACGAAATCGATCACATGCCGCCGCCGCGCGGTATCCGCTCCGTCCTCGTCGGCTGGGGCGTCATGGGCGCGGCCTTCACGGTCGTCCTCGGCGGCGGGCTGCTGGCAGCGGCGCTGACGTTTATCATCACCATCCTCATCATGGGAGTCAATACTCTCCTCGCGCGTTATCGGGTTCCGACGTTTTATCAAAACATCGCCGGCGGATTCATCGCCGTGTTCCCTGCCGCGTTGTCCTATAACCTGGCGGCGACGCTCGGCATCCACCTCGTTCCGTCACAGGTCATTGGTTCGGGGATCATCATCCTCGTGGCGGGGCTGACGTTGGTGCAGTCCCTTGTCGACGGCATCACCCGTGCGCCCGTCACCTCCACCGCGCGCTTTTTCGAGGCGGTGCTGGCCACCGGCGCGATCATCGGCGGCGTCGGCTTAGGGATTAAAACTGCCGATGCCCTGGGCTTCCCGCTGCCGCCTCTGGAAACGGTGGCAGCGCCGGTCTATCACCAGATCCCACTGCTTATCGCTATGGGCGCCATCGGCTCTGCCGCATTCGCGTACTCGCTGTATGCCGCGTGGAAAGAAGTTATCGTCTCCGGACTGACCGCCGGCGCCGGCATGGTCTTCTACTACTTCGTGGTCATCCCCTTCGGCGTGGGCACCGTCGTGGCCTGCGGCATCTCCGCCATCGCGGTGGGCCTCGCCGGCGGTCTCCTTGCTCGCCGTTACTACATCCCGCCGCTCATTACGATGATCATCGGCTACACGCCGATGCTGCCGGGTCTCATGCTCTACCGCGGCATGTACGCCACGGTCAACGAGCAGGTCATCACCGGTTTCACCAACCTCGCCACGGCGATCGCCATCGCGGGCTCGCTGGCCGCGGGTGTCGTGCTCGGCGAGCGCGGCGCACGCCGCCTGCGCCGCCCGCAGTACTTCCGCCCGTACAAAGCCTTCAAGCGCCTGGGACGCTTCTCCGCGCACCAAGCCCGCGCACTGCGCCACCGCACCCCGCGTATTCCGCGCGTGCCGCTCTCCCCACGTGCCCCGCGCGTCGAGCGCCCCGTGCCGCCGCCCGTGCAGGCGCCGCAGCCAGCTCCGGCCGAGACCACGGGGGCATCGGAAAGCCCAAGCGTGGCACAGGTCCGTATGGAGCAGTACAAGACGGTACGCGAGCAGCTCAAACAGCTCGACAGCCACGAGGTGCTCGACGTCCTCGAGGCTCTCGACCCAGCCACGGAAACGTGGGAAGCCATCTCCAGCCCGTTGGCGGACGGCTCCTCCTCGCCGGACGACCCAGATTCCCCGACCCGGATTCCTCACGGTAATTGAGCGGCCTGTCGCGCAATAGCGTAGAATTGCGGGGTCTAAGAACAATCCCGTCAAGCAGGAGGACATTCGTGCCACCCAAGGTCACCGACGTTCAACCCAGTGCGGATAACTCGCACGTCCTCGAGGAAGAGACCGCCCGCGCCGCGCGCCGCATTGTCGCGACGTACTCGGAAGACTTCCTCGACGGCGTCACCCTGATGTCCATGCTCGGTGTAGAGCCCAAGGGCCTCATCCACCGCAAAGTCCTCGCGGAGCACGAAGAAGCGCAGCCGAAGAAGGCCACGCGCAAGAAAGCAACGAAGAAGGCCACCAAGAAGGCGACAAAGAAGTCGACCAAGAAGACCACCAAGGCTGCTAAGAAGACCTCAAAAAAGGCCGCCAAAAAGACCGCGAAGAAGTCTTAAAGCGCAGGTATGAGCGACAACAACTTCGTCGTCGTAGCCAACCGGCTGCCAGTCGACCTCCACACCGCCCCCGACGGAACCCGGACCTGGGCCCCGTCGCCGGGCGGTTTGGTCGCTGCGCTCACTCCTGTGCTCGAAAAGCACAACGGCTGCTGGGTCGGCTGGCCGGGCGTCGTGGGGGACGCGCCCGAGCCCTTCCGGACCGAACGCGGCGTGCTACTCCACCCCGTCAAACTCTCCCAAGCAGATTTTGAGGGCTTCTACGAGGGCTTTTCCAATGCCACGTTGTGGCCGCTCTACCACGACCTCATCGTCACCCCGGTCTATGACCGCGACTGGTGGCACGTCTACTGCGAGGTCAACCTCCGTTTCGCCGACGAGGTCGCTGCCGTCGCCGCCGAGGACGCGACCGTGTGGATTCAGGACTATCAGCTCCAGATGCTGCCGGGCATCCTGCGCCAGCTGCGCCCAGACCTCACCATCGGCTTCTTCCTCCACATTCCTTTCCCTGCGCCGGATCTCTTCGCGCAGCTGCCCTGGCGCATGGAGCTCGTCCGCGGGCTCCTCGGCGCGGACCTCGTGGGCTTCCACCTCGAGGCCAACGCCCGCAACTTCCTGGCGCTGGCCCGCCGCTTTGGCATCGAGGTCTCCGGCGAGGTCTCCACGCGCGACGTCACCGCGCACCTGGAACTGAAGAACGGCCGCCGCGTGGGCGTGGGCGCCTTCCCCATTTCCATTGACGCCGCCGCCATGAACGAATGGTCAGCCGCTGACTTGGTCGGCGCGGAACGCCTCCACGCGGACCTCGGCCACGAGCGCACCATCATCCTGGGCGTCGACCGACTCGATTACACGAAGGGCATCCTTCAGCGTCTCAAGGCCTTCGAGGAACTCCTCGAGACCGGCGCCCTCAACCCGGAAGAGGTCTGCCTCGTGCAGATCGCCACGCCCTCGCGTGAGCGCATCACGAGCTACCGCAAGACCCGCTCCCAGATCGAGGAGGCCGTGGGCCGCATCAACGGACGCTTCGCCCAAATCGGCGCACCCGTCGTCCACTACCTCCACACGAGCGTGTCCAAGGACGAGCTTCGCCGCTACTACCGCATGGCAGACGTCATGCTCGTTACGCCGTTCAAGGACGGCATGAACCTCGTGGCCAAGGAATACATCGCCTGCCACGGGGACGACTCGGGCGCGCTCGTGCTCTCCGAGTTCGCCGGCGCCGCCGTCGAGCTCACCCAGGCCTACCTGTGCAATCCTTTCGACATTGAGTCCATTAAGAAGGCCCTGCGCGACGCTGTGGTCGGCCTGAGCAATCAGCCGGAGGTCCTCGCTGAGCGCATGCATGCCATGCACGCCCAGGTCATGGAGCACGACGTCGATCTGTGGGCGAATTCCTTCCTCGACTGCTTGGAGGAAAAATGAAGAAAATCTTCGCTCCTCTCCTCGCTCTAACGCTCGCGGCCTGCGGCACGCCGGAGGACAACGCCGTGCCCGGTGACCAAGTACGCTTGGATAAGTCCTGGCAGGTCGTCGGCATCTACACGGCTGCCGATGCCCCCAGTTCCATCCCTGAGACTGTCCAACCCGCGCCCAGCCTCACGCTCGGCACGCGGGGCCTCGTGGGTACGACGGGCTGCGCCCAGTTCCGCGCGGACGCCACGTACCTCAACGGCGAGGAAGAATCCAACGTCGAGGACGCGGACGCCGTGCGCATCAACTCCGTGCACTTCGACGACACGCGCGCCGACTGCACCGGTGAATCTCTGTGGGCGCACAACCAGCTCACGCGCCTGCTCGCTCAGGATCACGAGTTCACCCTCCGCGTCGACGAGAACAACCAGATGGTCTTCACCCTGCGCGACGGCCGCGTGGACTCGCCTGCCATCCGCTTCGTGTCCCTCGCTGCCTAGAAACACTTTAAAGGAGCATTTATGACCGACCAGCCTGCTTTCATCAACGAGCTCGCACGTACCCCGCGGCTCGCGGTCGTCTCCGACTTCGACGGCACGCTCGCCGGTTTTGCCACGGACCCTTACGCGGTCCACGCGGATCCCCGCTCGCTCACGGCGCTCGAGCGCCTCGCCCAGCTCCCCGACACGTGGGCCGCGGTGCTCAGCGGTCGCCACCTCGAGGGGCTCGCCCGCGTATGTCCGCTCCACGATCCCGTCATCTTCGGTGGCTCCCACGGCGCGGAGACCACAGGCCCCGCGGGCACGACCCCCGTCACGCCCGAACAGCAGGCCTTCCTCGACGACGTCGAAGCCCAGCTGCAACCCATCCTCGCTCAGTTCCCCGGCGCCGAGATCGAGTACAAACCCTTCCAGCGCGTGCTCCACGTGCTCAAGCTGCATCTCCAGGATCCCGCAGCCGCACGCGCCGCGCTCGACGCCGCACTCGCCCTCGACCTTCCCGGCGTCGAAGGCAAGATGGTCGTGGAATTCTCCGCCTCCTCGGCGACGAAGGGCTCGTGGATTCAGGCCCTGCGCGAGCGCCTGAGCGCCACGGCCGTCGTCTTCCTCGGCGACGACGTCACGGACGAGACCGGCTTCGCCGCGCTCACCCAGTTGCCCGCTGGCCCAGACCTGGGCGTCAAGGTAGGCGCGGGCAAGACCACCGCCGTCCACCGCGTACCTGGCGTCGGCGCCGTGGCGGACTTCCTCACGGACCTCGCCGCCGCTCGCGCGGACTTCCTCGGCCGCTAATTGCCAAAAAGTGCCGCACTGTGCGCACAATTCTCGCGCTTTTCGGCACTGAGCTCGCGTGAGCGACGGCCAGGACAACCGCCACAGCGACAGCCGCAGCGGCGCACAACCACAACCTCGCCCGCCGCGCAGGTTTTCGCAGTTTTCGGTAGTTAACGCGGCGGGGCGATGGTCGTGCCGCGCTCGAAGGTCGTGGGCAGCAGGCGGCGCGGGGTCTTCTCGGGCGGTTCAGCCTCGCCGCGCGCGATGAGCGAGGCGAGCATGTGGCCCGCGGCCGCGCCCTTCGCCTTATTCGGCTGCACGACGGTCGACAGGCCGCGCAGGCCGGCGGCCTGAATGCCGTCGAAGCCGGTGACAGAGAGCTCGCCTGGGACGTCGATGCCGCGCTCGCGCGCCACGGTGAGTACGCCCAGCGCCATGGAGTCCGTGGTGCACAGGACGGCGGTGAGCTCGGGGTGGGCATCGAGAAGCTCGGTAGCTGCCGCGTGCGTGGTCTGTGCATTGTTGAGGTGGCGCGTCAGCACCGGAACGTCCGTGATGCCAGCCTCGTGGAAGACCTGCAGCGCGCCCGTCACGCGCGAGCGCTGCACGTGCATGTCAGCCTCGGCCAGGCGCTCCGGCGAAACGAAACCGTCCACTGGTTCGCGGAAGAGACGGATAGCGAGGATGCCGATCTTCGTGTGGCCAGCCTCCACGAGCGCACGCGCCGCTGGCTCAATGGCCGCAACGTCGTCAATACCCACGAAGGGCAGCCCGGCGTCTGTGGGCTGGTCGCAGACCACCACGGGCAGGCCGCGGCCGCGCACGGCCTCGAGGTACGGGTCGTCTGCGGCGACGGAGTAGACAACGAAGCCATCGACGGCGGCGCGCGCGACGAGCGAGGGGGCATCGGCAGGCGAGCTGCTTCCGGGGCCGGCGGGGATGAGGGTCAGCGTCGTATCCGCGCCGGCGGAAGCCTCGGCCATGCCCGCGAGGAAGTCGACGGAGGCCTGGTCCTCGAAGGCGTAGGAAAGATGCTCGGTGAGCAGGACGCCCACGGAACCAGCGTGGCGGGTGCGCAGGCTACGCGCCGTGGGATCGGGACCCGGGTAGCCCCGCGCGGCCGCCGCGGCGAGGATGCGCTGACGCGTAGCTGCGGAGAGCTGATCCGGGCGATTATATGCGTTCGAGACGGTGGTGGGAGATACCCCCAACTCGGCGGCGAGCGACGCCAGAGTTTTGCGTTGTGGGGTGCGTTTGACCATAAGCGCTACCCTACCTCACCCACCCGCGCCGACCTCCCTCGATTTTCAATTGGTTATCAATTGACATTGAGTTGCAACAACGGAAAACTGGAGCGCATGATGAACTCGCGTCCCCTGGCTCTCGTGTCCGTCGCAGCGCTGGCTCTCACGGCCACCGCCTGCTCCTCTGACTCCTCTGACTCGTCGGCCTCTGGCGACGAGACCATTAAGATTGTCGCCTCCACTCCGATCTGGGCTGACGTCGCCCACGTCGTCGCCGAGTCCACGGACGCGGACGTCGAGGTCTCCTCTGTGATTACGGACCCGAGCGTGGATCCGCACCACTTCGAGCCCACCGCAGCCAATATCGCGCAGGCCAATGAGGCAGACATGGTCGTCGTCGGCGGCGGCGGCTACGACGCATGGCTCTACGAGACGGTCAAGGAGCAGGACAAGGTTGTCACCGCCCTGCCGCTCATTGAGCACGGAACGCTCGACGAGCACATGAATGACGAGGGCCTTAAGGTCACGCTCATCGACGGTAACGAGCACATCTGGTACGACGTCGAGGCCATCAACGTCGTCGCCGAGGAGATCGCGGACGCCATCAACGCCAAGGACCCGGAGGCTAACGCCTCGGCCGACGGCCTCGAGGAGAAGACGAAGGGCTTTGCCGACCGCATCGCCGCGCTGCCCGCCAAGAAGTACGCGCAGACCGAGCCGATTGCGGACTACCTCCTCGCACCGTCGGACTCCTGGACTGACAACACGCCGGAGAAGTACCGCGCCGCCACCCTCGACGAGGGCGAGCCGGCCGCAGCTGACCTCGCGCGCTTCCTCGGCGTCCTCAAGGCCGGCGACATCGACGTCCTCATCTACAACCCGCAGACCGAGACGGATATGACCACGCGCATCCACGATGCTGCGGAGGCCGCCGGCATCCCGGTCGTCGAAATCGGCGAGACCCCGGTAGGCAGCGAGAACTTCTTCGATTACTACGAGTCCGTTGTCTCCGCGCTGGAGTCCAATGCCAAGTAAGTCGCTCGTCTCCTTCCGCGACGCCGCGGTGGACCCACTGTGGTCGAACATGTCCTTCGACATCGAGCCCGGCGAGTTCATCGCGGTGCTCGGCCCCAATGGCGTGGGCAAGTCCACGCTGCTCGGCACCATCCTGCGCACGCGCCATCTCAGCGAGGGCCGCGTGGACGTCAATTGCCGCGTGGGCTATATCCCTCAGCAGCGCATGTTCCCGCCTGAGCTGCCGATGCGCGCCCGCGACCTCGTCTCCCTCTCCCTCGCCCATGGCGTGGTGAACAACCGCCGCGCCTCGCGCGCTCGAGTAGACGAGCTCCTCGCCGAGGTCAGCGCAACCGGCATCGCAGACCGCCGCGTAGGCCTGCTCTCCGGCGGCCAGCAACAGCTCATCCGTCAGGCCCAAGCACTCGCCACCGACCCGCAGCTTCTGCTCGCGGACGAGCCGCTGCTTTCGCTCGACCCGGCGCGCCAACAGGCCACCGTGGACAAGCTCGACTACTGGCGCCGCGAGCGCGACCTGTCCATCGTCTTCGTCACCCACGGCATCAACCCGGTGCTCGGCGTCGTCGACCGCGTGCTCTACATTGCGCCGCATGGCCACATCATGGGCACCGTCAACGAGGTCATGCGCAGCGACGTGCTCTCTGAGCTCTATGGTTCGCGCGTCAACGTCATCGAAATCGACGGGCGCATGATCGTCGCGTAGAAGGGGAATCATCCATGCAGAAATATATTGAGGACACCCAGTACCTCCTGAGCATCGACTTCGTGCAGCAGTCGCTCATCGCCTGCGCTCTGCTCGGCATCCTCTCGGGCGTGATGACCTCGCTCATCGTGTTGCGTCAGATGTCGTTTTCCGTGCACGCCACCTCGGAGCTCGCCCTCATGGGCGCCTCGGCCGCGCTCCTCTTCGGCCTCAACATCGGCTTCGGCGCGGTCGCCGGCGCCATCGTCGCTGCCATCGTGCTCGCCGTCCTCGGCTTCAAGGGCCAGCAGGACTCCGCCATCGGCGTCGTCATGAGCTTCGGCCTCGGTCTCTCCGTGCTCTTCTTGCACCTCTACCCCGGCAACTCCAACTCCGCGATGTCGCTGCTGACCGGCCAGATCGTCGGCGTCTCGAGCGCCTCCGTCTGGCTGCTCGCCGCGACCATGGTCATCATCGTCGGCGCTGTTGCGCTGTTGTGGCGCCCCATGCTCTTCGCCTCCGCGGACCCCATCATGGCGCAGGCCGCCGGCGTGCCCGTGCGCGCACTGTCCGTCGTCTTCGCCATCCTCGTCGGCCTCGCTGCCGCACAGTCCGTGCAGATCGTCGGCTCCCTGCTCGTCATGGCGCTGCTCATCACCCCGGGCGCCGCCGCCGTGCACATCACGTCCTCACCGGTGCGCGCCATTATGTGGTCCACCATCTTCGCTGAGGTCGCCGCCGTGGGTGGCCTGGTCCTCTCCTTGGCGCCCGGCCTGCCCGTCTCGGTCTTCGTCACGAGCATCTCTTTTGTTATTTACCTGGTCTGCCGCGGCATCGGCTGGGCCCGCAGCCGCAAGGCCGTCCGCGACGACGTCGCCGCCCGCCGCGCCTCCCAGGAACACTTCCGCGCCGCCACCGATCGCGCCGACGCCGAGGCACACCACACCTCGACGCACGATGAGCACTGCGCGCATCAGGATTAGCCTTCGCTGCAGCGATAGAGAGCTCGTGCATGAAGTCGCTACGCTGCTGCGATGTTGGGTGACAGCATGTTCGGTCATACCGAGTGTGCTGCGCACTTACATAACCCCAGCCGAGGGCAAGTCGACTGAGGTTATCGGGCCGAGTGCCCCACGTGAAGCATCGCAGCAATGAGCTTCACCACAGCGGCCACGACGTTGAGGACTCCACTCACCACACTAAGGATGGCAACCCATTGACTACCTCCCTTCCGTCGTAGGTCCGCTTCTCGCCCACGAGGCATTCCCACATCACGCGCGGGCCTACCGCGCACCGACGAGGAAGTCATACCGCATAACGTTGAGACGCGCGCAGCATGCACCAAGCACCGCATTCACAAGTAATTCCGACATGGCTACCCTGCTGACTAGCCACCCTCGGCAGCACCTCAAGCGTCAAGGATTAAGCTACAAGGGTGACTTTGGAACGCCGTAGCCTCGAATTACAAGACCGCACCCGCAAGTACCTCGTGTACCGCCCGAATGATGACGTCGAGCGCCAGAGAGACCTCCTCATGTTCTTCCACGGCTCCCTGCAATCCGCGAATGTCATCCGCCGCTTCACCAACGGCACGTTCGATGACCTCGCCACTCGCCACGGCATGCTTGCGGTCTACCCCACCGGCGTGGAACAGCACTTTAACGATGCCCGCGCCACCCTTCCCGTCGCCGCGCGCGAGCTGGGCATCGATGACGTCGCCTTCACGCGCGCCATCCTCGACGAGCTGCGCGTGGAGCAGGAGATTGGCCGCGTGCTCCTCTGCGGCTTCTCCAACGGCGGGCAAATGGTTATCCGCTTGCTCTTCGACGCGCCCGGGCTTGCCGATGCCGCCTGCGTCTTCGCCTCCACTCTCGGCGCCGGCGACAACCATGCGCCCACCAATCCGGACTCGGCGTACCAGCCCACCCCGGTCATGTTCGTCCACGGCACGGGCGACCGACTCGCGCCCTATAAGGGCGGAACGGCGGGCATTGACCCGAAGCGCACCCGCGGTGCCGTCACCGGCGCGCAAGAGAACGCCGCACGCTTCGCGGAGCTCAACCATGCCGCCGGCCCAGAGCGCACCCAACTTTTCCCCGACACCGTTGTCGACCGCTGGAAGCCGGCAGACGCCACCGGCGCACCCGTCGAGCTCGTGAGCGTCGAGGGCATGGGCCACGTCATCCCGTCGGGCAACGAGCTCGACCCACGCCTGGGTAAAAACACGGATTCTTTCATCGCTGCCGAGCTCGTGGAGAACTTCTTCGGCCTTTAGACCCGCCGCATCACTTCGGCGAGGGACTGAAACGCCAGCGTCTGTGTCACGTCGCGCAGCTCTAAGAAGAACCCATCTTCTGTAATTTCAACAATCCGCGCACCGGGGATGGCTGCCACGATCGGCGAGTGCGTCACCACGATGAACTGCGCACCCGCCTCCGCGGCGCGATAGATTTCCGCCATGAGCGTCATCTGCCGCACGAGCGAAAGCCCGGACTCCGGCTCGTCGAGGATATAGAGCCCGCGCCCATCAAAGGAACGCTGCACGACGTCCATGACGGACTCGCCGTGCGACATCGCGGTCGAACCGACGTTGTAATGGGCCTCCGCGCGCAGGAAGTAGCCGTCCTTCGCCGCGTTACCCAAGCGCAGGCTCGCCCACCCTCGGAGGGGATTGATGGGACCGGCGGAGCGCTGCACACCCCAAATCCCGCCGCGCGCAGGAAAGCCGTACTCGAAGGCAATGCCCTCGGCGAGCGTCGACTTGCCCACCCCGTTGTCCCCGGTCAGCACGGTCACCGGCGCACGCAGGTCCAGTCCCTGGCGTCGCAGCGCCACGAAACCAGGAACGGAGGACACCCACTCAGGTCCGTGGCCGCCGTCCACCGCGGCATAGGCGTCGACATATAAGTCCCTCATTCGCCCTCCCCAATTAGAAACGCGGCGGTCCCTAACGGATCGGCAAGGAACTCGCGCGCGGCGTGAACAGCTTCCGTCGCTTCGGGAGCGACGGGCGCAATCCCATTGTCGCCGAACGCGTAGACCGTCGCGCCTTGCATGCTGAGGAAGACTGGCGAGTGCGTCGCAAGGATAACCTGTGCGCCCTGGGCAGCAAGGCGCTCGAGTTGCGTGACAACCTCGACCTGCCGGGGATAGGACAAGCCGTCTTCCGGCTCGTCGAGAATGATCATTCCGTCAGAATGGAAGCGTTTCTCGACGAGGGCGAGCAGACCCTGCCCGTGGCTGAGAAACGGCAGGTCCCTGAGCGGATCGGGATTCTCCGGGCTGTGGATCTGGCGGTGATACTCGCTCAAGTTGAGGAAGGTCTCGCCGCGCAAGAAGTACACGTCGCGCGGGTTGTGCGCCCGCGAGCAGATGAGCCACTCGGGATAGTCCTCGTCGCCGGTGGCAAAACGGGCGTGGCGCGAGCCGCCCTCGGGATTGACGCCAAGCCCCACGGCGATGGCCTCGAGCAGCGTGGATTTTCCGGCGCCGTTATCCCCCACGACGACGGTAACGGGCGTAGGCAAACGCAAGGCGCCGCCGGGCAGCGCTGCGATGAGCGCGCCCAGGCGGCGCATGTGTTCCGGCACGTCGGGCAGTCCCTCCCCGATAAGCTCCCGGGCGGGACGCACGCTCGTGAGAAACATGGCGGCGAAAGCGCGAGCCTATTTCTGGGCCACGCGGCGCTGGCGGGCGAACTCGGACAGCACCGCGCCGGCCGCGACGGAGGCGTTGAGCGACTCGACCCACGGGGTCATGGGGATGGACATGACCTCGTCGCAGTTCTCACGCACGAGACGGGAAATGCCCTTGCCCTCGGAGCCGATGACGATGACGACGGGATCCGTGCCGCCGTCGTAGGTGTCGAGCGTGTGCTCGCCGCCGGCGTCGAGGCCCACGACCTGGTAGCCGTGCTTCTGGAAGTACTGGACCGTGCGCGTGAGGTTCGTCGCACGCGCCACGGGCAGGCGCGCTGCGGTGCCCGCGGAGGTACGCCATGCCACGGCCGTGACGGAAGCGGAGCGGCGCTCCGGGATGATGACGCCGTGGCCGCCGAAGGCCGCGACGGAGCGAATGACTGCGCCGAGGTTACGCGGGTCCGTGATGTTGTCGAGAATGACGAACATGCCCGGCTCGGGCTTGGACGCCACGTCGGCGACGAGGTCCTCAACCTGCGCGTATTTGAACGGCGGAATCTGCAGGCCAATGCCCTGGTGCATGCCGTTGCCCGTCATGTTGTCCATCTCGTGGCGTTGGACCTCGAGCACCGGCAGGTTGCGGGAGTTCGCGATGGCCACGGCCTCGGAGAGGCGTTCGTCCATGCGGGTGCCCTGCACAATGTAGAGGGAGGTCGCCGGAACCTTCGCGTGGAGGCATTCCACGACAGGGTTGCGGCCCACGACCATCTCTGCGGTCTCCTTGACGTGGCGGCCGGAGTTGCGGCGTTCGCGGATCTGCTTCGCCTTGTGCTTGGCGTGGTAAACGCGGTCCTCCGCCTTCGGGGTCGGGCCCTTGCCCTCGAGACCCTTCTTGCGCTGTCCGCCGGTGCCCTTGAGCGCACCCTTCTTATTCGACTTGCGTGCGCCTGCGCCGCCGCGGCCGTGAGTTCGTGCCATAAAAATCTATCCTTCTAGAGCGTGTGAAACGTGTAATTTAAGCCAGCGACCAGGTGGGGCCGTCGGGAGTATCGGTAATGGTAATGCCCGCTGCTGCGAGTCGGTCGCGCACGGCATCTGCCGTGGCCCAGTCTTTCTCGGCACGTGCGGTGGTACGTGCCTCGAGCTCGGCGGCGACGAGGACGTCGAGCGCCTGCTCGGCCGCAGCCGAATCCGCAGCGGAGCCAGACGCCCACTCGATCGGGTCGAAGCCCAGCACCGCAGCCATCGCGCGCACGGACTGTGCGAGCTCCAGCGCGCGGGCATCGTCCCCCTCGGCGAGCGCCTTGTTGCCAGCGCGCACCGTGGTGTGAATTTCTGCCAGGGCGCGTGGAACGGCGATATCGTCATTCATCGCGTCCTCGAAGCCCTGCGTCCACTCGCCCACCTCGACGTTGTCGAAGCGCGCAAGGAAGTCCTCGATGCGCCGGTAGCCCGCGGCGGCCTCAGTGAGCGCGGCCTCGGAGTACTCGAGCACGGAGCGGTAATGCGCCGAGCCCAGGTAGTAGCGCAGCTCGACTGGGCGGACAAGCTCCAGCATGGTGGGCACGGAGAGCACGTTGCCCAGGGACTTGGACATCTTCTCACCGGACATGGTGACCCAGTGATTGTGCATCCAGTAGTGCGCGAAGCCGTCACCGGCCGCGTGGGACTGGGCAATCTCGTTCTCGTGGTGCGGGAACTGCAGGTCCAAGCCGCCGCAGTGAATGTCGAACTCGGAACCCAGGTAGTACGTGGACATCGCCGAGCACTCCAGGTGCCAGCCCGGGCGCCCCTTGCCCCACGGCGTGGGCCACGAGGGCTCGCCGGGCTTCGCGCCCTTCCACAAGGCGAAGTCTTGGGCGCCGCGCTTGCCACGGTCGAGGGCGTCCACGCCCTCCCCTTGGTCCATTTCCTCGACCTTGTTGCCGGACAGGGATCCGTAGTCAGAACCCTCGGCCGCGACCCAAGCAGTGACGTCGAAGTAGACGGAACCTGCTCCTTCAGCTTCGCCGTCGGTCTTGCCGACGGCATAGGCGAAGCCGCGGTCCATGAGGCGCTGCATGTAATCGACCATCTGGGTGACGAAACCGGTCGCGCGCGGCTCGACGGAGGGCGGAAGAACACCGAGCGTGTTGTACGCCTTGGTGAACTCGCGCTCGTACGTGGAAACCCACTCCCACCAGGGACGGCCGTTGTCCGCGGCCTTAGTGAGAATCTTGTCGTCGATGTCGGTGACGTTGCGGACGAAGGCCACGTCGAAGCCCTGAGCAATGAGCCAACGACGCAGGATATCGAAGGCGACGCCGGAACGCAGGTGACCGATGTGCGGCTGGGCCTGCGGGGTCGCGCCACACAGATAGATGGACACGTGACCGGGCCGGATGGGCTCGAACGGGCGCTGCGTACGCGCCGCCGTGTCATAGATGTGAAGCTGCGTGGTCGGGGTCTGCTTATCGTTGGAAGTCACGCAGCCCATTCTAGGGGACGCTGGGCTTTTCTTTGCTACCCACCGAAATCGGTGGAGGGCACGGCTGCCTGCGCAGCACGAGCTTAGGCGCTGGCTTATTCGGCGGCCTTCCACACGACAGCGGTCGCGACGGCGGCGCGGCCTTCCGAGCGACCGGTGAAACCGAGGCGATCGGTCGTTGTCGCGGAGATGGACACCGGGGCGCCGAGGATCTCGGTGAGCACGCGCTCGGCTTCCTCGCGGCGCGGGCCCATCTTCGGGGTCTGGCCTACGAGCTGTGCTGCGGCGTTGCCGATAGTAAAGCCGTTCTCCTCTAGCAGCGCGCGGCATTCTTTGAGCAGCTGCGCTCCGGAGACACCGGCGTATTCCTTGCGGCCAACGCCGACGAAGGAGCCGAGGTCACCCAGCTGCGACGCGGAAAGCAGTGCGTCGACGATGGCGTGGGAGACAACGTCGCCGTCCGAGTGGCCCTCGCAGCCGTCCGCGCCGTCAAAGAGAAGACCTGCGATCCAACAGGGCTTGCCTTCTTCGATCTGGTGGGCATCCGTGGCGATGCCAACGCGCGGAATAATCGGCTGGGTCATGGATTCTCCTTAGTCTGTTTCTGGCGTGCGAGCGGACGCGAGCGCGTCAGCGAGGACGGCGCGGGCCAGAGTGAGGTCGAGCGGGGTCGTTATCTTGAACGCCATCGCGTCGCCGGGGACGGTCACGACGGTGGCGCCGAACCATTCCATGAGGCTCGCGTCATCCGTCGCGATGAAGTCCTGGCTGCTTGCGAAGTAGGCCTCGTTGGCGCGGATGAGCGTCGCGAGGTCGAAGCCCTGTGGGGTCTGGACGGCGCGTAGGCGGGAACGGTCTGGTGTCGCGAGAACGGAGTCGCCGTCGATTTCTTTGATTGTGTCGGCGACGGGCAGCACCGGAATGACGGCGGACGCACCGGCCGCGACGCGGTCAACAATGCGCGCGACCATATCCGGCGGGGTGAGCGCGCGGGCGGCATCGTGGACGAGGACAATGGCATCCTGATTACCCGCATCGGCGCCAGCCGACGCGCCAGCGGGCGCGCCAGTCGACGCGGCATCGGCCGCCGCGGCTTGGAGGCCGGCCCAGACGGAGTCGGCGCGCTCGCCACCGCCGTGGACGAGACGCACGGGGGCATCGGCAAGCTGGGCGTCTGCAAGGACCCGCGCAGCGGTGTCCTCCATGTCGGGGCTCACGAGAACGATGACCTCATCAACGCGACCGGAGTCGAGCAGCAGACGCACGGAACGCGCGAGCAGCGGGACGCCGTCGAGTTCGACGTAGGCCTTAGGGATCGGCGCGCCGAGGCGCGTGCCTTGGCCGGCCGCAGCCACGAGCGCGATGACGCGGCGCGACATTATTTACTCTTCGTCGTCAGAGTCGTCGAAGTTGAGGTCTGCGAGGTCCTCATCATCACCGCCGGTGACGACGGTGCTGTCCTCCACGAGGCCTGCAGCGCGGTGGCGCTCGATGGTGGCCCGGATTTCCTCTTCGAGGGCGTCAGCCTTCTTCTCATCGACCGGGGTTGCAAGGGCCAGCTCACCCACGAGAATCTGGCGGGCCTTTGCCAGCATGCGCTTCTCACCGGCGGACAGGCCGCGGTCCTGGTCGCGACGCCACAGGTCACGGACAACCTCGGCCACCTTGTTGATGTCCGAGGACGCAAGGCGCTCCTGGTTGGCCTTGAAGCGACGGGACCAGTTGCCAGCCTCTTCGACGTCGGTTTCGCGCAGGACGGAAAAGACCTTCTCCAGGCCTTCCTTGCCCACGACGTCACGCACGCCGACATGCTCGGCATTCTTGGAAGGAACGCGCACGACGAGATCCGAGTGCTTGATCTGAAGCACGAGGAACTCCAAGGTCTCCCCGCCCATCTCACGCTGTTCGATGGCAGTAATCTCTGCAGCACCGTGGTGCGGGTAAACGACGACCTCGCCGACCTTGAACTCCATGTTTGTCCAGTCACTCCTCGTTCGGGTTCGTTGGCGCGCATCGCGCGACGCGACACACGCATATATGGTGAGAAATTTTACCACGGTGGACAGGGGCAGCGTTCGTACCCCGGGTTTACCCCCGGATACCCCCATGTTACGCATGTGGCGTAGCCCCCAACTGGCTCAAAACTGTGTACTTCCCGCCGCTAACGACTAGGCTAAGTCGTTGATAAACGCCTGATCTCTTAATTGGAGGACGCTCGAAGTGAAGTCCCTGAAGTCTGCCGCACGTCGCGGTGCCATCATCTCTGTTGCCGCTATGTCCGCGCTTTCTCTGGCAGCCTGCTCCGCGGGCCACATCACCCAGACCTCGCAGAAGGTCATCGCAGTGGATGGCACCAACGCCAAGACCGAAGACGGCGCCGTGGCCGTGCGTGACGTCACCATCCAGCTGGAGCCGAACGATGGCACCGCATCGCTCAAGTTCAGCGTCATCAACGACGGCTACGCCGACGGCAAGGTCACCCTCCAGTCCATCGACGTCGACGGCCAGTCCGTCAACGTCTCCTCCACACAGCCCATCGGCCGCGGCCAGTCCATCATCGGTGATTCCAAGGCCAACCTCGAGGCCACCCCGAAGGACGAGACCAACGACGCTGTCCAGTACGTCACCACTGACCTCACCAACGAGGACTACGCCTTCGGCGGCACCCGCCCGGTCACCTTCACCTTCAACAACGGTGAGCTCACCGTGGACGCTCCGGTGTCCGCCTCCCCGCTGACCTCCGGCCAGTACAACCGTGACTCCTCCTCCACCGAGGGCTACACCACGGAGACCGCTAAGGCTGAGCACCACTAATTCTCTCCGTGCGCGGCCATGCCGCACACGCCTTCGAGCACTCCCCCGCCCGCGCTGCTGGTCAGCGTTGGCGGGGGTTTCGTGTTGGGGGGCTGGTTTAGAGTAGGCAGCATGGCTAAGAAAGTTCGTCCCATCCACACCTGCTCCGAGTGTGGATATGTCTCGCCCAAGTGGCTGGGGCGCTGCCCCGAGTGTGGTTCGTGGGGCACACTGCAGGAATCCATGCCCGCCGCGCCCGCGTCGGGTGGCGGCCTGGGCGGCGGGGCCGCGGCGCAGGCGGCCGTAAGCGGCCAGCTGGCCAAAGGGCTTACTCCCACGAGCCCGGCGCAACCGATTACGAAGATTGGGGCGTCGGCGACGAAGACGCTGCCCACGGGCATTGGGGAGCTTGACCGCGTGCTGGGCACCGGCATCGTGCCGGGGTCCGTGGTGCTCATGGCGGGCGAGCCAGGCGTGGGCAAGTCCACGCTGCTGCTCGAGGTGGCCTCACAGTGGGCGCAGCTGAACCGCACTGCGCTCTATGTGACGGCGGAGGAGTCTGCGGGCCAGGTACGTGCCCGCGCGGAGCGCACCGGAGCGCTGCATGACACGCTCTATCTGGCAGCGGAGTCCAACCTCGATGTGGTGTTCGGACACGTGGAACAGCTCAAACCTTCGCTCATGATTGTGGACTCGGTGCAGACCATGCATGCCGCGGGCGTCGAGGGCGTGGCCGGTGGCGTGGCGCAGTCGCGCGCGGTGACGGCGGCGCTCACCACGTTGGCGAAGACGACGGGCATTCCCATCCTGCTCGTCGGCCACGTGACGAAGGACGGCAATGTCGCGGGCCCGCGCGTGCTCGAGCACCTCGTGGACGTCGTCCTCAACTTTGAGGGCGACCGGCAGTCCAGCTTGCGCATGCTGCGCGGTATTAAGAATCGCTTCGGCGCGACGGACGAGGTGGGTTGCTTCGAGCAGACCGCCGGCGGCATTCGGGAAGTTTCGGATCCGTCGGGGCTCTTCCTCTCCCACCGCGGGGCGACGCCGGACGGCTCAGCGGTCACAGTCGCGATGGACGGCGTGCGGCCCATCTTGGCAGAAGTTCAGGCGCTCACGGTGGATCCGGTCTCGAAGAACCCTCGCCGCGTGGTCACAGGCCTAGACAATAACCGTGTGCCCATGGTGCTCGCCGTGCTCCAGGCCCGCGCGGGCCAGAAGTCGAATGAGAAGGACGCATATGTCGCCACGGTGGGCGGCGTGCGCATCAACGAAACAGCCACGGACCTGGCGGTGGCGCTGGCCACGTGGTCCTCGCTGCACGAGAAGCCACTGCCCGCGAAGACCGTCGTCATCGGTGAAGTGGGCCTGGCCGGGGAGCTGCGCCGCGTGCCCGGCGTGGAACGGCGTCTCGCCGAGGCTGCGCGCTTGGGCTACAAGCAGGCCATCGTGCCCGCGGGCTCGGAGGCGAAGGTCACGGGCATGCGCGTCAAGGAAGTCGCGACGCTGGGGCAGGCCATCGCGCTCGTCGACGCGTAGCGGGGAAGAAAAGGATAGCGGGGATAAAAAGGCGGTCGCCCCGCACGGCGCGTGGGTGCGCTGGCGGGTGACGGTGAAAGCACGGAGACCGGTGAGGTCGGTCGCGTCTAGCTGATGGCGAACGTATAGGCCTCTGAGTAGTTGTCACCAATGATGCCGTGGGCGAAGTAGTGGCCGTCCTCCGCGATGGGACGGTCGGTGCACTTTTCGGGTTCAGAGCCCTTGCGGGACCAGGTGGCTTGGAATTGCTGGGTGGCGCCGGCCTTGAAGGTCGTGCGGCCGGTCTGGACGGAGGGGTAGCAATCCGTGTCCGCCCACACGCGGGCGTTCGTGCCCATCGCATAGACCTCGAAGCGCAGCTTGTTCTGGTCCAAGTCGATATCGCAGTCCACGGCCGTGGGGTTTTCGACGTCCATGACGAAGACAGGCAAGGCACCGTCCTTGTAGGACGCCTCCACGGTTTTCACGCTCACCTTGAGATCATCCACGGTGCAGGAATTCTTCGGCGCTTCGGACGCTGCCGCGGATTCGGACGGCGCGGCTGCAGAGGACTCTGCGGACGGGGCGCCGTCGGAAGCGGGAGCCTCCGCGGCGGAGGACTCCGGCGCCGACGCGTCAGCCGCAGTCTCAGCGGAGGACGTGGGAGCGGCCGACGGTGCGGAGGTGGGGGCATCGACAGGCTGGGCCAGCGAGGAGGTTGCGGCGGCTTGTTGCGACGCATCATCCTTACCGCCTCGGCCCACTGCCCAGGCGATGATAAGCGCGGCGACCACCACGAGGATAAGAATCAGCGCGGCCGCACGGCGGCGCTGATAAATCACGGGAGGCAGTGGCTTACGCGGAGTCGACATGCCCTTATTTTAGGGCGTGACCGGCGCGACCTGCGCCACTGCGGGCCCGCGTGTCTACTGCACGCCGTGCAGGACGAGGGGTTCGACCGTGCCGTCGTCGAGGAGATAGCGAATGCCAGCAATGCCGAGCTCACCTGCTTCAACCTTATCGGCGAGATGCGGAATGCGCGCCATGAGCTGCTTGACGGCCTCCACAGTGTTACGACGCTCGAAGTCGTCCGTGGTGTCCTTGCCCTCGGCCTGGGAGGCGACGGCGGCAAGCGCGACCTTTTCCACGATGGTGCGCTGGAAGCCAGCCGGAATGGTGGAGTCGTCCTTGAGGAAGCCCGAGGTCGCCTTCACGGCGCCGCAGGACTGGTGACCCATGACGACAAGGAGGTCACAATCGAGATCATCGACGGCGAACTGCACGGAGGCGAGCACGGCGGTGTCCACGATATGGCCGGCATTGCGAATGATAAACGCGTCGCCAAAGCCCATGTCGAAGACAAGTTCAGCGGGGACGCGAGAGTCGCCGCAAGAAAAAATTGCAACGCGCGGAGCCTGGCCGGTGCGCAGGGCGTCGCGACGGGCAATATCGGAGTTAGGATGTTCCGCCTGGTCAGAGGCATAACGTTTGTTTCCAGCCAGCAGGGCGTCCCAGACGTCCTGAGGGGTCTTGAGCTCAGTGTTTTTAGCCACGGTACATAAGTTTAAACTATCCCTGATGAACTTCGAAGCACTTCTTGCATGGTTTGACGTCAACGAGCGGGATCTCCCCTGGCGTAGGCCCGGCACCACCGCCTGGGGCGTGCTGCTCAGCGAAGTGATGAGCCAACAAACACCCGTCGCGCGCGTCGCCCCCGTCTGGGAGGACTGGATGGCGCGCTGGCCTACCCACGTGGACTTCGCGGCGGCCTCCCGCGCAGACGTCCTCAAGGCGTGGGGCACGCTGGGCTATCCCCGGCGCGCGCTGCGGCTCTGGGAGTGCGCCCAGGCTCTCGGCTCTTCACCCGTGCCCTCTGATGTCGATGCTTTATTGGAATTGCCTGGCATCGGGGACTACACCGCCCGCGCCGTGGCGTGTTTCCACTACGGGCTCAACGTGCCCGTGGTCGATACGAATGTGCGGCGTGTCTACGCGCGCGCTATTACAGGGACCTTCCTGCCGCCCACGCCGCGCAAGCGGGAGCTTGCCGATGTCGCCTCGCTCCTCGAGGCCGCACCCGTTGGGCGCGGGCCGCGTGTCTCCGCCGCGCTCATGGAGTTAGGTGCCCTTGTGTGTACGGCGAAGAATCCCTCGTGCGACGTCTGTCCGCTCAAGTCCAAGTGCGCGTGGCAGCTCGCCGGGTGCCCGGAGCCCTCGGAGGAGGAGACCGCCAAGGCGAAGAAACGCGTTCAGAAATTCACGGGCACGGACCGCCAAGCGCGCGGGCGGCTCATGGCGGTGCTGCGCGGGGCGACCGAGCCAGTCTCACAGGCGGCGCTCGACGCCGTGTGGGAGGACGCGCCGCAGCGCTCCCGCGCGTTGGCCTCGCTGCTCGAGGACGGGCTCGCGGAGCAGGACCCCGACGGCCGGTTCCGGTTGCCTTCCTAGAAGTCTGGGTTCCCCGCACCCAGGCGGTGATGCGAGAAGTCGATGAGGTGGCCCAACGCCCAATCCTTATCCGTGAGCAGACGCGCGAGAATGAGCCCGGCGCCAATGGAAATGACCACCATGGCCGCCGTCGCGGCGAAGGTGAGCGCCTGCGTCATATCGCCGGCGTTGAGCTGGTAGACGGAGCGGAACATCGCGGTGCCGGGAATCATGATGACGGAGGCCGGAACCGTGGTTGTAATGCGGGGCAGATGCACCTGCTTTGAGGCGACGGCGCCGAGGAGGCCCACGATGAGCCCGCCCACGAACGCCGCAAAGTAGGCCGTAGTGCCGGCTTCCACAAGCAGCAGGCGCACGAGGTTGGCCACGGTGCCCACGCACGCGGCGACGAGCACCATGCGCCGCGAGGAATTAAAGAGGAAGGCGAACCCCGCGATGCCGCACAAACTCGCCGCGGCCGCGAGCAGGAACCATCCCGGCGTGAAGTCCGCCTGCGCCTGCTCCGGCTTGAGATCCGTCAACCAGCTCACCATCGTCACCGTAAACGTCGCCGCAAGGATGACGGTGAGCGCATACGTCAAGCGCGCGAGCCCCGCGTCGAAGTCGAAGCGGCCTAAATCAATGAGCGCGGAAAACAGCGGGAAGCCCGGGATGAGGAAGAGCACCGCAGCAACGTAGCCGGAGGAGAACCCCGCGGGGTCCGCGAGCCCCGCCGCGGCGAGGGATTCCGTGGTGGCAAAAAAGACGAGCGAGGACACGAGCCCCGCCGCGATGATGCCGCCCAGCTGGTGAACGTGTTGCTTGGCTAGGGTGTGGCGCGTGAACTGCCCACAGAAAGCAGCCAGGGCCACGAGCGCGATGGCCACCCAGGAGAAGTAGTTGAGCACCGCAAAGGACGCGCACGCCACGGCCGCAGCAGTCGAGAGAATCCACACGTTCCAGCGCTTCGTCACGCCATGCTCAATCGCATCAAGCTTCGCCGTGAGTTCTTCCGCCGTGATCCCCCATGGCACCCCGTGGTGTGTGAGATCCTCAAGCGCCTCGATGCGCGAAGCGTCAACCGCCGGCGAATGCTGCTGCGCAATGATGGTTCGGAAATGCTCACCGCGGTGGAACGTGCACACAATCTGCGTCACGCCCACGGACAGGTCGAGCCGGTCAAAACCCATCGCACGCGCCGCGCGCTTCATTCCACGCATGACGCGGTAGCCGGATGTGCCCGCGCCCATGAGCAGCATGCCCAAGCGCAGCACGACGTCGGCCTCGACGCCCATCTGCCGATATTCCGCTTGCGACATGCCCATAGGCCGTCGCTCCCTTCACCTATCTATTCTCGACTAAAGCCGCGTGCTTTAGCGCCAGCGACCGCGGAAGTTGAGTCCGCCGGGCAGGTTGACCCACATGCCGCCACGCGAGTTGAGGGTCACGGGGCCGATTTTCGTGGACATCGAAGCACCCGAGCCGGAGATATTGATCCAGCTATTCTTGCCCGTCTTCTTGCGCTTGCGGAAGTAAATACCCATGCAGCAAAGTCTAGCGTCCCGCCACAATCCGGGTAATCTATGCTCGTGAAAATCCGCTTTCTTCTCTCCTCACTTGCCCTTGCCGCAAGCCTTGTACTTCCGCCCTCCACGGCCGTCGCCGCGCCTGCCGATGCCCCCTCTCCCGGCACCGTTACCGCCAGCGCGCCCTTCCAGCACCTGCTGCCCGCCAATGCCTCCGCCCGCGTGCTCACGTAGTCCACGACGCGCGAAGATGGCTCCCCCGTCGCGGCCACCGCGACGCTCTACGAGCCCACCACCGCCTGGACGCACAGCGGCCCGCGTCCCACCATCATCTTCGCCCCGGGGCACCCGCGGCCTCGCGGATCACTGCGCACCCACCAAGGGCCCGGGCTTCCAGGGCCAGATCGCCCCGCTCATGTCGTCCATGGGCATTAACTATGAGCTGCCCTATTACGCAAAATTCCGCGCGCGCGGCATGCGTCTCGTGCTCACTGACTACATCGGTCTGGGTACGCCCGGCGTCCACACGTAGGCCAACCGCGTCGAGCAGGCCCACGCGGTGCTCGACGCCGCCCGCGCTGTCGTCGGTGACTCGGGCCGCCCTGTCGCTCTCTTTGGATACTCCCAGGGCGGCGGCGCCGCTGCCGCCGGCGCTGAGCTCGCAGAAGCATACGCCCCAGAGCTCAACCTGCGCGCCACCTACACGGGCGCTCCCCCGGCTGACCTCATCGCCATGCTCGGCGGCTCGCCGAACTTAGGCCCGAACCTCGCTTACGTCATCGCGGGATTCTCTGCGCACGACGAGGGCTTTGCCACCGCTGTCAACGGCTACCTCAACTCCAAGGGCCGCTACTGGCTCGCGGAAAACTCCCGCTCGTGCATCATCGACTCCATGCTGCGCTGGGGTGCTACTCCGCTGTCATCGCTCTCAGATACCGGCATGTCCATGGCCGACTTCATCGCCTCGGACAAGCGTGTTTCCTCCGTCCTCGCCCACCAGAAGCTGGGCACCGTCGCCTTCACGGGCCGCGTCCTCGTGGGCAGCGCCCCCAACGATGACATTGTCAATCATGACCAGGCCATGCAGCTGGCCTCGGACTGGCAGAAGCTCGGCGCGGCGGTGGAGACTACCGAGGTTGCTGGCTCGCCGTTCTCGTCCCGCGTCTCCGGCGGCCACGCCGCAGGCCTCTTCGCGCAGTTCGATCCCGCCCTCGACTGGTTGGAGCAGGCTCTGTTGGCGGGCTAGACTTGGTCTCCTTGCATGCGGCGATCCGCGCCGTGTGCCGGAACAAGGAGCTGTCACGCATGCCGAAATTCAGCGATATCAAGACCCAAGATCTTCTCTCCCTCATCATGGCGCTGGCTACGCTCGTGAGCGCCATCATCGGCATCACCGCCAGCAACGACGATGATTCCTCAAGTGGCTCGCTGAGCTCCGAGTCCGCCCCCGCGTCGGAGTAACCCCGGAATAGCCCGCGCACGCAGCACACGCCGCGCGGGCTCATCTCCCCTGCGCTAGCCCTGCGCGCGCCAGCTCTCCGTAAATTCTCCGCCCGCCACACGGGCACCGCCCTGGCGCACGCCAAAGCTGCCGTCGCTCACCGTGATGAGTGCGTCGTCCGTGGGAACATAGAACGTTGGGCCTTCCAGATAGGCCGTGTTTGTCAGCGATCCGCCAAACAGCGCGCTGTGATAGATGTACTCGCCGCCAGATGCACACACGACCGCCGCGCCATCGGGACCACGCCCGGCAAAGGCGAGCGTCTCGCCATCACCACAGACGGCAGTAGTCCCCGACCATCCGCTCTGTGTAAGTCCCTCCGGCATGCCTGCTTCACCCGACGCCGCCACCGTCGACGGTGACGCTTCCGGTGTTGTGGCAGGCGTCTGATCCTCACTGTCGGATTCGGTAGTCGGCACCCCCGCCTCCACGCCCTGCCCCGACACGGTCTGCGTGACCACAACGGTCGGGCGCTCCGCATTATTGTTCTTTCCGCCACCCCACACGGTCCACGCTACGAACCCCACTGCGGCGAGCACAATACCCGCCAATAGGACAACCCCAGCGATCAGCGGCCAGCCGGACTTACTCGAGCGGGCGGTTGCAGATCTTGTCTTCTTCGACGAAACCATAGTTTTCCTTTCGATAGGCGAGGATTGCACGGGGCTATAAGAGTAACCGAGTTGAGCCTAGAAGACTGCAGCATATCTGGAATACACCTCCGCAGGCATACAAAGAACCCGCATGCAATCACTGCATGCGGGTTTTGTTGCTCTACGCCTCAAACGGGCTAAGACTTAAAGCGCCTGGCCTGCACCGGCGGTCGGCGGGTTGTTGCCGTCGTCGTTCGAGTCGTCATCGAGCGGCAGCTCTGGCTCGGAGGATGTGGACGGCACGTCGGCGGTGACGACCTCTTCGGTCTCACGCACCTCGGCGCCGGCCTCCTCGTCGGTGAAGGTGCCAGCTGGCAGCGGCTTCGGGCTCGGCGAGAAGGTGAACGTCGCGTTCGTGTTGTCCTTGGACTCGCCGTCCCAGTTCTCCACATCGACCGTCACGAGGTCGCCGGCACCAATCTCGCCGAAGAGGATCTTCTCGGAGAGCTGATCCTCGATCTCGCGCTGGATGGTGCGGCGCAGCGGACGAGCGCCGAGGACTGGGTCGAAGCCACGCTTGGCCAGGAGATCCTTGGCCTTCTGCGTGAGTTCGATACCCATGTCGCGCTCGGTGAGCTGCTTCTCCACGCGGGCGATGAGCAGCTCGACCATCTGCACGATCTGCTCCTGCGTGAGCTGGTGGAAGACCACAATCTCATCGATACGGTTGAGGAACTCGGGACGGAAGTGCTTCTTCAGCTCGTCGTTCACCTTGTTCTTCATGCGCTCGTATTGGCCATCAGCATCCTGCGACGCGGAGCCGGAGAAGCCCAGGCCCACGGCCTTGGAGATGTCCTGCGTACCCAGGTTCGAGGTGAAGATAAGAACGGTGTTCTTGAAGTCGACCACGCGGCCCTGGCCGTCGGTAAGGCGACCATCTTCGAGGACCTGCAGGAGGGTGTTGTAGATCTCCTTGTGGGCCTTCTCAATCTCGTCGAAGAGGACGACGGAGAACGGCTTGCGGCGCACCTTCTCAGTGAGCTGGCCGCCCTCCTCGTAGCCGACGTATCCCGGAGGAGCACCGAAGAGACGCGACGCGGTGAAGCGGTCATGGAACTCGCCCATGTCGATCTGGATGAGGTCATCATCCGAACCGAACAGGAAGTTCGCCAGGGCCTTGGACAGCTCCGTCTTACCAACACCGGACGGGCCGGCGAAGATGAAGGAACCGGAAGGACGACGCGGGTCCTTGAGGCCTGCGCGCGTACGGCGGATAGCGCGGGAGACGGCCTTGACGGCTTCGTCCTGGCCAATGATGCGCTTGTGGAGCTCCTCTTCCATGTTGAGCAGGCGAGAGGATTCCTTCTCCGTGAGCTTGAGGACCGGGATGCCCGTCCAGTGAGCCAGAACCTCTGCAATCTGGTCCTCACCGACCTCGGCGATGTCCTCGAGCTCACCCGAGCGCCACTGCTTTTCCTTCTCTGCGCGCTCTTCGCCGAGCTTGCGCTCCTTGTCGCGCAGGCCAGCAGCCTTCTCGAAGTCCTGTGCGTCGATGGCCGCTTCCTTTTCCTTGCGGACCTCAGCGATACGGTCATCGACCTCACGCAGGCCTTCCGGAGCAGTCATGCGCTTAATGCGCATACGGGCGCCAGCCTCGTCGAGGAGGTCCACGGCCTTATCCGGCAAGAAACGGTCATTAATGTAGCGGTCAGACAGGTGAGCAGCAGCCTTGAGGGCCTCGTCCGTGTAGGAAACACGGTGGTGTGCCTCGTACTTGTCGCGCAGGCCCTTAAGAATAAGGACAGTGTCCTCAAGCGAAGGCTCGTCGACCTTCACCGGCTGGAAACGACGTTCCAGGGCGGCGTCCTTCTCAATGTGCTTGCGGTACTCATCGAGCGTGGTCGCACCGATGGTCTGCAGCTCGCCACGGGCCAGCTTCGGTTTAAGCAGCGAGGCCGCGTCGATAGCGCCTTCTGCAGCGCCCGCGCCGACGAGAGTGTGGATCTCGTCGATGAACAGGATGATGTCGCCGCGCTGGTTAATCTCCTTGAGAACCTTCTTCAGGCGTTCCTCAAAGTCACCACGGTAACGGGAACCGGCAACGAGGGAGCCCAGATCGAGCGAGTAGAGCTGCTTGTCCTTGAGGGTCTCCGGAACCTTGCCGTTGACGATATCGAGAGCAAGGCCCTCGACGACGGCGGTCTTACCAACGCCCGGCTCACCAATGAGCACCGGGTTGTTCTTGGTACGACGCGAGAGCACCTGCATGATGCGCTCGATTTCCTTGTCGCGGCCCACGACCGGGTCGAGCTTGCCTTCCTTGGCAGCCTGGGTCAGGTTGCGACCGAACTGGTCAAGCACGAGCGAGTTGGAACGGTCGCCACCGTTGCCACCACTGGTGCGGCCGCCCGGGGCAGCGCCGGCGCCGACGGGGCCGGAACCCTGCTGGCCCTCGCCGCCTTCCTGTTGGTTGCCCTCGTAACCGGAGAGCAGCTGGATAACCTGCTGGCGCACGCGCGGAAGATCGGCGCCGAGCTTAATAAGGACCTGTGCGGCCACGCCTTCACCCTCACGGATGAGGCCGAGGAGCAAGAACTCGGTGCCAATGTACTTGTGCCCCATCTGCAGGCCCTCGCGCAGGGACAGCTCGAGCACCTTCTTGGCGCGCGGGGTAAACGGGATGTGGCCCGTGGTCGGCTGCGTGCCGTGGCCGATAATCTCTTCCACCTCACGGCGGACGTCCTCGAGCGAGATGCCCATGGACTCCAACGCCTTGGCGGCAACACCCTCACCCTCGTGGATAAGGCCGAGCAGAATGTGCTCCGTGCCGATGTAGTTGTGGTTGAGCATGCGTGCTTCCTCTTGCGCCAACACGATGACGCGTCGAGCACGGTCCGTAAACCTCTCAAACATGTCCATAACCTCTTTCGCTCTAATAGTTCTTTGCCCACTCTAACGCCCACCTTCGCCCCGGCATTGCCCTCTGCCTCCACGTGTTCGCCCCGAACCCTCATTTCCGCAGTTCATAGGGGTGTACGCCGGTAGCGAACAGGGCCTTTTCTGGCCCTGATCGAAGCCTCACTGTTGTCTTCTGGAGGCGTCCCCACACGGCTCTGGGTCGCCTATACCACCCCGCCCCGCTTTCCGATGCCCCCTCTCATCGGCTTGCCTGCAATCGCCCCGTCGGCTCCCCTCAACGCATGTGTCCCCGCCACGATGACAACCGTTGCGGGGACAACCGTGGCGGGGACAGGCGTGTTCAGGCACGCTCAGATGCAGCAGCCCAAGCGCGGAAAACTCCTAGTGGGCTTCCTCCGTGGTCGGAATGCGCTTGACCATCGGCGCGAGGACGCACGCGACGAAGCCCACGGCGCCAGCAAAGAGGAAAGCCCAGTGTGCGCCGTGGGCGGTGGCGGCATCGGCAGCCTGGCCTGTGGCCATGCCGGACTCGGTGCCGCGGGTAAGGAACACGACGAGGAAGGCCGTGCCGGCCGCGCCGGCGAGCTGCTGCAGGGTGTTCATGATGGCGGAGCCGTGGCCGTAAAGGTCGCCCGGCAGGGAGGACAGCGCCGAGGTCATGAGCGGGGTCATCATAAGACCCATGCCGAAAGCAAGCAGGATGTGCATGGCGACGACGTGCCAGATGGCGTCATTCTCATCGAGGGTGGACATGAGCCACAGCGAGGCGGTGAGCATGATGACGCCGGGGATAAGCAGCGGGCGCGGACCATAAGAGTCGAAGAGGCGGCCAACGAACGGCGAAATGAGGGCCTGGAGGATGCCGCCGGGCATGACCACAAGCCCGGTAATCGCCGCGGTGGCGCCCAGCGAGGTCTGCAGGTAGATAGGCAGGACGGTGACGGTGCCGAGCATCATGCCGAAAGAGAGCAGCATGATGGCGATGGCGAACGTGTAGTTGCGCACGCGGAACGGACTCAGATCCATAAGCGCCTGATTGTCCTTCGCGAGGGCGTTCTGGCGGCGCACGAAGATGATGAGGGAAATAAGTCCCACGACAGTGATGATGATTTCCGTGGTGCCTTCGCCCTTGAGGATCGCGTTGATGGAGGACAGGCCGTAGACGAGGCCGCCGAAGGCGAGGACGGAAAGGACGACGGAGAGGACGTCGAGCGGGATGGTGCGCTGCTCGCCGACGTTGGGCAGCTTAATGAGGCCGAAGACGAGGATGAGCACGACCAGCGGCACCATAGCCCAGAAGATGAAGTGCCACGTGAGCGCGTTAAGAATGAAGCCGCCCACCGTCGGACCGAGCGCGGGTGCCACGGAGATGACGATGGAGATAACGCCCATGACGGAGCCACGGCGCTGCGGCGGCACGAGGGTCATGGTCACCGTCATGAGCAGCGGCATCATGAGCGCCGTGCCGGAGGCCTGAACAATGCGGCCGAGCAGCAACAGTGGGAAGACCGGAGCCGTGGCGGCGACGACGGTGCCGACGAGGAACGCGACGACCGCGAAGAGGAAGATCTGACGGGTGCGCAGTCGCTCCAGCAGGTAGCCGGTCGCAGGGATGACCACGGCCATGGTGAGCATGAAGCCCGTGGTGAGCCACTGTGCCGAGGTCGCCGGAATGCCGAAGTCCGCCATAATGGCAGGCAAGGCAACGGACAGCGAGGTCTCGTTGAGGATCATGATCATCGCGCCGAGGACGAGCACGGCCAGCGTCATACCCGTGCCCTTCGGCATGGTTTGTGGTTCAGTCACGAACTGTCACAACTTTCTTCTCACGCATTAAAAAGGGCGTATCCACGCACAAGGCGCAGATACGCATAATAAAAAGACAAGCGTCTACCTTAACCAGCGACAGCTACCGCTCGTAATTCGAGAATGTGAATTTGTGAGCAATTCCACAGATGACCACGGGAGTTAACAGTGTCCACGAGGTCCGCGGGGTACCGTCACCAGCCACGAAAGCGATACATGAGGGGAAAGCGTTTCACGCGAAATGCTTTCTTGTTATTGCTCACTCAGTCGCTCTCGTCGTCTTCTCCCCTGGCGGATTCCCCGGCTAGTTCCCCCAGTTAGTTGTGCCCCCTCATAGCAAGGTGGTATCAGTGGTGCCTTCGGCCTCACGCGTTCGCGAGTTTCGCACCCGCTGGCTTCCCACCATCGTCACGGTCATCGGCCTGACGTTGCCCGTAGGCGCGATCGTGCTCAAAACGACGCTGGACGACGCACAAGTGAAATGGGAAGCCGAGCATTCCACCGCCAGCACGCGGATAACGACCGATGACATAGAGCGCTCGACGAACGACTTTTGCGGAGACAACGGCACGACAGTCCCCATCCACAGCTCGGTGCTCGCCGACCAGGCGCAAAAGTGGGCCGAGCACACGGCCGCCTGCGATGACTTCTCGCATGGACCACTCACGCCCTATGTCTCTGAGTTCGAAGCGAAGATGACGCCCAGCGACACTATCTTCAATGGCGCCCCGGCGAACGCCGAGGACATCATCACGTCTTTGGACAACTCAGTGACCGGCTACGCCGAGAACCAGCTGTATCCGTACCACACCGACATCGGAATTGGCGTGGCATATGACTCCAAGGGCGACATCTGGGTCGTCCAACGCTGTGGCGCCCCTGCGGCCTACAGCGAGGACCTTAAGGACGCCTTCGGCGGATAGGCTGCGGCGCCGCGTCTACTAGATGAGGACGACGCGCTGCTGGCCGTTATCGGCCGAGCACGTAAAGCGGCGATTTTCCGGAGTGTCAGGCTGGCCGTCGAGAGCCGCAACCGAGCAGCCCCAGCCGTTGCTCACCGGCGCAATTAGTGCCTGACCGCCCTTTTCCGCATCCTTGTACTCGTCGAGCGCCGCCATCGCCTCGTTACAGTTCGTACCGTCCTGGGCGACGTAGACGAGGAAGTCCTGGTTGCCCATGGGGTTCGCCTGACCACAGACCGTGCCCACACGCGCAGTGCCGTCAGCCGCAGGCTTAGGTGGGAAAGTATCAGAGTGGTACTCGCCGCTGCCCGAGATGGTGAACTCGTGGCCGTCCTTCGTGCCCTTGAGGCCGCCATCAGCAAGGGCTTCGAAAGTCACGCCCTCGATGTCGACCGACTCGCCCGGCTGCAGCGTACCGGCCGTGCGATACTCGCCGCCCACGAATGCGGCTGGACTAAAGCCGTAGCCGGACTCGTAGTTCAGGCCATTGGATTCCCAGATGGGCATGCCCACCTGGGGGACGAGCGGCGGGTCGTTGAAGGCCAGGCGGCAGGAGACGTGGTCAGTGTCCGGGATGACCATGCAGCCCGAGGAACCGTCAGCGTTCGTCACGCCGTAAGAGTTCATGGTGGAGTGGGAGAGCGGGGCGTTGAGGAATTCCTCCGCGGAGCGCTGGCCCGACTTCTTCTCCGAGCTTGCGGGGGCGGCCTTAGTGGTGGAGCTGGGAGCCGATGTGGCCTCGCTCGACGCCGACGCAGATGCCGATGTGGACTCAGAGGGCTGGGCGACGACGGTCGAGGTGATCGGCTCGCTGGTTCCGGACGAACAGGCGCTCACAACGAGCGCCATGCCGATGACTGCACTAGGAAAGAGTAAGGATTTCATTCGGTCATCTTTGCACACGCCCTCGACATAAACGGGACCACAGCGTTGTAGACCCGGCGGTGGGGATACTCCCCCACCGCCGCACCAAGCGAGTCGACGTCCGGGGCCACGACCTTGCCTCCCACGCGCGGCCACTTGATTGTGGAAGCGCACGAGCCCGGGGTCCTCGTCGAGGCGGAAGAAGGTCTACATTCTTGCCCCTTTTCGGACGTTGCGGCTATTTTCCTCCAGACACACGAAACCCACCCCGGCACACGGCCGTAGACGGGTCGGCGTCGAAGACTAACGTGCCTCCGGCTTCACCAGCGGGAAGAGCACGGTCTCGCGGATGCCCAGGCCGGTGACGGCCATGAGCAGGCGGTCGATGCCCATGCCGGTGCCGGCCGTCGGCGGCATGCCCTGTTCCATGGCGGCGAGGAAGTCCTCGTCGAGACGCATGGCCTCGTCATCGCCGTTGGCGGCCAGACGGGCCTGATCCTCGAAGCGCTCGCGCTGGATGACCGGGTCAACGAGCTCGGAGTAGCCGGTAGCCAGCTCGAAGCCGCGGACGTAGAGGTCCCACTTCTCGGTCACGCGCGGCTGCGAGCGGTGCTGACGGGTGAGCGGCGAGGTCTCGACCGGGAAGTTCTTCACGAAGATCGGGCCCTCGAGCTGGTCCTCGCAGAGCACCTCCCAGATTTCCTCGACGAGCTTGCCGTGGCCCCAGCCGCCGTCCTTCGGGACCTCGAGGCCAATGACGTCAGCGATCGCCTTGAGCTCCTCGACAGTCGAGTCGATGGTGACCTCCGGCTGTCCCGGGAACTTGCGCTGAAGTGCCTCGTTGAGCGAAGGATACATCTCGATTTCCTTCCACTCGCCGCCGAAGTCGTACACGGAGCCATCGGCAAGCGTACGAGTGAGATCCTCCGGCTCCTTGCCCTCAGCCTTATTGAGCTCACGAACGATGTACTGGATGGATTCGCGCGTCGTGCGTGCGCAGTCGTTGTAGTCGCCCCACGCGGCGTAGGTCTCGAGCATGGCGAACTCCGGCGAGTGCGACTTGTCCACACCCTCGTTGCGGAAGTTGCGGTTGATCTCAAAGACGCGGTCGATGCCGCCCACGACGGCGCGCTTGAGGAAGAGCTCCGGCGCGATGCGCAGGTAAAGGTCGATGTCGAGCGCGTTGGAGTGCGTGACGAAAGGACGGGCAGCCGCACCGCCGTGCAGCGTCTGCAGCATGGGTGTCTCGATTTCCACGAAGTCCTGCCTTTCCAGGTAGTCGCGCAGCGCGCGCAGGACTCGGACGCGGGTCATCGCGTTCTTGCGGGCCTCCGGGCGCACGATGAGGTCGTTGTAGCGCTGCCGAACGCGAGTCTCTTCGTTCATGTCCGCGAACGCAACCGGCAGCGGACGCAGGGACTTCGCGGCCATCTGCCACTCGGTGGCCATGACGGAGAGCTCACCGCGACGCGAGGCAATGACCTTGCCGGTCACGGAGATGAAGTCACCTAAGTCGACGTCAGACTTCCACGCGGCCAGCGCCTCCTCGCCGACCTCGGCGAGGGAAAGCATGGCCTGCACCTGCGTGCCGTCGCCATCCTGCAGCGTCGCGAAGCAGAGCTTGCCGGTGTTGCGCATGAAGATCAGGCGGCCGGCAATGGAGACGACATCCTCGGTCTCGTCGCCCGCGGCCAAGTAGGTCACGCCTTCCTGGGCACCCTTTTCCTCGCCCTCGGCGACTACGACGTACTTGGCGCGCAGGTCAGCCAGGGAGGTAGAACGCGGCACGGTGACCGGGTAGGCCTCCACGCCAGAGTCGATCAGGCGCTCGCGCTTCTCGCGGCGGATGCGCAGCTGCTCCGGAACGTCATTTACTTCAGTATTCTTCTGCTCACTCACGCAGACAAGGATAACCCATCGCTCCCGCAGCGACCGTGTTGAGGACAGGCTTCTGACGGTCCGAAAGCCACAACGTACCCCGCGACGCTCAGCGTTACGACGCCCCGGATCGAGACGCACGCCGCCCCTCTCCACCGCACGCCAGCACCCCGCCCCATAACCGGTCTAGCCGAAAAATTTTCGAGTACTTTCGAGCACCCGCAAAAGCCCAGGTCGCGCACTACCTACTCGAAAGCAAAATTTCGAGTACTTTCGAGTAAACGAAAATACCCAGGTCAGAACAACCTACGTCTACTCGAAAAATTTTCGAATAGTGATGTCATCGCCACCCTAGCGCGGAGCCTCGACATGGGGCTGCGCTTACACGAAAGGACCTTCCATGCCGACACCCGCGCCCTGGGCCGAGGCCTTTGCCGCCGTCGGCTGGACTCTGCCCGCACCGCTCTCCGGCACGCCGGACGCAGACGCCACCGCCGTCAAGCACCTCGAGGCCTATTTCGCTGTGAGACCGAATGGCGCGCCGATGTACTCCGGCTCCCGCTTCGAGACGCTCGGCGGGCGTGGTGATGCCCCAGACCTGCGGGACACCATCACCGCGGCCGACCTTGTGGCACTCACCACGCTGTCTATCAACATCAGCAACCATGTGGACGAGGCCATCGCGCTCCTCCAGCCCGGCGCGCGCCCCGCCCAGCCCACGCACACGATCTCCAGCCGCGACGTCCCGGTCACGGAGCTTCCCTTCGACACACGTCGCATCTACGAGCTGCTGCGCCTGCTGCCCACCGACCTGTCGCTCGAAGACGCCACGGACGAGCACATGGTCCTCGCGGATGAACTCTTCTGGCAACTGCGCCGCAAGGACTTCGGGCCCGTGGCCGTGTACAAGCTCCGCGCTCGCAAGCGGCCGCACTTGTTGCCCATCTGCGATGACTTCGTCCGACGCGAACTCGGAATGCGCGACTTCGTGGGCTTCGAGCGCAACCTGCGCACGGTTTTGCGCCACGAGGACAAGGCACTCGCCCGGCACCTCGCTGACATCAAAACCCAGGTTCCCGCGGCCGCACACCTGAGCACCCTGCGCGTCTTCGACATCATCGTCTGGCGCGAACACCAACAGAACCCACAACACTAAAACGCGGGGTTTACAGAGAATTCACGCATCCGACACCTCGTTTCTACGCGTTCGAAACTCACCCCTCCTTTAATAGATGCGTTCTACCCACGTCCCGCGCACCGACCCCACCGCGCGGGCAATAATTTTTGGAGCGCACCCATGGCCTTGCTTGGCAAGAATCTCTTTACCAACCGTTTTACATCCTCCCGTTCCTCGCTCACCTGCACCTACAAATGCGGTAACGCCTGCTTCGGGGAATGTGAGAACCCCTCGAGCAACGCCTACTTCGGCGACCAGTTCACTACTCCATTCTCGCGCCGCTCCGCCCTGCGCGCCGGCGGTCTCACCGTCGTCACCGTGGGCGGCGGCGCGGCCCTGGCGGCCTGCAGCCCGGCAGAGGAAGGGGCATCGGCAGGCTCGGGCTCCACGACGACGGTGAAGGCGGAGCTCACCTCGGCCGAGGGCATGCGCTTCGAGGCCGTCCAACCGAACACCAAGGACGAGGTCGTCATCCCGGCCGGCTACGCGCAGTCTATCCTCATCGCCTGGGGCGACCCGGTCATCGAAGGCGCGCCGGAGTTCGACGTCAACAACCAGACGGCCGAGGCCGCAGAGAAGCAGTTCGGTTTCAACAATGACTTCGCCGGCCTTATCGAGCACCCGGATGACCCGAACCGCATGATCTACATGTGCTCCCACGAGTACACGACCGAGCCGATGATGTTCCCGAACTACGACGCAGACAACCCGACCGAGGAACAGGCCAAGATCGGCTGGGCCGGCCACGGCCACACCATCCTGGAGGTCTCCAAGGTCGAGGGCACCGGCGAGCTCAAGCGCGAGTTCGGCCCGCTCAACCGCCGCATCACGGGCACGACGGAATTTAAGCTCATGGGTCCCGCCAAGGGCACCGACCTGGTGAAAACCACAGCAGACCCGGCTGGCGAGACCGTCAAGGGCACCTTCAACAACTGCTCCGGTGGTGTGACCCCGTGGAACACCATGCTCTCCGGCGAGGAGAACTTCGACCAGTACTTCGCCGCGGACGAGAACATGTTGGACGAGAAGGCGAAGAAGTCGCTCGAGCGCTTCGGCATCAAGGATCCAGAGACCGACCGCAAGTGGGAGCGCTTCGACGACCGCTTCGATGTCGCCAAGGAGCCCAACGAGCCCAACCGCTTCGGCTGGGTCGTAGAAATCAACCCGCTCGACCCGCAGTCCACCCCGATTAAGCACACTGCGCTAGGCCGCTTCAAGCACGAGGCCGGCAATATCCACATCACGAAAGACGGCACCGTCGTGTGCTACTCGGGCGATGACTCCCGCTTCGAGTACATCTACAAGTTCGTCTCCACGAAGAAATTCGAGGAAGGCAACATCGAACACAACCTCTCCATCCTCGACCACGGCACCCTCTACGTGGCCAAGCTCGAGGGCAACTCCCCAGCAGACGAGATTGACGGCTCCGGCGTCCTGCCCGAGGACGGCGCCTTCGACGGCGAGGGCACCTGGGTCAAACTGCTCACCTCGGACACGGAGAACAACAAGTTCGTCTCCCATGTCGACGGCTTTACCGCCGAAGAGGTTGCGGTGTTTACCCGCGAGGCTGCCGATGCCGTCGGTGCGACCAAGATGGATCGCCCCGAGGACATGGAGGTCCACCCGGACACGGAGAAGGTCTACGTCGCGCTCACCAATAACTCGTACCGCGGCGCGACGGGCGAAAACGCCAAGAAGAACAAGGAAGAGCCCATGGAGTGGGCACCGGTCAAAGAAAACAAGAACGGCCTCGTCATGGAGTTGACCGACGACCACGCGGGCGAAACGCTGACGTGGAACCTCTTCCTCGTCTGCGGCGACCCGAAGGAGGCCAACACCTACTTCGGCGGCTTCGACAAGGAGAAGGTCTCCCCCATCTCCTGCCCGGATAACCTGGCCTTCGATAACCACGGCAACCTGTGGATCTCCACCGACGGCAACGCGCTCGACACCAACGACGGCCTCTACGCCGTGACCACCGAGGGCGACACCCGCGGCGAGCTCAAGTGCTTCCTCACCGTCCCCGCCGGCGCGGAGACCTGCGGCCCCATCGTCGACGACGACCGCGTCATGGTCAACGTCCAGCACCCAGGCGAAGCTGACGATGCCACCTTCGAGTCCCCCACCTCCCACTGGCCCGACGGCGGCGACTCCACCCCGCGCCCGGCCGTCGTGGTCGTCTGGAAGGAAGACGGCAAGATCGGCACCGACGCCTAAAACGACACCTTAAACCGCTCACACACAACACGAACCGCGCACCCCAATCGCCGGGTGCGCGGTGTACTGAACGTAGTGCCCTGAGTACCCCACGCCGGAGGGCGCACAGTTCACACAACGACAGCGCAGCGACCGGTTCAGACCAACCGAATAAGCACGACGCCCGCGAGCACAAGAGCGAGCCCCACACATTGCCGGACCGCCACGTTCTCGCCACGGGCGCGCTCGACAATGACAGACCCGACCATGGATCCCAACAGCGTGACGACGACCGTGAGCCCCGTGCCAATCTGCGGCACGAGCGAGGCCGTGGCGAAGACGAAGAGCGCGCCCAACACGCCGCCCAACCACATCCACCACGGATTACGCTCCCCGTGCGGACGGTCAAGGTGTGGACGCCACCGCAGCACGGCATTGATGAACAGCAACGTCGCGGCGCCAATAGCAAAGGACGCGAACGCCGCGGACAGGGCCGAGCCTGCCAGCTGCCCCAGATGCCCATTGATGGCGGACTGGGACGAGTTCAGGCAGCCGAAGACGAAGCCCGCTATCTGCCACGGCAGCAGGCCCCAACCCACCTCCTGGGCGCGCGGGCGCCCCACGGTGAGCATGACGCCGGCGAGCACGAGAAGCGCGCCCAGCAAGCGTACCCACGTCAGCCGAGCGACCGGCGAGCTAAACAGCCCACAGTGGTCGATGACCAAGCCCATGAGGATCTGCCCTGCGATGGGCAGCACGACGGTCTGCACCGCACCCAGGCGTGGAAAGAGCAGGATATTGCCGGTAAGAAACACCACGCCCAAGAAGCCACCGGCCCAGATCCACGGCGGGGCACCCCACGCAGCCGAGAGCCCAAAGTGCCCGCGCTGGAGCACGAGTACCGCCGCGAACAGCGTTGCCGTTCCCACCGCAAACGAGATCATGGACGACGAGAACGGCGTGCCGGTCGACTCACGCAGGCGCGTATTAATGACGGTCTGGACCGGCACGACCAGCCCCGCCACGACGCCGAGCAGGATCCACAGCACGCGCTAGACCTTAAACGTCACGTTCGTGGGGTGCTCCACCGTGCGCGAGACGGTGCAGTCCTTGTCGTGGCTGATCTGCGCCAAGCGTCCGACCATGGCCTGCGCCTGGCGCCCCTCCGGCGTATCGGGGAAGGTGACGTCGAAGGCAAGACGGACATCGGAAAGCCGGGACGCCCCGGCCTCGTTCACGCGGTCGCCCTCCGCGGTAATACGGAACGTCGAAGGCTCACCCCGGCGCGAGGTCACCACGTCCACGTCGACAGCGGTGCAGCCCGCCACCGCGGCGAGCAAGAGCTCTACAGGGCTGAGCAGTCCCTCGCCCGCACCAAACTCCAGCGAGGCGCCCGCGGGGTTGGTCGCGCGGTAGTGCGTCTGGGCGAGGCGTTCAACCTCGACGCCGTAGGTTTTTACAACATTGGGTTCACTCATGCTCATCGAGCCTAGTGTGCTAGAACGGTTCTATGACCCACATAACTTCTGACTTACTCGCCGAGTTGCGTCACCAGGCAGTAAACGACCCGCAGCTGCGCGCGGCCCGCAATGCCGTCACCCAGGTGGGCGTCGGCCGTGCCGCCCTCGATTATGACATGCTCATCGCCGTCCAGCAGGCCACGCAGATTAAGCTCGACACCCTGCCGGTGACCAACCAGAAGCGCTCCGGGCGCTGCTGGATGTTCGCGGCGCTCAACGTCTTCCGCCACCGTGCGGCCAAGGAATTGAACGTCGAGAACTTCGAGTTCTCTTTTATCTACCTGCAGTACTTTGACAAGCTCGAGCGCGTCAACCTCGTGCTCCACGAGCTCATCGAGCACAAGGACGATGACCTCGACGACCGCAAGGTGGCGCATATCCTCGACGACGCGAATGCGGACGGAGGCTGGTGGAACTTCTTTACCAGCCTGGTCGCCAAGTACGGCGCCGTGCCCGCCGAGGTCATGCCGGAGACCCACGCCGCCGGCGATACCCGCGAGATGAACCGCACGCTCGCCACCATCGTGCGCCGCGCCGCCCTCCAGGTTCGCGCGGGCGCGGACGCCCAGCAGGCTGCCGATGCCGCCATCGCGGACGCCCAGCGCGTTCTCGCCGTCTATCTCGGCTTCCCGCCCACCGAGTTCGAGTGGTCGTACCGTGATAAGGACAATGAGTTCCATCGCTTGACCTCGACTCCGCGCGAGTTTGCCGCGAAGTTCCTGCCGGACCTCGACGACTACGTCATGCTCGGCGCTGACCCGCGTGACAACGCGCAGACCAACCAGCTCTACGTCTCCACCCCTAGCCGCAACGTCCTCGAGGACGAGGGCTACACGTACCTCAATATCGACGTCACGGAGCTGCGTGCCGCCGCCCGCCGCAGCCTCGAGGCAGACGAGCCCGTCTGGTTCGCGTGCGACGTCAACCGCAACTTCTCGTTCAACGACGGCGTCTGGGACGAGGGCCTTCTCGCTATCGATCTGCTCTACGGCATCGACACCTCAACGACGAAGGCCGAACGCCTCGCCTCCGGCGACTCGACGCCCACGCACGGCATGGTGCTCACCGGCTTCGATGAAGACGCAGAGGGCCGCGGCCGCTGGCGCGTGGAGAACTCCTGGGGCACAAAGGTTCACGGACCGCACCGCTCCATCGATAACAAGGAGATCCCCGGCAAGGGCTACGGCACCGCCACGGATGCCTGGGTGGACAATAACGTCTTCGGCGCCATCGTGCGCAAGAAATACCTTACGGAGGCTCAACTCAAGGGCCTGACGACCCAGCCCATCGAACTGCCCATCGACGACCGGATGATCTAGGAGACCACCCTCATGAACAACGCACAACTAGATCCCCAGTCCATCGCCGCTCGCAACGAGGAACTGGCCCAGGACCTGACGCTCACACTGCTGCGCAACGCTGCCGCTGGCACGTCGCTCGACCAGGTTCTCCTCGACCACATGCTCGCCACCGAGCTCACTCCAGCCGTGGAGACCAAGGTGGACACGTGGTCCGCCGCCAACCAGAAGCAATCCGGCCGCTGCTGGATCTTCGCTGGCCTGAACTCCTTGCGCGGCCCTGTCATGGATACCGCCAAGATCAAGGACTTCGAGTTCTCCCAGACCTACATCCACTTCTACGACAAGTTGGAGAAGGCCAACTATTTCCTCACGGCCATGGAGGAGCTCGCAGACCGCGACATCAATGACCGCACCATCAAACAGCTTCTCGACTCCCCTATCGATGACGGTGGCCAGTGGTCCATGTTCATCGCCATCGTCGAGAAATACGGCGTCGTGCCGCAGTACGCCATGCCGGAGACCGCCTCCTCCAACCAGACGCGCCTGATGAACCGCAACCTCGAGGCTGTCCTCCACCGCGCGGCGATGCGCCTGCGTGCGGCCACCGAGACAGAGCGCGCCGGCATCCACGAGCATGCGCTGCGCGACTGCTACCGCATCCTCGTCACCAACCTCGGCGTCCCGCCGGAGAACTTCGAGTGGGCTTACCGCGACAAGGACAATGAGTTCCACCGCGAGGGCACGTTTACCCCGCAGGAGTTCGCCGCACGCATGCTGCCTGCGGATCTCTCTGAGTACGTCTGCGTGGTCAACGACCCGCGCAACGCCTACGGCGAGCTCTACACCGTTGACCACCTGGGCAACGTCGTGGGCAAGGACGTCACGTACTTAAACGCTCCGAGCGATGTCCTCCGCCAGGCCGCACTCGACTCGCTGCAGGACGGCGCCGCTGTGTGGTTCGGCTGCGATACCGAGCAGCAGTCCGACGGCGACGCCGGCATTTGGGCTGCGAGGCTCCATGACTATGAGTCGGCCTTCGGCATCAAGCTCGACATCGACAAGGCAGACCGCCTGCGCACACACGAGTCTCTCATGACCCACGCCATGGTGCTCACCGGCGTCGACGCCCCGAACGGCCAGCCCACCCGCTGGCGCGTGGAGAACTCCTGGGGCACGGACAAGGCCGACAAGGGCTTCTGGACCATGCGCGATGACTGGTTCGACGAGTACGTCTTTGAGATTGCCGTCCACCCGTCACGTCTGCCGGAGGAGTACCAGAAGGCGCTCTCCAGCGACCACGTGAATACATTGCCTGCCTGGGATCCCATGGGTGCGCTAGCATAAAATTTATGATTCGCCCCGCTCGTCCCGAGGACATTCCCGAAATCCACGAGCTCATCTGTGAGCTCGCCGACTACGAGATGGAACCAGGCGCTGTGCACGCCACGCCCACTGACTTGGAGCGCGCCCTCTTCGGCGACAATCCGCAGGTCTTCTGCCACGTGGCGGAGACCCCTCGGGGCGGGCATCAGCACGGCGCACGCCGCGGCGAGCACGTCAGCCCCACGGATAACGCAGCCAAGGACAACGCAGCCGGGACAGGGCCAGCCCTCGACGGCTTCGCCCTGTGGTTCATTAGCTACTCCACATGGGAAGGCGTCCACGGCATTCACCTCGAGGACATCTTCGTCCGGGAGAACCGCCGTGGCCGCGGCATCGGCGGCGATCTGCTCCGCGCACTCGCCCGCGTCGCACACGAGCGGGGCTACGCCCGCATCGAGTGGTCCGTGCTCAAGTGGAACAAGCCGGCCATCGGCTTCTACGAGCACATCGGCGCGGAAGTCCAGGACGACTGGGACACGTACCGCCTCACTGGCCACGAGCTCAAGGCCTTCGCACGCTCCGCTGACGCGGCGTTCTAGTCGCACACTGCACAGCGACGTCGCCTCGACGCAACGTTGCCACGCAGCACCGACTGAAAAAGCCATCATCCCCCGTCCTAGCTTTCGCGGGACGGGGGATGATGTCTGTATTCGATTATGGCTTGAGGGGGGTGGACGCTATCCCGCCCAGGGGCGCGGAAACCTTACTTGGTGGCGCCGCGATTCGGGTCGCGCTCGGTG
>NHCFJ05603__coassemble_605_pt1 | contig 41407 bp, 45 predicted proteins | sample NHCFJ05603__metabat2_low_PE_001 | metagenome-assembled genome bin NHCFJ05603 | reverse complement strand
GGGCCTGACCCCCGGAAAGTGGACACGTCGGGGTCAGGCCCCTTCGATCCTGCCGGCCTTATAACGCACGACCCGAACACTTACGCTCCCTGAGACGGTCCGCGCGTATTTGATGTAGGCCACAGAAGAAATCTACCTCGGCCTTAGTCCGCGAAAACGCCTTTTCAACACTACATAATCCCAGGCCACAGCGTTGCGGCTGAGAAAACTCTGGATTTGTTGTGAAAGTCAGGGCGCTGGCGAATGGTATCCCGGCTAAGACGGTCGGTGACGGCATCTACACGCACCCGTCAACCTCCGAGGTGTTCAACGCCTTGTTGGCGTAGACAAGAACGACCCGGCTGGCCATCGAAGGCCAGCCGGGTGTTGGGCTCCTGAGGTTTAGAAGGCAACGGAGGACAGTTCGCTGAGAACCTCAAACGGGAAGTTGACGGCAGTCTGGGCTGCGTGGAAGAGAACATCGAAGATGTTTTCAAAGGTCGAGCTCATGATTTTCTCCAATCTGTAGGTGATGTCGTTCAACTGAGCCGTAGCTCGTGGGATTTACCCTAACAGTAGTAAGTCGTCATCGCAATGACCTCTAGGTTCTTCACAGTCGACCCTGTGAACATTTCAAATATGTAACGCTCATCTCTCCAGTTCACGTGCGCTTTCGCCGATCGAACCTGGGAATCTGTGTGCGGAAATTCCCAGGCGCGTCCCAGGCGTTTATTCAACCGTGGTGAAGTAGTCCTGCAGGATCCCGTAGGACTTCTTCAGGCGCTGGGTGGTGCCGAAACGCTCCCAGTTGTCCCACGTGTAGCGCGCCGCAGACAACTCGCGCAGTGCGCCATCCTGGACGACGCCGAAGCTAATGCCGACGTCCTTGGTGAACTGGCTGTCGTAGATATTGTCGGATTTCACGAAGTCTGCGGTGATCTCCTTGCGGCTGGGATCGCGCACGTTGAGCAACAACCGCGCAATGCGGACCTCAAGGGGCTTCTTGTCCGCTGACCACGCGAAGTCCGCGAGCGAGTTGTAGTCCGGCGAGTCTGGATTCGCGTTGCCTTCGCGCAGCTTGCCCGTCTCATTTTGCTTAAAGAGGATGGTCTGGTCCGTCTCGGGATTGAACATCTGCTGATTGAGCACGTAGTTGATGGGGGCAAACTGGCCGGAATTCTTGCGCTCCATCGCCTCAGGCACCGGAATGTACCCGTACGCGAAGCCATAGAGGTAACTGTGGATGTCGTAATACGGGTCGACCTGCACACGTTCTTCGGCCTTGTCGAAGGTCATGAGGAAGTCGTTGGGGAAGGTTGTGGGGGTTCCTAGCGCGCTTGAGTTGCCCTGGTCCGGAATGCTGTCGATGAGCATGGCGGGGAATCCCTCGGCCCCCCTCATTCATCTCGAACTTGAAGTAGAGATAGTGTTCATCGTGGTCGACGGACGCCTCCCGAATTTCATCATCGCCCGTGTAGAACGGCGGCACCGTCCAGTCGCTGCCATCGCCGTCCACCTTGACCTTGAGCGAGTCGAAGCTCACGAGGCCGAACTCTTGCTCGCTGGTTTGCGCATTGGACCCATCAGGAGCAGGTAGGAACTCGGCGCAGAAATCTAGTTCCGCATGACGGATACGCGACTGGGCCACCGCCTTCGGGCAAGCGGGATTGGTATGGGCAACGAACGCGGCAGGAGTATCAGGAGGAGGGGGATCGACAAGTGCAACGGGTTCGGTCATCACAAGGTCCTCAAAGAAGAGAGAAAGGGCCAACAGAAACAGTAGGACGAGTGTTTGATCGAAAACATATACGAGACTCTCAACATGCGCTAGGGGTAGTTGGAAGGGTTGAGTGAAAAGGACGCAAGAACGCAAATTGGTCGGATAAAATACGTGAGTTTCACCAGTACATCATCTATATTGAGCGCATGATTACTGTGATTCAACCGGACCCCAAGGTCACCATCGACCGTTTTGGTCAGTGGCTTGAAACGGACTTTCGGATTGTTGGGCTTTTCCGGGATAGGGTGCCTCGGGTGGAGGAGTGTGCAGGGGGCATCGTCGTGCTGGGCGGCACGATGAACGCCTTCGAAGGGCCGGAGTGGCTGCCGGCTTTGCGGCAGTTGCTCGTGGATGCGGTGGATAAAGAGATTCCGGTTCTCGGGATTTGTCTCGGACACCAGATTCTCGCCACGGCTTTCGGCGGCGAGGTCACGGTAAAGAAAATGGACGCCAAGGAGGATGGGCCGTACGAGATTCGTGTGAACGACGCGGGGCAGGCGGATTCGGTCCTGCGCGTGCTCGGAGAGAGCGCCATCATGCCGGAGTCGCACAATGATGCGGTGACGGTACTTCCGCCGAACGCGCAGCTCCTTGCATCGTCATCCCGGTGTGAGGTTCAAGCCATGCGTATCGGCTCGGCGGTGTCTGTGCAGTTTCACCCGGAGGCCTCGCCTGCGACGATGGCGCGCTGGGCCGAGATGTCGGGGCTGGATGGGGCGGAGATGCAGGCTCGCATGGAGCGTGCCGATGCCCCCATCCGCGCCGCTGGCCAGGCTATCGCCGCCGCATTCTCAGCGGAATGCGGCGCTGAGAGGGGCGAGCGGCACGTGCGGGTTGGCGTGATCAACCCAGGCGAGCTCAACGATTTCGGCGGCCGGCTGGGGGAGGATCGGCCGCGGGTACTCAAAGAGGTGCGCGAGGACGGTGTAGCCGGGCTCGTTGGAGGCGGGCGCGGTGCGGGCGCCGAGGGGGACAAGGTCGCGCCTGTCGAGGTGGACGGTGAGTTCTTCGGCGACCTCGCGGACGGCGGCATCGGCAGGCTCTTCGGGGCTTTCGGGCTTGCCGCCGGGGAATTGGAAAGCAGTGGTACCGCGCTTGCGGACCTGGAGGATGCGGCCGCGGGAGTCGCGGAAGATGACGGCGCTGACCTCGATGATGGGCATGGAGGTTAGTCTAGATCCCATGGAGATTGTGGGAGCAATAGATGCCGACGGGCGCTGTGCTCATTGGCACAGCGCCCTTGATGTGGTGGCGAATAAGTGCGCTACCTGCGGCAAGTGGTTTGCCTGCGCGTGGTGTCACGCGGCGGACCATGCGTTTGGGCAGATGCCCTTAGACGAACCCGCAGTTATGTGTGGGGTCTGTGGGCACCAGATGACGTTCCATGAGTACGGGACGGAGTGTCTCTCGTGCGGTGCCCCGTTTAATCCCGGGTGCAAGCTGCATCCGGAGCTGTACTTCCAGGTCTCCGATTAGAAGGAGGACAGGTTGGCGAAGTCGCCAGCCTGGATCTTGGCGATGGCCGCCTGGATGAGCTGCGGGACGTTGGGAACGCGGACGGTGACGTTCGCGGCCGGGACCGGCACGTCGATGGTCGGCTGGCCAGCCTGGACGAACAGCGGGATGATGCGGGTGTTGTTCTGCGCCGGAGCCTGGTTGTTGGTGTTGCTCTGGTTATGTGCAGTGTTCGACTGGTTGTTCGCCGGGGCTGGGGTAGTAGTGTTGGTGTTCGTGGTCGTGCCACCATTCGCCAGGTTGCAGCGGGCGATGGCCTCATCGGCGCGGGAGATGGCGTCGCGGATCTGGGAGCCGCGGGAATCGAAGGTGGCGACGGCGAGCGCCTGGCGCTTCTTGTTGTTGTAGTCCGTCGGGTTCGTGTAGTACTTAGCCGCCTGCTCACAGGAAATCTGGCCGGAAGGAACCTTGGCCAGGTAGTCATCGATGGCGTCGGCGGATGCTGCCGGGGCAGCGAGGGTGGCGGTCAGGCCGGCGGTGGCGGCGAACAGGGCAGCTTTACGTGCGATAGTCATGCGGGCCATTGTGTCACGAATGTGACGCATGTGAAAGACCTGTGTGCAGGGTTTGTGGGGGGCTTCCCTCGCGTGACCTGGGAAATTCACGAGGATAATAGATTCCTGCCAAGTGCTGAATAGTTTCCGGCAACAGGTGATGCTGATCACCTACGATGGGACCAAAGTTCCCATTTCTCGAAAAGTAAGGTTATGTACATTCGTCGGATTATCAGTAGTGTAGCGGCGGCCGTTCTCACACTGGCAGGAGGTTCACTAGCCACTGCACAGGAGGCGACACCGCAGAGCAGTTTTCCCAATGACTTGAGCTCGCAGGCTCTGGGTTCTGTGATTGGTGAGCTGCCGGAAGTAGAGGGCGGTGTCGATCTGGAGTCTTTTGTGGGAACGTGGCACCAGGTGGCTGCCACGCCGCAGCCCTTCCAGGCGCAGTGCGTGCGTAATGTCAAGGCGGAGTACAAGCTCATCAACTCAAAGACTATCGGCGTGACGAATTCTTGCGATACCCCGTGGGGACAGCCTTCCGTGGTGAAAGGCTCTGCCACGGTGAAGAGCCCCGCCAGCCTCCGTGTTGCTTTCGATAACGTGCCGTTCCAGGACAAAAATGGCGCCCCCAACTACCGTGTGACCTGGTTTAACGCGGATAAGACGGTGGCACTCGTCGGCTCGCCCGGTAAAACGGCCGGTTTCGTGCTTTCGCGCACGCCGCAGCTTTCTTCGGCTGCATGGGACGAGGTTTCTGGGGTTATTGCCGCCCGCGGGTGGAGCCCCTGCCTGTTCTTCCAGACGGGTGGCCCCTCCCTGTGTCTGCGCTAGAGGCCCTGCGTTAGAGGCCCTGCGCTAGAGGCCCAAGAATTTCTCCACGACGCGTTGGTAGGCCTTGACCGTAAGCTCGAGGTCTTCCAAGTACAGGCACTCGTCATGGCTATGGAGTTCCGCATTGGCGGTCGCGAGGTCGCGTTCCGGTGCGTGGAGAGCAAAACCGTAGCCCACGCCGCCCAGGCGGCGTGCGACGCGGAGGTCGGAACCGCCGGTCGCGAGCGTGGGGATGACGTCCTTGCCGGGGAAGAACTCACCGACGGTCTCGACGAGGGTGTCCCACAGCGGGCCCGTGGTCGGGGAGACCGTGGCGTCCTCGTTGATGAGGTGCTCGATTTCTACGTCGATATCGCCGATGGCGTCGCGGAGCATCTCGTCGACTTCCTCCTGCGTCTGCCCCGGTAGGGGGCGGATATCCATTTCCAGGTACGCATGCGAGGGCAGCACATTGATGGCGCCACCAGCGCGCAGCACCGTCTGGGAGATGGTCGTGTGGGAGAACGCATGCGCGAACGCGGAGAGGTTACCGAAGGGGGAGAAGTCGCCGGAATTGATGAGCTGCTCGTCCTCGTCGCTGAAGTTAAATGAGTCCCGGAAACCTTGCCAAATGTCGTCGTTCGCGATCGGGAGATCCGCCTCCGCGATGCGACGGGCGACCTCGCCAATCTTTACGATTGCGAAGTCCTTGTTGTAGGGAGTCGAGCCGTGTCCCGCGTCGCCGTGGACGTGGATGCGGCGCTGGGCCGCGCCCTTTTCGCCGACGATGACGGCGAGGCCGCCGGGCAGGTGGCTGCCGCCGGTCTCCGACAGGCAATTCTTCCAGTTGATGGCACCCGGATTTTCGCGCTCGAACCAGCGCGCGCCCAGGCCGCCGCGGGCTTCTTCATCCGCGAGGGCGGCGAAGGTGAGGGTGCCGCCCGGGTTGCCGCGGCGGGCGACCTCGCGGGTGACAGCGGCCATCGTTGCCGTGATGAATAGCATGTCCACGGAACCGCGGCCGTAGAGCTTGCCGTCCTCGATGACGGCCGCGAACGGATCCTTCGTCCACTTCTCGGCGTCCACCGGCACGACGTCCGTGTGGCCGAGGAGGGTGAGCGGTTCCTTGTCCGGATCGCCCGGCACGGTGAATATAATGCTCGTGCGGTTGGGGTGCGGCTCGAAGCGTTGCACCTCGACACCGGAGCCGACGAAGAACCTCTCCAGTGAGTCCGCATTGCGGACCTCGAAGCCAGAATCCGCGGTCAGGTCGTTGACACAGGCGTTGCGGATGAGTTCTTGGAGAAGTTCCAGGGTGTCGTCGTAGAGAGTCATGGCTCAATTGTAGGTTTGTGCCCTTATCGGGGGAATTTTGCGGAAAACGACCAGAAAATTGAACACTGTTCAGGAAAATTGTTTAGGGTATCCGCATGACCATTCTTGATACCGCGCGCGCCAAGGCCCTCGAGCAGGGCATCGGCCTTAATGAAGAAGAACTCCTCGAGGTTCTCCAAGTTCCGGACGAGCAGCTCGAGGAGCTCGCCGATATCGCCCACCAGACCCGCCTGAAGTGGTGCGGTCCCGACGTCTCTGTCGAGGGCATCATCTCCATCAAGACCGGCGGCTGCCCCGAGGACTGCCACTTCTGCTCGCAGTCGGGCTTGTTTGAGTCGCCGGTGCGTGCGGCTCGTTTGAATATTCCTGAGCTCGTCGAGGCCGCCCAGAAGACCGCGAAGACCGGCGCCACCGAGTTCTGCATCGTCGCCGCCGTGAAGTCTCCGGATGACTCGCTGCTCGACCAGGTCGGTGAGGCGATCGCCGCCATCAACGACGCGGTCGACATTGAGATCTCGTGCTCGCTCGGCACGCTTACCCGCGAGCAGGCTCAGCGCCTCAAGGACATGGGTGCCCAGCGCTACAACCACAACCTGGAGACCTCCCGCTCCTTCTTCCCTAACGTGGTGACGACCCACACCTGGGAAGAGCGCAAGGAGACCCTCGACCACGTCCGCGCGGTGGGCATGGAAGTCTGCTCCGGCGGCATCATCGGCATGGGCGAGTCGCTCGCGCAGCGCGCCGAGTTCGCTGCGCAGCTCGCTGAGATCGAGCCCTTCGAGGTTCCGATGAACTTCCTCGACCCGCGCCCAGGCACCCCGTTTGCGGACCGTCCGCTCGTTCCCCTCGGCGAGGCACTGCGTGCGGTTGCAGCATTCCGCTTGGCGATGCCCTCTGCGACCTTGCGCTTCGCCGGCGGCCGCGAGCTGTCGCTGGGCGATGACGGCACGGAGAAGGGCCTGCTCGGCGGCATCAACGCGATCATCGCGGGCAACTATCTCACGACGCTCGGTCAGCAGATCGAGAAGGACGTGGACATGCTCCACCGCATCGATCTGCCGATTAAGGCGCTGTAATGCCTGAACAGTCTGCTCTAGCGGCGGCGGTGCTGGCCGGGGATGCCCCAGTCTTCCATCCCAATACGGGCGAGCCCTTCGCCGAGGTGACGCACCTGCACCCGGCCGCCGCGGCCGGCCTGGACGTGCCGCGCTACTGCCAGCTGTGCGGGCGCCGCATGGTCGTGCAGGTGCGGCCGGATGGCTGGAGCGCGCGGTGCTCCCGCCACGGCGAGCTCGACTCTGACTGGCTCTACGAGGAGCACCTGCCCGCGTAAGCTGGCGGCCATGGCTTTTCAGGATCCGGGCATTGCGCTTGCCCACCGCTCCGCGCTGCGGTCTATCCAGCGGGTGGTGAGCGAGACGACTCCGCCCACACCCGACGCCGCGGCTCGGGTCGCGGCGCAACTGCGCGCCGGCGGGGTCATGGTCCTCACAGGAGCAGGCGTGTCGACGGATTCCGGCGTCCCGGACTACCGCGGCCCTCAAGGGTCGCTTTCGCGGCATACGCCGATGACGTATCAGGAATTCCGCTACGACGCCGCCGCGAGCCACCGCTATTGGGCGCGCTCGTTCGTGGGCTGGCGCGTCATGGATGCGGCGAGGCCGAACCGTACCCACTACGCACTCGTGGAGCTGGAGCGCGCCGGGCTGGTCTCCGGCATTGTGACGCAAAACGTGGACGACCTGCATAAAGAAGCCGGAACTGAAACGCTTATCCCGCTCCACGGCGATATGAAGCATGTCGTATGCCTGAACTGCGGGTATGCAGAAGACCGTGCGGCCTTCGACGCCCGGCTCGCTGCCGCGAATCCGGGCTATCTGGAGCGCTGGGTCGTCCGCGCGGACCAAGTGAACCCGGACGGCGACGTCGCGCTGTCGCAGCAGGCGGTCGACGAGTTCGTGATGGCTCCATGCATCCGCTGCGGATCGGAGTTGCTCAAGCCGGACGTCGTCTACTTCGGCGAGCCGGTTCCGGCGGAGCGGCGGGACGCCGCGCGTGCGGTGCTTGCGGACTCGCGCTCGCTGCTTGTCGCCGGTTCGTCGCTCGCCGTGATGAGTGGCTATCGCTTCATGCTCGACGCGCTCAAACAGGGCAAGGAAGTTTCTGTGATTAACGGCGGGCCAGGGCGTGGCGACCCCAAGGCCACGACGCTGTGGCGCACGCAGGTCGCGCCGGCTTTTGATGAGCTCCTCGACGCACTGGAGCTTTAGCGGGAGCGGCCCAGCGCGCGGCTCTCTGCAGATTTCGGTGCGGAGAGGTTCGGGGCAATCTGCTTGAGCACGGTGCGCACGATGGCCCGCACGCGCTTGTCCATGGGCATGTCCATGTGGAGGACCACCGCGCGTTTATCGACGTCTTGGACATAGACGTTGCGGACCGTGCCGTCTGGGGTGTCACCTGGGTCAAGGAAGCACGTCTCCGGCGGCACGACGATCGTGTCCTGCTTGGTGGCGACGCAGGTATACGTCACGCCGTCCTCGAGGTCACCGTCCTCATTGAGCTTGGTAAGAATATCGCTGCCCACAATTTGTTCCATGCCGGCAGGCCCGAAGTAGGCGTCAATGATGGAGTGCATGACATGCTCTTGCCGGCGGTTGGCCACGAGCGTGCTGACGATGCCCCCTTGGGTCGTCCCGTGGTTCGGCGCCGAGAGACAGATGACATGGCGGACGCGATCGGCCGCGTTATTGTGGTGCATCCAGTACCGGGCAACGATGCCGCCCTGGGAGTGGCCGATGAGGACGACCTGCTCCGCGCCGGTGACCGCTTGGACTGCGTCGATATAGGCGCCAACCTGGTCAGCGGACGCGCTGATGGACCCGGTTGCGCGTGCACCATAGTCGGGCGCGAAGACGGCCCAGCCGTCCTCGCGTAGCTCAGAGCCCAGCAGCTGCCACACGCCCTTGGTATCCGTCGTGCCGTGGATGAGGATGATAGGCCACGGATGATCCTTGTCCGGCCGAGCCGCCCAGTCGTCCTCGAAGACGCCGCGGGGTTTCAAGCGTGCGCCCAAGGGCAGCGACGCGAGTCGTGCGGCGGTCTCGGCCTCGTGGTCATTCGTGCCTGTCTCGCGTGACTTACGAAAATCCAGGTCGAAGAAGCTGCGCCGGTTCGCGCGCAGCAGCGCTGCGATTTCATCGGCGACCTCTTCGCGCAGCGCATTCGCGGGCGCCGGGGTGGCAATGCCGTAGCGCGGCGAGTCGGCGGTGTCTGCCGTGGGAGTTTCCGGCAGCCCCTTGGTGCTGTCATAGGAAACGGTGGGGGACGTGGGGTCTGAACGCCAGAACCGGCCCAGTCCCTCGGAGATAAGACTCTCGAGTTCCCTGAGCGGTTCTTTGAGCTGATCGAAGGGATCCACTGCCATGTCACACATCCTAGGTTGTGCTGAAATACATTAATTTTTCGACATTCTACGAGGGTACGGCACACGCGCCGGGCGTACAGGGAAAATCTTACGAATTTCCCTTGACCCTCCAACTAAAGGTTTATAAACTAAGCCTTGCCTAATCACGGGCGGTTGCTTGCCAGGAAGGTCGCGCTCCACTTCCTTCTCGTGGTAAGCGCCGAAAGATTAGTCATGGGGAGAAGGCCCGTCAGCGCGCAGCTGACGGGCCTTCGTTATGTCTCGATCTCGAGAGCCGGAAATTAATCCTCGACGACGGAGACCTTCACGTCGATGTTGCCGCGGGTGGCCTTGGAGTACGGGCAGACCTCGTGAGCCTTGTCTGCGAGCTTCTGGGCCTCATCGTGCGGCAGGTTCGGAATGGTGACCTCGAGCTCGACGGCGAGACCGAAGGAGGTCTCGTCCTTGCCGATGGACACGCGCGCGCCCACGGAAGAGTCGCCCAAGTCCGCGCCTTCGCCCTTGGCTACGAGCTGCAGGGCACCGTGGAAGCACGCGGCGTAGCCGGCGGCGAAAAGCTGCTCCGGGTTAACACCGTCGCCCGAGCCGCCCATTTCCTTCGGAGCAGCCAGATCGAAGTCCAGATCAGAATCCTTAACCACGGAGCGGCCGTTGCGGCCAGCGCCGGTTGCAAGTGCCTCGGTGGTGTAGAGCGGTTCCATGATGGGGTCCTTTCGTTGATTTCCTTGTACGCAATTTAATTGTACGCAACCCTAGTGCGTTATGCTAGGGACATGTCACATGCGTCTCTGGAACTGGACAAACAACTCTGCTTCGCCCTCTACCGAGCGAGCCATGCCGTCCAGCGGTCTTACCAGGACGTACTTGCGCCGCTGAGGCTGACTTATCCCCAGTACGTCACCATGTTAGCGCTCTGGGGCCATGAGGATCCGGTGACGATGAAGGAGCTTTCGGCCGAGCTGGGGCTAGATTCGGGCACCTTGACCCCTCTGCTGCGCCGCATGGAGAAGCAAGGTTTGCTCACGCGCGCTATTGATCCGCAGGACGAGCGCCGTCGCGTTGTGCAGCTGACAGACCAGGGGCGGGCGCTGCGTGACCATGCCGAGGAAGTTCCGCTGCGCCAGATGGAACGTTTCTCCGCCTCTGGCCTCGATATCCAGCTGCTGAAGTCTGAGCTCGACCGCTTGTCGGGGGCAATTGCCGCGGATGCCGAGGACGCGGATCGCTAATACACTCGGGGGCTATGACCCAACTGTCGCCTGTTCCTGGCGCCCCCGCAGCGCTCGAGCGCCTCATCGACCTCTACGAATCCTCGTGTGAGCGTGCGCGCGTATGCCTCGAGAAGGGCGAGTACGTGGACTACGCGCGCGTCGTCTATCCCCAGATCGTCGTCGACGTCAAGGAATGGCGCCCCATCGACCGTTCCGAGCCTTTCGGATACGTGGATGAGTCCGGCCGGTACGTCGCTGTGCTGTCTAAGCCGCACCTCCTGCGCGGCTACCTTGAGGAACAGCTCACTCGGCTCACTGAGAATTACCCGTGCGACATCTTCGTCGGGCCTTCGGACGTGCGCATCCCACCCGAGTACATCAAGGGCGTCGAGATGGTCCCGCAGCAGCGCCCGGCGGAGGTTCCGCGGCCCACGCTCGACGAGGTCCACGACGCCATCGTCGATGGCCACTGGGATGTCTTCCACGGGGGCGACAAGCCGCTGTTCCACTTCGGTCCGCAGCGCTTCGACATCGCCTGCGCGCGCATTGAGCACTACACCGGCATCGAGGTCGACTCGCTCCAGAAGTACATTCTCTTCACGAACTACGGCATGCACATGACGGAGTTCATGCGCTTTGGCCTGCGCGCGCTGGGTTCCCGCTATGACTCCCTCGTTCTACCGGATGGGCGCACGGTGCCTGCCGATGCCGCCGAGGGTGTCGAGGTCGCAGACCTCCAGACCCGAGTGCAGATGCCGCGCTACGATCTCACGACGCCGGACGGCGATGGCATCACAATGATCAATATCGGCGTGGGCCCTTCCAACGCGAAGACCATCACGGATTCCCTCGCGGTGCTGCGTCCGGAGGCGTGGATCATGATTGGCCACTGCGCGGGCCTCGACGGCCGCATGCGCATCGGCGACCTCATCCTCGGCAACGCCTATCAGCGCGATGATCACATTCTGGATCGCGCCATTCCCGTCGACGTTCCCATCCCTGCCATCCCGGAGGTCCAGCGCATGCTCGAGGCCGCCGTCGAGGAGGTCTACGGCACCGACAACGAACTCATGCGCACGGGCACCGTCCTGTCTACTGCGGACCGCAACTGGGAATGGCGCACCCCGCGCGAGCTGTGGGAGTGGCTGCGTGGCTCGACCGCCGTGGCCATCGACATGGAGTCCTGCATGCTCGCGGCGAATGGGTACAGATATCGCATCCCCTACGGCACGCTGCTGTCCGTGTCGGATCTTCCGTTGCACGCGGTGCCCAAGCTGCCAGCGGGCGCGCAAGCTTTCTATTCAAACTCAAAGGAGGCGCACGTCATGTGTGCCGTGCGCGCGATGGAGGCCCTCGCAGAGAATCCCGAGCGACTCCGCACTCGCAAGCTGCGTCGCACCATTGGGGAGATTCCATTTCGTTGAGTGGGGCATGCGACTAAGCTGGATCGAAAATCGTCGTCTCCCAAGGAGTAGATTCCATGACTCAGCCCGAGTGGTACCACCCTGATCGCGAAAACCTGACGTGGGAGGTCTTCGGTGAAGCATCCCGGTACCTGTCTCAGGAGATTGTGGATTCCGGATGGTTCCCCGAGCTCATCGTGGGTGTCGCCCGCGGCGGTCTTATTCCTGCGGGCGCCATCGGCTACGCGATCGGCGTGAAGGCCATGGGCGCCATCAACGTCGAGTTCTACACCGACATCGGTGAGACCCTGCCGGAGCCGCTCGTCCTGTCGCCGCAGCTTGACATGGATTCGCTCGCAGGCAAGCGGGTGCTCGTTGTCGATGACGTCGCGGACTCCGGCAAGACGCTTGATCTCGTGGTCAACCTGCTCAAGGAAACCGCCGCCGAGGTGCGCTCCGCCGTCATCTACACCAAGCCCACCACCATCTTCGAGCCGGACTTCTCGTGGAAGAAGACGGACCAGTGGATCAACTTCGCGTGGTCCGCGCTTCCCGTCATCACCGCGGACGGCTCGTATCAGGAAGGCGCGTAATCTGCGCGTTATCGCTTTCGTAGTGAACGGACAGGAACAGACAGGAAACACGCAGGCGCATGTCATTGCCTCGGCAGGTCCATGCCCCATACTTAATTCATGCGTTTGAGAGAGCGCATGAGAGAGATAGAGAGAACCCCAGCTACGCGGGGTGGACGGCGTGAGACACCGTCTGAAGGCGTAAGCACCTTGAGAGAGATAGAGACCACGTCCGGCCCCGGGCAACCGGGGCCTGACGTGGTTTTTCGTGTCGTAGCTCTACACTGATTTGTCGTGACCCTTCAAACTCCTGCGCCTACCGGCGTGTTCGCGAGCTTTCGCTACGCCTTTTCTTCCCCCGCGCGCCTGCGCATGGAGGTCTTCGGCGGCCTCGCCGTCGCCCTCGCGCTTATCCCCGAGGTCTTAAGCTTTTCAATCCTGGCGGGGCTGGATCCACGCGTTGGACTCTTCGCGTCCGTCATCATGGCAATCTCCATTTCCTTTACTGGTGGTCGTCCTGCCATGATCTCCGCCGCGGCCGGCTCGGTCGCGTTGGTCATTGCTCCCTTGTCTGCCTCCCACGGTCTGCAGTACGTCCTCGCGACGGTGCTGCTGGCGGGAGTCCTGCAGATCGTTCTCGCTTTCCTCGGGGTCGCCAAGCTCATGCGTTTTATCCCGCGCTCCGTTATGACTGGCTTCGTCAACGCGTTGGGCATCATGATGTTTACCGCGCAGCTGCCGCACCTCATGCACGTCCCGTGGATCGTCTATCCCCTCGTGGCGCTCGGTGTGGCCATCATGCTTCTGTGGCCGCGGCTCACGGAGGTCGTCCCCGCCCCGCTCATCACGATCCTCGTCATCACAGTGCTCGTCGTCGTCTTCCGCTGGGACATTCCGGACGTCGCGGACCAAGGCGAGCTACCCACGAGCCTGCCGGGCTTCGTTTTCCCTGACGTGCCGCTCACGCTCGACACGCTCACGCTCATTGGCCCGTACGCGGTAGGCGTGGCCCTCGTCGGCCTCATGGAGTCGCTGCTCACGGCCAAACTTGTCGACGACATTACGGACAGCCACTCGGATAAAACGCGCGAGTCCCTCGGTCAGGGTATTGGCAACGTCCTTGCGGCGAGCATCGGCGGCATGGGCGTGTGCGCGATGATTGGCCAGACGATGATTGGCGTCAAAGCTTCTGGTGCTCGTACGCGCCTGTCGAGCTTGCTCGCTGGCGTATTCCTCCTCATTCTTATCCTTGTGTTGGGCGATACCGTGGGTGCGATTCCCATGGCCGCGCTTGTCGCCGTCATGATCCTCGTCGCCGCGGACACGGTGGATTGGCACTCGGTGCGCACCATCCACCGCATGCCGCTCTCGGAAACGCTGGTCATGCTCGTGACGGTTGTGGGGACATTGGTTACTCACAACCTGGCGGTCGGTGTCATCGCCGGCGTGCTCACAGCTACCGTCGCTTTTGCCCGTCGCGTCGCGCATTTCACCGAGGTCGAGCTCATTGCTTCCGATGCCACCCGCGCCGCGTACCGCGTGAGCGGCCAGCTTTTCTTTGCTTCGTCCAACGACCTGGTCTATTCCTTTGACTACACGCTGGGGGTTTCCGAGGTCGTCATCGATATGTCGGACGCGCAGGTCTGGGATGCCTCGACCGTGGCGACGCTCGACGCGGTGCGCTCCAAGTATGAGGAACGCGGCGCGACCGTCGTTATTCGAGGCCTCGATCCTGCAAGCCAGCAGCGTCTCGATCGTCTGTCGGGCGCTCTGGGAGACTAGCGCTTTCCCAGGCTGCCCGTGTTGCCGCGGAGGTGCGGGCTGCATGCCACAGAAAGGGTGCGGTCACGCCGCCGAAAAGCGGCAGCCATACCTTGGAGTAGTCGAGTACCACGCTGACCCACTCCGGCAACGGGAGTGCGTAGAAGTCGCTGCTGAGGAGCTCGCCTCCGAAGCTGAGCAGGGTCTGCCGCATCTGCGCGCGGAAGTCGAGGCTTTCTGCTGCCTGACCCCAGTTCTCAAAAACGCCAGTGATGTCTCCGAGCAGCGGCAGAAGGGTGAGCACAAGAAAAGCGACCACGGCGTTCATGGCACCTTTGGCGAGGGGCAGGACCGCGCCGAGCGCAGGGCGGCGTTCGACGCGGTGCTGCCACGCGGCCGCGCGCGTGCCAGCGGGGCTTCGAATTCCACGTAGGACGACCCATGGTCGATGACAACCGAGCAAGGACGGTCGCTCAGCGGCAAGGAGTGGCTCTCGACTTCGGTGTCGAAATGGAAGTCCGAGTCGCCGCGGTCATCTTCGACGCGTCCTGGCTGCAGTGCCTTCTGCCGGAGACGCAGGGCGTGTCGAGGTTTTCAATGCGGGAGACAACGGCTCCATTGACGGCGAGTGCCGCGCCTATCTCCTCGAGGGGGTTGGGCCGACGGGAAGCTCGTGCCGCGTCATCGATAGGTAACGACTCGAGGGCGCGGATGAGGCCGAGGTCGCCAACGCACACCTCGAGCCTTCCGTGGCCGGGATGGATGAGAGTCCAGATGCGCGGCGGGGGTGTGCTCATGCGGGATGTGGACCTGCCACCCTTATTGATAGTGGGTGTCGTTAGCTAAAGGGCCAGTCTAAAAGCCCGCGTGCGGTGCTGCGATGGAAAGCGGGAGAGTGGTCATACTTTCGGGCGATAGGGGTCCACTAGGTGGATAAATTTTGGCGAGACCCTTGCCGGGTTAGGGCAGCCTACTTCAACCTGTGTCCAATAAAGTTAGGAAAGCATTACTTACCTAGGAGGACTTCAGTCATGACGGTTGCTGTGACTACCACGCCGCTCTCGCAGGCTTTGCGCGACGAAACGTCTCGCGCCCATGCCGGCGCAGAGGGATCCGATTTTATGACCCGACTCATGGCGGGGGAGCTCAGCGCCCAGGCTGTCGCGGCCCTCACGGGCCAGCTGTGGTTTGTATATGAGGCGCTCGAGCGGGCTGTGCGCGCCGTGGCCGAGACCCCTATTGCCGGTGCCGTCGCCGATCCTCGGCTGGAGCGCCGCGATGCGTTGGAGCTTGACTTGGCGGAAATGCTCGGCGCCCACTGGCGTGACGAGGTGCGCATCCTTCCCGCTACGGCGCGCTATGTGGCGCGCCTCGAGTCGCTTGATTCCCCGGGGGCTGCGCCAGAGATTGTCGCGCACCATTACGTGCGCTACCTCGGGGACGTCTCCGGTGGTCAAGTCATCGCGGCACGGTTGGGCGCGCTTTATGGCGTGGATCCGGATGCGCTGCACTTCTATGACTTCACCGCGATTGGCAAGATTCCTCCGTATCGTACGGCGTACCGGGAAGCGCTCGATGGGCTGGTGCTTTCTGATGTTCAGCGCGCCGGGCTCATCGCTGAGGCGCAGGAGGCGTTTGCGTTTAATTCTGGTGTCTTTGCCGAGCTTTCTGCACGCTTCCCGGCGGGTGGCATGAGCTAGTCCGATTCATTCTGGTCGTCTGTGATTGTGTGGTAATCAGGCAGGGGTAACTTAGGTTACCGTGACCAAAATTGGCCGTGGCCTGCACGTTTGGCAACCCTAACCTGGCTAGCGGAATTTTTGAATGTGGGTATTATGGTGGCCTATACCGCCGGAAACCCGTTGGATAGCCGTCGGAAATGACAGAAATTTACCTATTGAACAGGTACCGAAAGGCAAGGAAATTCAATGAACGAGAAGCTGCAGAGCCTGCTGAACGCACAGGTTATTAACGAGCACGGCGCCGCCCTCATCTACACCCAGCTGGCCTACGAGATGGATGATCTTTCCTTCCCGGGCATGCGTGATTGGTTCTACGCTCAGGCTGCGGAGGAGCGCGAGCACGCTCAGAAGATTGCCAACCACCTCCTCGCACGCGGCTACCGCGTGGAGCTCACCGATGTCCCGGTTCCGTCCGTGAAGGCCGCGACCCCGCTCGACGCTTTCGAGGCTGCCTACGCACACGAGCAGAAGGTCTCCGAGCAGATCCGCGAGATCGCTCGTACCGCTGATGAGGTGAAGGACCTTGAGTCCCGCCAGATCGTGAACTGGTTCCTCGACGAGCAGATTGAGGAAGAGGACACCGTCACCGAGATCATCGACCAGATCAAGCTCGTGGGCAACGATGGCTCCGGTCTCCTGCGCATCGACGCTACTCTGGGCTCCCGCGCACAGTAGTCACGCGCGGCCATCAAGGCCTAGCTAATACAAAAGGTCAAGGGGCAGTGACAATGCGGTAACAAACCCATCAAGATTGCCCTAATATTTCCCACCAACCCCATGGTTGGTGGGAGACTGCGTTTTATATGTCTTTGAAGCAGAAAACCTGGACCGTGGTCGTGCTCCTCGCGCTCGCCGTTGCCTTGGGCGTCGGCACGGCGTTGAGCAGTACGCACGTCGCGCTCGGCACTTTTCTGCTTGGTGCGGCCCTCATGTTGGGGCCCTTCGCGGGGGCGGGTCTCTTTCTTTTTGCTGCACTCATCGCAGTGAGCCTGCCGCAGAAATCCATTGCGTCAGTCGGCGGAGCGCTCGTGCTTGCCGCCGTGGGCTTGGTGATCTTCACGCCGCTGGGCATCATTCCGGACGCTATCGTGCCGCTGTATGCAGGAGGCGCGGCGCTGGGTGCCGTGGCGGTGGTGCTCGTGCCCACGGGGCTGCCCGGACGCTTGTTCCGTTTCTAGAGCTCTGTCGTTGAGGGACGAGTCTGCGCGGCTTTCCGTAGTCTGGATGTATGTCGACGTATCTTTTTGATTTCTACGGAGTCTTGCTCCGTCATCGCCCACCGGAGCCGAAGGAGGCGCTGCTGCGTCTCGTCGGTGCCGAGGATCCGGCTGCTTTTTGGACGGCGTATAACGAATTGCGCCCAGCCTATGACGCGGGCGTGGTGAGCGACGAACGCTGGTGGCGCCAGATGCAGGTGCGCCTAGGCCTTCCGGACTTCGATATCTCTGAGGCTGTCGCTCAGGACTTCGAGCCGTGTACGGCGCCGGACCTCGACGTCGTGGGGGTCGCCCAGGAGTTGCTTGGCGCGGGCAATGCGGTGGGTGTGCTGTCCAATATTCCGGTGGGGCTCGGTCGTATGGTGCGCGAGCGCAATGAGAGCTGGCTTAAGGAATTCACCGCGGTGGTGCTCAGCGGCGAGATTGGCGTGGTCAAGCCGGACAAGCGGGCTTTTGACGTCGCGGTGGACGCGCTGGGGGCTAATGCCAAAGACACGCTCTTCATTGATGACACCCAAGGCAACGTCGACGCCGCGCGTGCGGCAGGGCTGCGCGGGTATCTCTACGACGGCAACCTTGCCGAGCTGCGTGCGGAGTGCGGGCTGGCCTAGGCGGCGCGCACCTTCGCGGTGTTCAGCTCAAGCGGCGTGCGCAGGAGGGGGTCGAGCGCGACGGCGCGGGCGATGGAGCGGACGATCTCCTTGTGGTTGGGGATCATGCGCAGCTCCGTCGCGGACGCGAGATCGGGGTCGAGCTCGCTGCGTGCGGCCGAGGCGAAGAGTTTCGGCGCGGTGGGCACGTCGTAGAAGGCGGAGCCGGCGATGACCACGGTGTCGGGGCGGTGGGCATCGATAAGCTGGGCCGTGAGTCGGCCGAGGTTGGAGGCGCGCTGGGCAAGGATCGAGGAGGCATCGGCAGCCTCAGCGAGACGGGGCGCGAGCGCGGCGTTGACGAGGGTGTCGCGCGGGTCGGCGCCGTCGAACTGCGGGAGCTCGATGGAGGCAACGCCGTCCTCATCGGACAGTGCGGCGCCAATCGAGTCATCCGCGAAGAGGACGAGCGTGCGGGCTTCATCGCTGAGAGGAGCGGCCTGCGTCTCCGAAGCGAGGATGGCGGGCACGGCCGGGGTCACGGTGACGGGGACGCCGAACTGGAAGTCGAGACGCCCTGCGATATCCATGCCGTCCCAGCCGAGGTTGGCCGCGTGGACCTTGCCTTCTTCGTCGACGGAGCCGGAGGTGGTCACGCCGACGGAAACGAGTGTGCGGTCGACACCGGTGGTGAGCCGGTTGACGCCAGCGATGACGTGCTCGACGAAGTCATCAGGGCTGAGCTTCGAGACCGGGGTGGGCACGTTGTCTTCGCGGATAATGCGGCCGCGGGTGTCGTAGAGGCCGATGTACGTCGAGGTGGTGCCGACCGCGATGCCGGAAAGGAGCCAGCCGTTATCGGAAGCCTCGAGCGGAACCGTGGGGCGGCCGCGGCCTTGGGAGCGGGTGAGATCCGTGCGCTCCTGGATGAGGCCGGCCTTGAGGAGAGCGGCGGTGGCGCGGGTGATGGTGGGCTGGGACAGTCCGGTGGCCTCCACGAGCTCGCTGCGCGTGATGATGGGATTGAGGCGTACGAGGTGGAGACTTTTAGCCGCAGGAGTGTGAGGGCGGGCGAAGACTGTTCCGGCTGTGCTCATGGATATAAATAATATCCTCCCCTAGACCGCACAGTCTAAATTACCCCCGTATTCTTTAGACTGAGTGGTTGATAGATATTAAACAAGTTGGGCAGAATGTCGCCTGCACGGCCGGTGACCTGCACCGTTGCCAGAGGGGTGAGTTCGGTTGGTTGTGGAGTGATTTCGATGACGGGAACTCCGCGCGCGGCCGCCAGGCGGGGGAGTCCGGCTGCAGGCTGAACTACACCGGAGGTGCCCACGATGATGAGTGCGTCGGCGGTAGATAACAGTTGTTCCGCCTTATCCCATTCCCGCGGCGGGAGGGCCTCGCCGAACCACACGACGCCAGGCCGGATGAGGTTGCCGCACAGCGGGCACTCGGGAATGTGGTCAGGCTCGGTGGCACCGCGCCAGGGCCGAGAGCAGATGGTGCAGCGAAACTCGAAGAGGCTGCCGTGAAGGTGGACGACGTCGGTGGAGCCGCCGCGTTCGTGGAGGTTGTCGATGTTTTGGGTGATGACGTGGGCGCCGAGTTTCGCCAGGGTCCGGTGTCCGGGGTTGGGGTGGGCCTTTTCGGACCGGGACTTCCGGTGGAGGTACCAGCGCCACATGGGTTCTGGGTCGCGGGCCCATGCGTCGATGGAGGCCATGGCTTGGGGGTCGACGTTTTTCCACAGGCCCGTCTGCGCGTCGCGGTAGGTGTCGAGGCCGGAATCTGCAGACATGCCGGCGCCGGTGAAAGCGACGAGGTTCTGCGCGTCCGCGAGGATGCCGCGGGCGGCGGCAATCATGTCGGTCATGCCCCTATGCTAGTTCTTATGAATTCAGTAGCGGTGTATTGCGGATCAGCCACGGGGGATAATCCGGCGTTTGCGGAAGCGGCACGCCAGCTGGGCGCGGAGCTCGCGCGCCGGGAGCTGCGGCTGGTCTACGGCGGCGGCAACGTGGGGCTCATGGGCATCGTCGCGGACGCCGCCCTGGCCGCTGGCGGCGAGGTCGTGGGTGTCATCCCGCATCAGCTCGCGGATCTGGAGATGGCGCACGCGGGGCTCACCACGCTGGAGCGCGTGGACACGATGGCCGAGCGTAAGACGCGCATGGAGGAGTTGGCGGATGGCTTCCTGGCGCTGCCAGGGGGCATCGGCACGCTGGAGGAGCTCACGGAGGTGCTCACCATGCAGCAGCTGGGGCATATTACCGGTCCAGTTGGCCTTATTAATGCGGAAGGCTACTGGGATCCTTTCGTTTCGTTGCTAGAGAATTTCGCGGACAACGGGTTCATTCAGCGGCGTTTCGTCGACGCGCTCATCGTGGAGTCGACTCCTGCGGCTGCGCTCGATGCTTTCGCTGGTTGGGTCCCGCTCGGGTCAAAATGGGATAACGCTTAAGACACAGTGCGGGTCACGGGTGGCACTTACCCTAGGTAGTGGATAGACTTCCGCCTTATGTGTTCTCACCGCCAGCCCTCTTTGTTGGACGCCTCGTGCGATAACTTTGTCCACGATCTCGCCGCGCTCTCGCCCACGACAGCGACGTCTTTGGGCATTTCCGGATTCGACGGCGAACTCGAGGACTTCTCGCCCGAGTACCATGCCGCCGTCGCGGACCGTACGCGCGAGATGATGGCGGACCTGGACGCCTTGGACGACTGCACGGACGAGTCTGATGATGATGACGACTTCGACGACGTCGATTATGTGACCGCCGCCGTCCTGCGTGACCGCCTGTGCCTGGAACTCGACCTCCACCACAACGGCGAGGACCTGCGCGAGCTCAATAACATTGCGTCCCCGGTGCAGACCATCCGCGACACCCTCGTGCTCATGCCGCACGAGACAGCGGAGCAGGTCGATGCTATCCGCTCCCGTATGTCGAAGATCCCGCGCGCGCTCGACGGCTACAAGCGCTCGCTGCTTGAGGCGGCTTCGCATGGCGCGGTGGCGGCCTCCCGCCAAATCAACGAGGTCATTGGCCAGTGCAATGCGCTTGCCGATGGCCCCCTCTTGGAAGGCTTGGGAGTCAACCCCGAGGCCCCAGAGGTCGAGGGTGCCAAGCGCTCCTTCGAGGAGTTCTCCGCCTGGCTGTCTGCCGAGCTGCAGCCGCAAGCCCCGGCTCATGACGCGGTAGGCCGCGAGCGCTACGAGCGTTTCTCCAAGCTCTTTGTGGGCGATGCCGTGGATCTGGACGAGGCCTATGAGTGGGGCCTGGATCGCGTCGCGGAAATCGGCGCGGAGCAGGAAAAGATCGCGCACCAGTTGTACGGCGCCGAATGCTCCCCACGCACCGCGATGCGCAAGCTCAATGGCGAGGAGCGCTACACGCTGCACGGCCGCGAGGAGCTCGTCGCGTGGATGCAGGCGACGGCGGACCGCGTCATCGCGGAGTTGAATGGCACGGAGTTCGATATTCCGGAGCAAGCGCAGAGCATTGAGTGCCTCATCGATCCGGCGGGTACCGGTGGCATCTTCTACACCGGTCCTTCGGAGGACTTCTCCCGTCCGGGTCGCATGTGGTGGTCCGTGCCCGCTGGCCAGGACACCTTCCACACGTGGCAGGAGCTCACCACCGTCCATCACGAGGGCGTGCCGGGCCATCACCTGCAGGTCTCCGCGGCGCTGCTGCAGGACGACCTCAATCTGTGGCGCCGCGCCGCCTGCTGGAACTCCGGCCACGGCGAGGGCTGGGCGCTCTACGCCGAGTCGCTGATGGCGGAGCTTGGCCACATGGATGATCCGGGATACCGTATGGGCCTGCTCGACGCGCAGAAGCTGCGCGCCGCCCGCGTCGTCGTCGACATCGGACTCCACTTGGGCAAGCAGATGCCGGACGGTTCTGGCATCTGGGATAAGGCGCACATGAAGACCTACCTGCGCGAGCACACCGCCATGGACGACGCGAACCTTGCGTTCGAGGTCAACCGCTACCTCGGCTGGCCGGGTCAGGCTCCGTCCTACGCGCTAGGCGAGCGTCTGTGGCACCAGACTCGCGCGGACGCGCTGGCGCAGGGCATGAGCCCCAAGGAGTTCCATGCGCAGGCGCTGGCTCTGGGCTCGATTCCTATGCCGATTCTGCGCGAGACGATCCTTAATTAGATCTGCATCGTGAATCTAAAGGCCCAGCAGGCCAGAATTGAGCCCTTAAGTTCACGATTCTTATGCGAAGGTGAGCGCGATGAGGGCGAGCAAGGGGAGGATCCCCTGCTTGACGGCAGCGCCGCGCTTGTCCGGGGAGGTTGCGAGCAGCCATACGGCGGCGGCGAGCATGCTGCCTAGGCCAGCGACGATGAGCGCCGTGCCGGCGGGAGAGCCCCAGAGGGCAAGGCCCACGGCCGTGATAGTCGCGAGCATGAGGTTGTAGAAGCCCATGTTGAAGGCGAGCTCCTTGGTGTGCTCGGCTTCCTCTCGGGTACCGCCGAAAACGCCCAGCGCCTTCGTGGTCCACGCGAAGGACTCCAGGTAGAAGATGAAGACATGGAGCAGGGTCGCGAGGACAGCGAGGACGAACATAACGATGGTCATGTCACCTAGTATGCGCTCAAATTAGATTGTGCACAACTTAACGGCGGAATTTGCCCAGGAGACGCAGGATCTGCGGCAGGTAACCGGCGATGACGAGCACGATAATAAGCCGCACGATCTGCACGGAGACCACCGCAGGGCCCGCGCCGCCTTCGGCCGAGAGCGCGAGGACGGTCTCCAGCGCGCCGGGCGAGGTGGCGAGGTAGGCCTCGAAGTAGGTGATGTGGATCCACGCGGTGAGCGGCCACGCTGTGAGTGCGCAGACGCCGATGACGACGACGATGAACAGGATGGTTGCGGGCAGCTGCTTGGCGAAGGACTTGAGCGCGGGCAGGGACAGGCCGCCGCCGCAGATCCAGCCGATGGACATAAACGCCATGATCTTGAAGATGTCGAGCGGCTCGAGCGTGTGGCCCTCCGGCAGGAACTGCGCGACGATGACGGTGAGGATGAGGGGGCCGAGCACCGCCGCGGCGGGCAGGTGCGCGAGCTTGCCCAGCTTCTCGCCGCCCACGGCGATGGCGATGGTGAGCAGGACGATCCACCACGTGGTCTCGCCAGCGACGGAGAGGTCGATGCCCTGGCCAGCGGGCGAGTCGAGGAACGCGACCACGAGCGGCAGGGACATGGACACGGCGAGCAGGCGCAGGTACTGCGTGAGCGCCACGTAGCGGTAGTCGGCGCCGAGCTCGCTGGCCAGCGCTGGCATGAGCGAGGCGCCACCGGGAAGCATGGACAAGATGCCGGTTTCCCACGAGATATCTTTCGGCTGTGCGCGGTGGATGAGCATGCCGCCCACCATGCCCACGAGCACGCTCACCAGCGACATCACCACGGCGGCGGGCAGGTAGCCCACGACTTGCCCGAAGGGCACGAGCGTGAGCGGGATGGCGGCCATCATGCCGATGAAGCCACGGGCGAGTGCGTAGAACTGCTTGTTGACGGGCAGCTCCTCGCCGGTGGTGAGCGCCATCGCGCCGGAGACCACAATCGCTGCAAGAATCCACGCCGCGGGCACGTGGAGGTACGCAAATAACGCACCCAAGGCAAGTGACCCAGGAACGATAATGGCCCAACGCGCGTGAACAGACATGGCGTCGAGTTTAATGGGTGCCATGGAGATTGCAGCAGGAGGTTGGGCGGTCCTCGTTGGCGGCGCGGCGGTGGCCGGATGGATCGATGCCGTCATCGGCGGCGGTGGGCTGGTCCTCATCCCGCTTATCCTGGCCGTGGCGCCGCAGCTGGCGCCCGCTGCGGCGCTCGCGACGAACAAGCTGGCCGCGGTGTCGGGGACGGCATCGGCAGCATTCACGCTCGTACGTAAGGTCCGCCCGCCGGCGCGTGAATTGATTCCCATGGGGATCATCGCCGCGCTGTCCTCCGGCCTGGGCGCGCTCGCTGCCTCCGCGCTCGACTCGTCCATCATGCGCCCGCTCATCATCGTGCTCATGGTCGCCGTGGGCCTCTTCGTGGCCTTTAAGCCGAGCTTCGGCTCTGGCGACTCGGAAGGCATCCACACCGGCTGGCGCGTGGCCGCGGGGCTTGCCGCAGTTGCCGCGATCGCCTTCTACGACGGCATTTTCGGTCCCGGCACCGGCATGTTCCTCATCATGGCGTTCACCGCATTGTTTTCGCAAAACTTCCTGCGCTCCGCTGCGATGGCCAAGGTGGTCAACACCTGCACCAACTTAGGGGCGCTTGCCGTGTTCGTTTCGCAAGGCCACGTGCTGTGGACGCTGGGCATTGTTCTTGCCTTAGCCAATGTTGCCGGCGCACAGCTCGGCGCCCGCACCGTCCTGGGCGGCGGCACGAAGCTCATCCGCTACGCGCTTCTCACGCTTGTCATCGTCATGAGCATCTATCTGTCCTGGCAGCAGTGGCGCTAACTACCCCCGCTCGTGGGGGTACGCCTTTTCCTGAGACTGCATAATCTATTGCCTGTCTGGATAGTATGCAGGGGTCGTCCTACTAGAAGAACCAAGAAAGCGCTGCTCCTCGCGGGCGTCTTTCTTATTTCATTCGGTTCTTCGTCCGGGCTGTCGCCGGTGCCGTCCACGGATCCTCCGGCCACGGGTGCTTGGGGTAGCGTCCGCGCATCTCCGAGCGCACGCCCTGGTACGGCCCCGCCCAAAAACTTGCCAGGTCGTCCGTCACCGCGAGGGGCCGGCCCGCGGGGGAGAGCAGGTGGAACTGGACACGATGGCCGCAGTATTCGGGGGACTCCGCCAGCCCAAAGCATTCCTGCAGCTTGATGTGGACAATCGGGCGCTCGCCTGTCCAGTCGATGCGCGCGTCGCGGCCGCTGGGCACCGCGAGCCGCTCCGGCGCGAGCTCGTCCAGGTGTGTCGCCTCCGGCCACGGCAGCAGGCGTTGCAGCGCAGGGTACATGTCGACCTTGGCAATCGGCGTGCCGTCGGCAATCTTTCGCAATTCTGGCGCGAGCCACACCGCGAGATCCTGTGCCTCGAGGTCGGGCCAGGGCTCGCCGTAGAAATCGTGCAGGTGGCGCAGACGGTCGCGCAGGAGCTGCGCCTTCTCGGAGAAGTGGAAATCGTCCACGATGATACCGGCAGCGAGCGCGTCGGCCGCCGCCTGTCCCGTGACCTTGACCGGCGTGGAGGAGAGCTCGATGGCTCCGGCACGCTTGACATTCCGGCCGCGGACTTTCCCTCCGTCGAGCTGTGCGACGACCTCCTCTGTGATGCCGATCGCGTCGAGGGCTTCGGCCTCCTCGATACGTGCTGCCGCGCGGACGATGGCGTTGCCGGCGTTCGACAGGGAGACCTCCGCGATGGCGAGCCACTCGGAACCGAGGAGCGACGAGTCGCGGACTTTCGCGCGTGTGCCGCTGGCCAGGAGATACTCGTCGTCCTTCATGTGCTTGGCGACCTGCTCGGGGAAGGCTGCGGCGACGACGGCGCCCGGCGTGGTCGGTCCCTCGTCCTCGACGAGCTGCTCGAGGCGCTGTGTTTCCCGCTTGGGTGCGCTCAGCTTTCCGATGTCCCCTCGCGCGTCGTTGCTCACGATCGCCACCGTCGGCGCCGCGCGGCGTCCCAGCTTGAGCAGCGCCGCGCCCAGCCGCGGGTCTGCGGGCAGGACGGCGAGCTTCTCGCCGAGCGGGGTCACGGCCCCTGCGGACCTCGCACCGAGTGCTTCGAGGGTGCGGTGGGCATCGGCAAGCGCGGCCTTCGGTGGCGGATCGAGGAGCGGGAAGTCAGGGCCCGCACCCCACGCGTCCATGAAGAGTGCGGCCTGCGTGAGATCGGCCGACAGGATTTCGGGCGTGATGTGCGGGCTGAAGTGTTGGTAGTCCTCCGCGGAATAACAGCGAACGACGTGGCCAGGAGCCTCGCGGCCCGCACGGCCGGCGCGCTGATCGGCGCTCGACTTCGACGTGGAGACCGTCACCAATCCGGACATGCCGCGCTGCGCGTCGCGCCGGGGCACGCGCGATAGGCCTGCGTCGACGACAGTGCGCACGCTCGGGACCGTGAGCGAGGACTCCGCGATGGAGGTTGCGACGACGATGCGTTCCTCGTCGGTGTAGAGCGCCGCGTCCTGTTCTGCTGTGGTCTGCTGGCCGTGGAGGGGATAGACGTTGGTCTCGTGATGCGCCAGCAGCGCGTCTGCGACCTGATTGACTTCCCGCAGGCCGGGGACGAAGACGAGGGTGGAGCCGGGGTTCTTCTGGTGCGCTGCTTTCGCGGTGCGCGCGACCTCCTGGTAGAACTCCCGGGTGCCTGCAGCTCGGCCATTGAGCGGTGCGTAGCTGGTCTCCACCGGGTACGTCACTGCCTCAGTGGTGTGGATCGGTGCAGTGCCGAGAAGACGCGCGAAGCGCTCCGCGTCGACGGTCGCGGACATCGCGACTACACGGAAATCTTCTCTTAGTGTCGCAAGTTCGACGCACATGGCGAGGACAAGATCCGTGTCGAGCTGGCGCTCGTGGACCTCATCGAGCGCGACTGCGGACACGCCTTCAAGCTCCGGATCCTTGAGCAGTCGACGCAGCAGTACGCCCGGCGTCACGAACTCGACGCGGGAGCCCTTCGTGGACTCGCCTCGGATGGCGTAGCCGACCTGCTCAGGTGTGCCGGAGAGCTCCGCGAGGCGATTCGCGGCGGCGCGGACCGCCACGCGCCGGGGCGCAGTGACGATGACCTTGCCGTCTACTTGATTGGACAACGCCGGCGGGACGAGCGTGGTCTTACCCGTGCCGGGCGGGGCCTGGACGACGATATGGCCCGTAGTGGGCAGGCTGCCGATGGTCTCGGCAACAGGCAGACCCGCGCCGATGGACTGAAGATCAAACATTTAGAAGGGGAGCTCGCCCGCCCCAAAGCCCTCGACGGGGCCGTCAAGATCGACGCGCTCGAGGTTCTCACCCTCGAGCTTGCGCACCACGCGGCCAGGCGCGCCGAGAACCAACGAATTATCCGGGATGTCCCGCGTGACGAGCGCGCCCGCGCCCACCACGCAATTCTCGCCAATCGTCACGCCCGGCATGACGGTGACGTTCGCGCCGAACCATGTGTTGCGGCCGACCGTGATCGGCTTGGCGATTTCCCAGCCGCCCTCGCGCATCTCATGGTCGTTCACCGGGTGGCCGACGGTGATGAGCGAGCAGTTCGGGCCGATCATGACGCGCTCGCCGAGCGTCACTTTTGCCTGCGCCAGGATGGTCGCGCCGAAGTTGATGAACACCCCCTTGCCGCACACGAGGTTGCGGCCGTACTCCAGATTGAGCGGCGCATGCATGCCGGGGACCTCAGATTCCTCCGGGAGGATCTCGCGCAAGATTTCCTTTGCGCGCTCGTGGTCCACATTTCCCAGCTCGTTGAACTGCTTGACGAGCTTGAAAGTGCGCGCGTGTTCCGCGCCCACTTCCGGGTCCGTGCCCGGCAGATGCCACTGCTCGCTGGTCTGACGTTCCCACGTTCCGAATTGCTGCAAGTCCATGGGGGACATTCTACGAGGAAGTGCTAGAGACTTTCGAAGACGAAGGTCTGTGACGCTTAGAGTGGTATTCATGCTCTTTGATTCCCTCCCGCGCCCCGCAGTGAAGGTCGCGCCGGGCGTGGCGCACCTGCCGGGCTGGCTGGATATCGACCAACAGCGCGCGCTCGTGGAGGAGTTCCGCGAGACGGCGCGTGCGTATGCCGGCACGCCGATGGGCATGTACAAGCCGCAGCTGAAGTCCGGGCAGATGAGTGTGTTTCAGCTACATGTCGGGAGGTTCTGGCACTACGGGAGTTACCGCTACGTCAACAATATCGAGGGCACGCAGGTGCCGCCCATGCCTGAGTCGCTGGCGGGGCTGGCTCCTGCGGCGTTGCGGACGGCGGCATCGGTAAGCCCGGAGCTCGAACCCTGGGTCGAGGGCTACGTGCCGCAGATGGCGCTTATCAATTACTACCCACCGGGCTCGGCGATGGGCATGCACGTCGACGACTTCGAGGAGTCCGAAGCACCCGTGATTTCGCTGTCCATCGGTGACGAGGCGCTGTTCCGCATGGGAAACACGGACAACCGTAACAAGCCGTGGGATGAGATCATGGCGTGCTCGGGCGACCTCATCGTCTTTGGTGGGCCGAAACGCTTTGCGTACCACGGGATCGTGCGCGTGGACGACGGGACGTTGCCGGAAGGCTGTGGCCTGCGCGAAGGGCGGATCAACATCACCATTCGGCAGGTGGATGCGGCGCCGCGGACTCCCGAATAATTCATCGGTCTGGCTACGGATAAACGCGTACCATGTGGGAAAAGATCTTATGCACACGCAGCGAAAGGACCCTGAACCATGGCAATCCCAGCAGGAAAGAAGGTAGCGGTCGTCACGGGGGCGTCCTCCGGTATCGGTGAAGCTTCGGCTCGTGCGCTGGCTGGCGACGGCTGGCACGTTGTCGTCGCGGCGCGCCGCATGGATCGCTTGGAGAAGCTCGCCGAGGAGATCGGTGGCACGGCGGTGCAGCTCGACGTGACGGATCAGAAGTCCGTGGAGGCGCTGGCTTCGCAGCTGCCGCGCGTGGACCTGCTGGTCAATAACGCTGGTGGCGCGAAGGGGCTTGAGCCGCTCGCGGAGACAAAGATTGAGGACTGGCAGTGGATGTTCGACACGAACGTCCTGGGCACCGTGCGCGTGACGCAGGCGCTGCTGTCCAAGCTCGAGGCGGCCCCGGAGAACTCCGGCCTCATTATCAACATGGGCTCCGTTGCGGGCTGGAATGTCTACGAGGGCGGCTCCGCGTACAACAACGCGAAGCACGGCGTGCGCGTCATTTCGCGCGCGCTGCGCATCGAGAACCACAACGTCCGCGTCACAGAGCTGGATCCGGGCCGTGTGGCCACGGAGGAGTTCTCGCTCAACCGCTTCCGCGGTGACGCGGGCAAGGCCGCCGCGGTCTACGACGGCGAGGTCAACCTCACCGCTGAGGACATCGCGGAGGCCGTGCGCTGGGTGGCCTCGCTGCCCGCGCACTTCAACATCGACGTCATGACGCTCAAGCCGCGCACGCAGAGCTAGTACCGCTGTCTACGCTGGCCGCCCTCCTGGGAGTGTGGGTGGCCATCCTCGTCGTGCCCGGGCCCGACATCGTGCAGGTCACGCGCGTCGCCCCGCGGTCCATGACGCGGTGGAGCGCCCACATCGACTTCGTGGCGGGCGTGATCTTCGTCGTGCTCGGAGCCGTCATGGTGGTGGAGGGATTCGGTAGTCTGAGGGCATGATTTTTACGACCACGAATAACGTTGAAGGCCACGAAATCACTTCGTACATTCGGGTGATTGCGGGCGAGACCGTCACAGGCATCAATTTCCTCAAGGACCTAGGCGCGTCCCTGCGCTCCTTTACGGGCGGACGCTCCGCGGGTTACGAGGACGAGGCTGTCACGGCCCGTGAGTCCGCGCTCAACGAGCTGTGGAATCGCGGCGCGGAGCTCGGCGCCGATGCCGTCGTGGGCATCGCTTTCGACTACTCGCCCATGGGCGCCAGCAACGACATGCTCATGGTCACGGCCACTGGCACGGCCGTGAAGCTGCGCCCGCTGAGCTAAGCATGCGCCGCTCACAGAGAGGCTAGTTACCGACAACCTTCACAAACAGCGATCGGAAAAGAGGATTTTCGGTCATGAGACACGCTGGTTGCCGAAAACCCTTTCGTGGCAGGCGTGAAACGAAGATTTTTGGCAGCCACGGGGGTGTGCGGCGCGGGCCGCTAGACTGGCACGCATGCTAGAAGTCTCAATCAAAGGCGAGTCCATCAAACTCGGCCAGTTCATTAAGCTGGCCAGTCTCGTGGCCACGGGCGGCGAGGCCAAAGAACTCATCGCCGAAGGTGCGGTGACCGTCAACGGCGAGCCGCAGACCGCACGTGGTCATGCGGTGCACGTGGGCGACGAGGTGTGCATCGGCGACGCGTGCGCGCGCGTCATCTCGCAGGACGACGAGGACGATGACTATTTCGACGAGGCTACGGCCGATGACGATTTTGATCCCGAAAAGTGGAGGAACATGTAATGCCCGCATTCGAAGCTGAAGTGGGCATGCCCTACTGGATTGACCTCACCACGGCGGATACACGCAAGTCGGCGCGTTTCTACGAAGAAGTCTTGGGTTGGGAGGTGTCCCCTCAAGGCTCGGGAAACCTCGACGCACGCGGATATCGAATGGCCCGCATTCAGGGCCTGCCCATCGCCGGCATGATTCCGCAGCCCGAGGAGGGCGGCATGCCGGATACGTGGGTGACGTACTTCTTGTCGCGGACTATCGATGAGGACTTGGCGAAGGTGGAAAAGCTGGGCGGGCGCGTGCTCGTTCCGGCGCAGCCGGTGGAGCTGGGCCACATGGCGCTCGCCGTCGACACAGCTGGCGGCATGTTCGGACTTATCCAGCCGGGCGGCGCGGACCAGTTCGTCGCGGGCGGCGAGCCGGGTACCCCGGTGTGGCATGAGCTCACGGCGACGGCGAACTTCCACCAGGCGTTGGACTTCTACGGCGAGCTCTTCGACTGGGAGATTCGCACACAGACCGGCCCGGAGATGGATGGCATCGTCTACGCCACCGCCGAGGAAGACGGCGCGCCGTTCGCGGGCTTCTGGAACGCGCAGGGCCAGTTCCCGCCGCAGGTCCCGAGCTTCTGGCAGACGTATCTGGGCGTGCGCGATGTGGAGGCCGCCGCGAAGAAGGCTGTGGAGCTCGGCGGCGAGATTATCCGCGAGCCGTGGGATTCGCCGTTTGGCCGCATGGTGTTGCTCGCGGACTCGACGGGCGCGACTGTCACGCTCACCGAGGTTGAGGACGCGCCGGAGGTAGACCCGCGCGAGTCGGACGATCTGCTTGACCTCTAAAAAGACCTCTAAAAGGACCTCTCAGAAGGGGGCCTGGGCGGAAGGCGTGCCGCCGCGCTCGGAGAAGGCGAAAGCCAACGTCGAGCGCGTGCAGGCACTTGTGAAAAGCATTCCCCCGGGCAACGTCACAACCTACGGGGAGATCGGCAAGGCCACGGGCGTCGGTGCGCGTTACGTCGGCTGGGTCATGCGCGTGCACCGCGGGGATCTTCCCTGGTGGCGCGTGCTGCGTGCGGACGGTTCTCCGCACGACCCGGAGCGGGTCTGGCCGCGCTGGGAGGACGAGGGCATCGGAAGGCTAGCGTCCGGAAAGGCGGACATGCGGGCGCATGGGCTGGACGCGCGGGACCTGCGCGCGCTGGTTCACAGGAAAGAGGACTAAGTTTTTCGGCATGCTCAAACGCGCTCTTCCTGTTCTCGTCGCCTCCCTCGTGCTGGGCTCCGCCCCGGCCGTCGCCGCCACCACCCTCGATCCCGCCGCCGTTGCTGCGCGCACGCAGGTCACGCTGCGCTACAACAATGGTGTGGTGGTCTCCACCGCGAACTCGCACGAGTCGCGCCCGGCGCTCTCGCTGGTCAAGCTCTATCTGGGCTACTGGGTGCTGCACCACGGAGCGCCTGAGGATAAGGCCCGCGTGGAGAACATGATTCGCTACAGCGAGGACGCCACCGCGTCTGACCTCGACCGCAAGTATCCGCAGGCGATTCCGGAGGTCATCGGCCAGTTCGGCCTGAACGAGACCCATTACCCGGGCTACTGGGGCAACACCACGACCTCTACGGAGGATCTCGCGCGCTTTACCTCGATTATGGTCGGGGACCCGGTGGCGCAGCCTATCGTCACCGGCATGCGCACCGCCGCGCCCGTCGCTGCGGATGGCTACAAGCAGGACTACGGCACGTCCCGGATTCCGGGGATTATCGGCACGAAGTTCGGCTGGTCCGACGCGCGTGACGTTAATGCGACCGTCTCGCTGGGCAACGGCTTTGTCATCGCGGCGAATACCTATGGCTCGGCCGCGGACCTCACCTTCGACGTCCTCCGCGCCGTGCGTGTGACGCCGGACGGTGCTCCGTCTCCCGCACCGCGTCCCGATGCCCCCGCCACCCGCCAGCCCTCGCAGCTCGAGGCCTCCATCCTGCCGGGCATCCCCGTGCAGTTCCGTGACCAGGCGCGCCAGTTCATCCGCAACGCGGAGGACCAGGTCGCCGCGACCCAGGCGCAGGCCTGTGCGGCGCTGGCCCAGGCTGGGTCCTCAGGCTCTTCGCAGGCCTGCTAGCTCACGGAGTCGATGGCGCGCTTGCCGGTAAGCAGGCCTGCGCCGGTGCGTTCGCGGTAGGCCTTGATGGCCTTGATGGGTTCGCCCTGCGCGATGAGGGCGCGCTCGGCGTCGCTCACGCCGTAGGCGTTGACGTCTTCTGCAGCGAGGCCGAGGCGCTGCGTGAGATCCTCGATGACGGCGGTTTGGCGCTGCACTTCGGCGCGCAAGCGCTTGATTTCTGCTGCATGATTAAACCAGGTGGGCATGGTGTTGTCCTTATCTTACGTGGCTCGGCTAAACGCGGTGGCGCGCGCGACGAGTTCGGGCTCGGGGCGGATGCCGGTGTAGAGCACAAACTGCTCGAGGGCCTGCAGGCTCATGACCTCGGCGCCGGTGATGATGGTTTTCTCGAGTTCCTGCGCGCGGGCGAGCAGCGGCGTGATGGTGGGGCGGGGTACGACGTCGAAGACGACCTTGGCCGCCTGGACTGCGGCGTCGGGCACGGGCAGGTCGCCCGCTTCCGGACCGCCCTCCATGCCAATGGGAGTGCAGTTGATGATGAGCTGCGGGCCCACGGCGCCGAGCTCGGATTCCCAGGCGAAGCCATACTTGTCCGCGAGCGCAGGGCCCGTGGTGGTGTTGCGGGCGACGACGGTGACGTGGGTGAAGCCCTCGTCGCGCAGGGCAGCGACGGCGGCTTTGGCCATACCGCCGGAGCCGAGGACGACGGTCTCGAGCGCTGGGTCGAGCTGGTTGGAACGCAGCAAGGAGACGATGGCGAGGTAGTCCGTGTTGTACGCCTTCAGATGGCCGTCCGTGTTGACGATGGTGTTGACGGACTCGATGACCTCGGCGGACGGATCCATCTCGTCGACGAGGGCGATGACGTCTTCCTTCCACGGCATCGAAATCGCGGCACCCCGGATCTGCAGGCCACGCACGCCGGCGATGGCCTGCTGGATGTCGTCCGTCGTGAACGCCTTGTAGACGTAGTTGAGCCCGAGCGCGTCGTACAAATAGTTGTGGAAGCGCGTGCCCGTGTTGCCAGGGCGGCCGGACAGCGACAGGCACAGCTGCGTCTCCTTCGTGATGCCGCCGGCGACGAGACGCGGCGTGCCGTGGGCGAGGGATTCGACGTCTGGGGTGTGTTCGGTCATGGCACCCAGTGTAACCAGCCTTCCCGCGGCGCCTACCGGAGCTTAGTGGTGCTCGACTTGCTTGATTTCCTCGGACATGTCGCGGCCCAGATCGGCGGCGCTGAATTCGTCCGTGAGCGGCAGGCGCAGTTGCAGATCCGTGCACAGGCACAGCTCGACGGTGCCTTCCTCGAGGACGAAGTCCACGAGGTGGCCGCCCCATGTGCGCTCATCGTTGATGACGTGGGCGTGGCAGCCGGCTACGGAGATGGCGGCCTCGTAGAGCGGCGTGCGGAACCCGGCGATGGTGCCCGTGAAATTCTCGAAACGCACGACCTCCTCGCCGTCCGTGGCCTCGACCATGGGGCGGTAGGGCTGCTCCTGGCGTTCCACGGTGCGCGAGCTGGCCCAGCTGAAACGGCCGGTAACGCGCAGGGCGTACATATAGTTGGAGCTGGGAATGAATCCGTCTACGACCTTGGAGAACTCGTCACGCGTGAGCGGGCCGGAGAGCTCCTCGCGGAGAGAGGGCACGAAGTTCGTGACCACGGCATAGGGCGTGCGCTCGTCGAGCGGGGGCTCGGTGACGGAGCCATCGGAGCGCAGGCGGTAGCAGCGTCCGTCGAGGATGACCATCTCGCCGTCGAGGCCGTTGAAGGTGCCAATGCCAAAGGAGCCGTGACCGAGGAGCTCGGACAACATCATCTCGTCCTCGTAGACGCCTTGCGCGAGCGAGGTGATGAGGCTGGTTTGGAAGATGGCGTGGCGCGTGTAGTGCATGCGTTCCAGCCTAGTTGAGGTCCTGCAGGAGGCGCTTTGCCAGTGCCTCGGAGGACTGCGGGTTCTGGCCCGTGTAGAGGCGACGGTCGACCACGACGTGCGGGCGGAACGGCAGCGTGGCCTTGGAATACCGCGCGCCCGACTCACGCACCAGATCCTCGACGGTCCATGGCGCCTTCCACCCGAAGGGATTGAAGCGTTCCTCGACGTTGGACAGCGCGGTCATGTTCAACCCGGTGAACGGCGAGGCACCGCCGGGCTGCGCCGCGGCGCGGATGGACGCGGGCGCGTGGCACAGCAACGCAAGCGGGCGTCCTGCGGCGAGGCGGCGGCGCAAGAGCACGCCGCTCACCGGGTCATACGCGAGGTCTTCCATGGGGCCGTGGCCGCCGGGGTAGAAGACGAGATCGAAGTCGGCTTCGTTCATAGAGCCCAGGGACTTAGGATTAGTAAGCTCGCTCGCGATGGAGTTGAGGTACGCGCGGACCTCCTTGCGTTTGGACGGCAGGCCGCCCATGATGCCGAGGCTTAGCTCGTCCACGACGGGCGTGACGCCGCCCGGTGTGGCAATTGTGATATCCCAGCCAGCCTCAGAAAAGAGCTGGTGTGGCACGGCGAGCTCCTCAGCCCAGAAGCCGGTAGGGTGCTCGGTGCCGTCGTTCAAGGTCCAGTGGCGAGCAGCGGAAACAACAAAAAGTACGGATTTCATGCCGCCCCAGTCTAGACGCGGGTCCGCAACTCCTTCACGGCCGCGTAGCCCGGATCCGCCGCCGCGAGGCGCCGCGCGCGGTGCACGAGCAGGAAAACTGTGGGATAGGTAAGAAGTGCGGAACACACCATGGGGGCGTAGACCCACCACGCGTCCGTGTCGAGCGTGATGTTCCACAGGAAGTGGCCCGCGAAGGCGAAGGCGAGGAAACCCGCGGCAACGCCCACGCGGCGCAGGCGCGACCACTCGGCGGCGTAGAGCGCCCAGCCCAGACCCCAGCCGGCGATGGCCGTGAAGACGACGTGGAGGCAGGGCCCAGCGACAACGCGCAGGCCCCACATGGCCCAGAAGCCGCCCCAGTCAGAGACAGGATCGAGGAGCGCTCCCATAAACGAGTACAGGAGATTCTCGGTGGTCTCGAAGCCCAGGCCCACGACGGCGCCGGCAAGGAACCCATGCCATGGGCGGCGCAGCTCCCGGAAGGACAGGAGCAGGAGGAACACGCCCAAGGCCTTCGTCGGTTCTTCCGGGTAGGCGCCGCCGAAGGACGCGATGAGGGGATCCCAGCGCCAGTGGTCGATGATGTCGAACCACCCCAGCCCGGCGGCGGAGACGACGCCGAAGGACGTTCCCGAGCCCCAGAGCAGCGCGGCGACGACCCACGCGCGCCCGCCCGGCCACGCCGGCCGGGTGAGGTGGAGCAGCCACAGGACTATCGCGGTGTAGAGGGCGGCGAGGGCCGAGCCCGCCAGCGCGAGCCCCGGCAGCACAAAGAAAATAGGGAACACGAAGAGCAGCAAGACCACAATGCCCAGGCCTAGACCAGTCCAGAGGACCCCGCGGGCGGCGCGACTCATACGTTCACCGCCTGCGGAAGCGCCGGCTCAAAGCCGTCGTGGGATTCGATGTGCGCGAGCTCGTCCGTGATCGTTGCCGGCAACGCCTCGCCGGTCGCCGCCTGCCACGTGGGAGCCAGGACAGAGGCCGCGTCCGCGCCCTCAAAGGTGACGACGAAGGCCGTGCCTTCGTCTCGGGCGGGGAGGATGAGGGCTGCGGCGCCGGTGGGGGCATCGGCAAGCACGAGGGCCGAGCCGGAGAGTGCGACGGGGCCAGCGGGGTCCGTGCCGAACGCGATATTGCGCAGGGCGCGCCGGGCGGCGAGCTCCGCGTCCGCGAGGCCGGGAGTCTCCGTGACCGTGACGGTCGTATCCCCGCAATACCAGCCCTCGGAAGGCAGCAACCCGGCCGTGGGCGTGCACTCCATGGGCACGGCGAGATCCCCTATGACCAGCGGCTCCGCCGGGCGCAGTGGGTCTGGAAGCGTGAGCCAATAGACCGTGGGCGCAAAGAGTAGAACCGCGGCGCTCAGCAGCACCGCAGTGAGTCCTGCCCCCATGCGCGGGGGTTGGAGACGATAGGGGAAAGCGGGAGCGGACATGGCGTCCACCTTAGCTATTAAGCTGGGGCGGCATGAATGATCTTTATCAGTTTCTGAATGGGCCCTGGCTGGCCACGCACGAGATCCCCGCGGACCGCGCGGTGGACGGTACGTTCCATAAGCTGCGCGATGACGCGGAGGAGATGGAACACGAGATTGTGAAGAACGATACCGGCCGCGCCGGAAAGTTCTACGCCGCGTTTATGGATGTCGACGCGCTCAACGCTGCGGGCGTGGCCCCGCTCGACGCGGACCTCGACCGCCTCGCCGTGGCGGATACGCAGGAGCTCGCGCGCGTGTGTGGTGAGCTGGACCGACTCGGGATTGGTAGCCCGGTGGCTGCGTACATTGAGAAGGACCCGGGCGGCACTGATGCGATTGCGACGCTTATCCAGTCGGGCCTCGGCCTGCCAGACGAGGCCTACTACCGCGAGGAGGCCCACGCGGAGACCCTCAAGGCCTACCGCGCGCACGTTGAGCGCATGCTTGGCTTCCTTGATTCCGGCCGCATCTTTGGTTTGCCTGCCAATGCCGCCGCCACCCGCATCGTCGCACTCGAGACCTCCATCGCGGCTGGTCATTGGGATGTCGTCGCCTCCCGCGACGCTGTGAAGACCTATAACCCGACCGAGTTCGCTGACCTGCCCGAGCACGTGCAAGAGATCCTGCGCGGCGCCCAGTTCCCTGAGTCCCGCGTCGTTGTCGCACAGCCGTCCTTCCTCACGCACCTGGATTCGCTGTTCACCGCAGACCGCATCGCGGACTGGCAGCTGTGGGCAACGTGGCACATCCTGCGCGGCCGCGCGGCCCTGCTCACCGAGGAGATTTCTAAGGCCAACTTCGATTTCTACGGCACGACTTTGACCGGTGCCACCGAGCAGCGCGATCGCTGGAAGCGTGCCCTTGGTCAGGCCGGCTACGTGGGCCAGGAGATTGGCAAGGCTTACGTGGACAAGCACTTCCCGGCCTCGTACAAGGAAGAGATGCTTGAGCTGGTCTCTTACTTGCTCGACGCCTACCGTTCCCGTATTTCCGAGCTGCCGTGGATGACCGCCGAGACCCGCGAGCGCGCCCTGGAGAAGCTGGGCAAGTTCAACGCGAAGATCGGCTACCCGGATAAGTGGCGCTCCTACGAGGGCCTGGAGCCCACGGACGATGCCGTCGAAAACGACCGCCGCGGCTCCGCCTTCTCGCACGACTACGAGCTGGCCAAGATTGGCAAGTCGGCCGACCGCACGGAGTGGTTCGCCACCCCGCAGACCGTCAACGCCTTCTACAACCCGGTGGCCAACGACATCACGTTCCCCGCTGGCATCCTGCGCCCGCCGTTCTTCACCGCATCCACGGAAGGTGGTGACGTTGCGGAGAACTTCGGTGCCATCGGCGCCGTCATCGGCCACGAGATCGGCCACGGCTTCGACGACCAGGGCTCCCAGTACGACGGCGACGGCAACCTTACCTCCTGGTGGACCGACGAGGACCGCGCCGCGTTTGAGAAGCTCACCGCCAAGCTCGTGGACCAGTACCAGGGCCAGGTGCCCACCGTCCTCAAGGAAGCCGGTATCGAGTCTTCCGGCGTTAACGGCGCCTTTACCCTGGGCGAGAACATTGGCGACCTCGGCGGCCTGGGTATTGCCGTCGTGGCGTACAAGAAGTACTGCGCCGATCACGATCTAGACCCGCTCGGCCAGGTCCAGCCCTTCAGCGCAGAAGGCGCCGATCCCGCGCTTGCCGAGCAGGAGTGGAGCGGCCTCCAGCGCCTCTTCTTCGCCTGGGCCCGTGTGTGGCGTACCGCCATCCGCCCGGAGATGGCCGCCCAGTACCTCGCCATCGACCCGCACTCGCCGGCCGAGTTCCGCTGCAACCTCATCGTCGCCAACGTCGCGGAGTACTACGAGGCCTTCGACGTGCCTTCTGATGCCCCCACCTACGTCGCGCCCGAGGACCGCGTCACCATCTGGTAGCTCTCTCCGGCGTCCGATAGCCAATTTTTTCGAGCAAGGCCGCAGATCTTCGCCTTCACGATCCACGGCCTTATGTGGAAAAATTGGCTATTTCCGTCTCGGCGTGGAGCCTTCCCCTGCGATAGGGACGCGGCCTGCACCGCGTAGCTACCGAAAATCCTTAAAAACATGGCGTTGAAAGTGGGTTTTCGGACGATACAGCAGTCATCAAGTAAGCCCCCAGGAAACTAGGCTCGAACTTTCACGGCCCTGCCCAGAAATCCACGCGGCGCGTGCAGGTCGGCGTCCTTCACTTAAGTCTCATATCCGAACATCACGTATGAGAGGACCCCCATGCAGCGCTTGACCTGGCGCACAAAGATCATCACCGGCATCGTCGCCGGTGTCACCGTCGTTTCCCTGACCGCGTGCAGCGCGAAAGACACGACCAGCACCGCATCCGCCACGTCCGTGCAGACCACGCAGCTCGCCGATCTCCTCGACGACACCACCGACGTCGGCGCCGACAACCCCGACCTTTTTGATCTGTCGCAGTCCCACGAGGTTGCCCTCGATATTGACCAGGACGCCATCGACACCATGCTTGAGGACTACCAAAGCGGCGACGAAAAGACCTGGGTGAAGGCCAACATCACGATTGACGGCACGACCATCGAGAATGTCGGCGTGCGTCTCAAGGGCAACTCCTCGTTGCGCATCCTCGGCGGCAACTCCGGTATGCCGGGCGGCGGACAAGCGCTTGGTGAGAATGCTGACGGTCAGGCTTCTGCAGGAATGCTCACCGACATGCCCACCCCACCCGAGGGAATGCAGATGCCCACGGACGGCGAGATGCCCACCCCACCCGACGGCGGTCAGGGTGGCCCTGGCCACGCCCCGCAAGGCGGCGGCATGTCCGGCTCCAGTATCGACGAAAGCGACGTGACCACCTGGCCGTTGCTCATCAGCTTCGACAAGTATGAGGACGGCCGTGTCTACCAAGGCATGTCCCAGCTCTCGCTGCGCTCGGGCATTCCGTCGCTCAACGAGGCGACGGCGCTCTCGGCCACCGCCGAAACCGGTCAGGCCTCGCAGCGCTACACGTACCTCACGTATTCGGTCAATGGCGGCGAGACGCTTACTCGCATCGCACTGGAGAACCCGGACGAGTACTACGCGGCCCGCCTTGGCGACGGCATCCTCTACAAGGCGGACTCCGAAAGCTCCTTTACCTACCAGGGCGATGACCCAGAAACCTACGCGGATCAGTTCAAGATCGAGTCCAAGGATGACGACGCGGAGAATGAACAGCCCATCGTGGATCTGCTGAAGTGGATGGACTCCGCCGACGACACCGAATTCGACGAGCACCTCGAGAATTACGTCGACGTCGACTCCTTCGCGAAGTACCTCGCCACCCAGAACCTGCTCGTTAACGGCGATGACATGTCCGGCCCCGGCAAGAATTACTACCTCTGGTACGACAACGAGACGAAGAAGATATCCGTCGTGTCGTGGGACCTCGACATGTCGATGCAGAATAATGCGGAGCAGTCCCCGGACGAGTCCGCATCCATGGGTGGCGGCCACCGCCAGCAGGCCCAGCCTTCCGATGCCGCCACCTCCACCACCGCAGACGCCGCAGCCACCCAGACCGCGGATATCCAGCTCGCGGCGGATACGTCTGAGTCCACGACCGCGGACAAGCAGGACAACCGGGGCGGCATGATGAGCGGCAACGAGCTCAAGACGCGCTTCCTGGCGTCCGAGAAGTTCAAGGCTGTCTATGACCAGGCGTACTGGGACCTCTACGAGCAGATCTACGGCTCGGGATTCGCGGAAAAGACGCTGGAGAACCTGCGCTCGCAGGTTCCGGCGACGGACGGGACGCCGCAGTCAGACATTGACTCGGCCGCGGACAAGCTGCAGGAATTCATCACGCAGCGCAAGGATTATCTGGCCGCTCAGAAGGCCTAGGCCTTGCGCCGCGAGGCGCGCGGAACGACGGCACCAGCGAGGTAGTCGGCGCCGGTCTCGTGATCGATGACGCGCAATTGGCCGGGGGCCTTTGGCTCGTCGATGAGGGTGGAATAGCAAAAGAACTCGCCCTCGCCGCCGGTGCCATAGGCGGTGAAGCGCTGGGGGATGTCGTTGCCCTCGTGGTCGACGAATCCTGCGGATACGTCCGATTCTTCAACGATCCTCCTGAACTCAGCCTTTGCCACGCGGTCATCGGCGCCGAAGGCGACGCAGCGCTCGCCGAGCACGGAGTGATCCATGCGTGCGATTTCCTTTTTGGTGGCGTTCTCCGCGGCGCGATAGGAGAGGAAGAGCTGGCCCAGCTCGCCGGAGAAGGTGCGGCCGATGATGACCTCGATGCCCACTTCGCCGTCCGGATCCACCGCGCGATACGAGCCGAGACGCTCGGTGATGGTGGAGAACTCGGCGCACAGCTCGTCCTTGGTGGGCGAGAGGGTGGCTTCGGGGTGCACGGTCGCTTCAGTCATGCGGGCCAGCTTAGCGCGCCGGGAAGGTAGTCTGGGGCGCATGACTGACAAGCAACCGCAGGAAGTACCGCACGCTGAGCTGGCTGAAGGCCAGGAATGGGAGATTGGCGGCCAGGACCGCCAGCTCAGCGAGAAAGAGCAGCTCGAGCAGCTGGGCTCGTACATCGACGCGCACTATGAGCTGCCGGACTTCCGTCCGCCGTGGGCCGGTGGTGGCTCACCGGAGGCGGATAATTACTGCGCGAAGCTGCCGGATCGCATTGTCCAGGCCTCCATGATGGTGCTGGGCACGGCGGTGGATCACTCGATGCCGGGCACGGCGTTTACAGACGGCGTGACCGTCAGCGACAACGAGCACGGCCGCGTCTTTACCCCGAGTGAGCCGAACGGCACGTACGCCGTGTCGCTGCATTCGGGCGGCTGGTGGCGCGGCGACGGTCAGGCGCTCGAGATGCAATGGCGCCCGGAGGTCGCGGCGGCCGCGCAGCTGTCCGGAACGACCATCGTGGACATTGATTACCCGCTGGCGCCGGAACACACCGTGGATGACATGGTGAAGGTCGTGCAGGCGGCGATCGATGCGCTGCCGGGACACGTGACCGTGTGGGGTTATTCCTCCGGCGGCGCGCTCGCGGCGCTGGTCAAGGCCGACGCGTACCTGCTCACGTTTCCCGACTTTGCAGCACTCGGCAATCTGCCGGATGAGCTGCGCGTGGGCTATGAGCTTCCCGATGCCCTCCCCAACACGCTCATCCAGACTGCGACGGAAGATGAAATCGCCGGGCGCGTGGAGCTGCCGGGCGCGCAGACCGCAGACTACGTGGCGCGGCACCGTATTTCTACGCCGGCCGTGG
>NHCFJ05603__coassemble_598_pt1 | contig 43077 bp, 39 predicted proteins | sample NHCFJ05603__metabat2_low_PE_001 | metagenome-assembled genome bin NHCFJ05603 | reverse complement strand
GGGACTCGTCGACGCCGTGCGCGCGTACATCGCGCCGACGTTGCTTGGGGCTGGGCGTGGCGTGCTTGCCGAACCGGTCGCATCGACTCTGGCGGATGCGTTGGCGATGCGGCGCACCCGCGTGGAGGAACTGGGTGCAGATCTCGTAGTGGATTTCACGGTCGAGCGGTCGTAGTTGCCGAAAATTATCGAGAAAGTCACTCGCAGTAGTAGATTTCTGGCAGCCACGTAGGGAACGGACCGGAATAGGACGCCCATAGCGGCGTTGGAAGAATCGAAGTGATTAAAGGAGCTTGGGATTGTTTACCGGATTAGTGGAAGAGGTCGGCCGCGTAGCCGCGATGGAGCCGCAGGGCGATGCGATGCGTCTGAGCCTCACAGCTCCGCTCGTGACGAGTGATGCGGAACTCGGCGCATCCATTGCCGTCAACGGCGTGTGCTTGACCGTCGCTACGCTGGACGGCGACACGTTTACGGCCGATGTCATGCAGGAGTCGCTCAACCGGACCGCGCTGGGGGAGCTCACCGCGGGCGCGCCGGTGAACCTCGAGCGCGCGCTGCTACCCACCACGCGCCTGGGCGGCCACATTATGCAGGGCCACGTCGACGGCACGGCGCGGTTGCTCAGCCGTACGCCGTCCGAGCACTGGGAGGTTCTGCGCTTCGAACTGCCGCGCGAGCTGGAGCGCTATGTCGTGGAGAAAGGCTCCATCGCAGTCTCCGGCACGTCGCTCACGGTCGCGACTATCTCCCAGCCAGGGGCAAGCGAGCCGTGGTTCGAGGTCTCCCTTATTCCAGCCACGCTGCGCGAGACCATCCTGGGCGAGCTCACGCCTGGCGCACGCGTCAACCTTGAAGTTGACGTGCTGGCTAAATACGTAGAGAAACTCCAGGTCACCGCAGGTCCAGCGGACTTGCACCCCGAAAGTAAGTAGTAAGAGCGTTCCAGACTAGAGTTGACAGACATGAGTGAACAGAGCGTGCGCCTCGATACCGTCGAGGAAGCCATTGCAGATATTGCAGCCGGTAAGGCCGTCGTCGTCGTTGATAACGAGGATCGTGAGAACGAAGGCGACCTCATCTTCGCCGCAGAGAAGGCCACGCCAGAACTCGTCGCCTTTATGGTGCGGTATTCCTCCGGCTACATCTGTGCGCCGCTCACCCCGGATGACTGCGACCGCCTCAACCTGCCGCCAATGATGGCGAAGAACCAGGACGTGCGCGGCACCGCGTATACCGTCACGGTCGATTTCGCGACGGGTTCCACGGGCATTTCCGCGAAGTCGCGCTGCGAGACCATCCTCGCGCTCGCCAACCCCGAGTCGCTCCCGGGCGACTTCACGCGCCCCGGCCACGTGGTTCCGCTTGCCGCGCGCCCGGGCGGTGTGCTGGAGCGCGACGGCCACACGGAGGCATCGATAGATTTGGCCCGCCTGGCAGGCCTGCGACCGGCTGGCGTGCTGTGCGAAATCGTCTCCGAGGATGACCCCACGGACATGGCGCGCTCGCCGGAGCTGCGCCGCTTCGCCGACTCCCACGGCCTGAAGATGATCTCCATCGAGCAGCTCATCGAGTGGCGTCGCCACCACGAGAACCAGGTCGACCGCGTTGTCGAGACGCGACTGCCCACCGAGTTCGGCGAGTTCACCGCGCTCGGCTTCCGCAATAGTCTGGACGGCCAAGAGCACGTGGCGCTCGTCGCGGGCGACCTCAAGACCCTCGACGGCGCCGAGGATGTCCTCGTGCGCGTGCATTCCGAGTGCCTCACCGGCGACGTCTTTGGTTCGCACCGCTGTGATTGCGGCCCGCAGCTCCACGCTGCGCAGAAGGCAGTTCACGACGCCGGCAGCGGCGTCGTCGTGTACCTGCGGGGTCAGGAAGGACGGGGCATCGGCTTGCTTAATAAGCTGAAAGCCTATGAGCTGCAGGACAACGGGCGCGACACCGTTGACGCCAACCTCGAACAGGGCCTGCCCGAGGACGCGCGCGAATACTCGGCCGCGGGCCAGATCCTGCGCGACCTCGGCATCAAGAGCGTCAACCTGCTCACCAATAACCCGGCCAAGGGCGAGGGCTTGGCGGGCTTCGGTGTGGAGATTACCGGCCGCACCCCGCTGGAAATCGAGGCTAACGCCGATAATATTGAGTACCTGCGCACCAAGCGCGACCGCATGGGCCACGACCTGCCGCAGGTCGCGCGCTGGGATGCGGACCACGCCAAGTAGAGGAGCCCCACAATGAGCAAAGAAGGATTGCCCGAGGTCAAGGCCGTCGACGCGCAAGGAATGACCGTCGCCGTGGTCACCTCCACGTGGAACGCAGAGATCTGCGACCAGCTCGAAACCCGCGCCATCGCGGCAGGCACGGAGGCTGGCGCCACCGTGGATTCCTTCCGCGTCGTGGGCGCGCTCGAGCTGCCTGTTGTTGTGCAGCGCGCGGCACACAGCTATGACGCAGTCGTGGCGCTCGGCTGCGTCATCCGCGGCGGCACCCCGCACTTCGAGTACGTCTGCGATTCCGTCACGCAGGGTCTTACGCGCATTGCGCTCGATACCGGCACGCCGATTGCCAACGGCGTGCTCACCACAAACGACCACCAGCAGGCGGTGGATCGCGCGGGCTTCGAGGGCTCCGTGGAAGACAAGGGCGCGGAGGCCATGGTCGCTGCGTTGGATACCGTTGCCACCCTGCGTAAGGTAGAAGAGACCGCGCGCACGCGCGCCTAGCCCAGGAGACACTGCTACACATGACTGAACAGTCGAAAGACGCCCAGCGTCGCACCGAGCTCACGGACGAAGAAGTCCTGGAGTACACCGCCGCGGACCCGTTCGCGTCGACGTCCACGAAGCCGTGGGAGCTCACCTTAAAGTCCGCGTACCTGCGCAAGATCGCCATCCTCTGCGTCATCGTCATCATGGCCGTTCATATCTTTATGGGCGTGACCGTCGGCTTGTCGTATACCGGCGCGTCCGTGACCACGCTCGACCGCTTCGCATACCCAGGCGTGGGCCTTATCATTTCGTTCTTCGTGTGGCTCATGCTCACCCGCCCGCGCCTGCGCGCGAATTCGGACGGCGTGGAGATTCGCAACCTCGTCGGCACGCGTTTCTACCCGTGGCAGCTCATCTACGGGCTGTCCTTCCCGGAGGGCTCGCGCATGGCGCACATTGAGCTGCCCAACTTCGAATTCGTTCCCGTCTGGGCCTTGCAGTCCGGCGACAAGGCCACCGTCATCCGCGACGTGCAGGCCTTTCGCGACCTTGAGGCCGTTTACATGCCGGAGGATTAAACCTCTCTATGGCCGACCCCACCACTTACCGCCCGGCGCCGGGGGCTATCCCCACGGACCCGGGCGTGTATAAATTCCGCGACGAGAACCGCCGCGTCATCTACGTCGGGAAGGCGAAGAATCTCCGCGCGCGCCTGTCCAACTACTTCCAGGACATCACGCAGCTCCACCCGCGCACCCGGCAGATGGTGCTCACTGCCGCGAGCGTGGAGTGGACTGTCGTCGCCAGTGAGGTCGAAGCCCTCCAGCTCGAGTACACGTGGATCAAGCGCTTCGACCCCCATTTCAACGTCATGTACCGCGACGACAAGACGTACCCCATGCTGGCCGTCTCCGTCGGGGAGCAGATTCCGCGCGCCTTCTTCTACCGCGGCCCGCGCCGCAAGGGCGTGCGCTACTTTGGCCCGTATTCGCATGCCTGGGCCGTGCGCGAGACCCTTGATCTGTTGACGCGCGTGTTCCCCATGCGCACGTGCGCCAAGGGCGTCTATAACCGTCACCAGGCCCTCGGCCGCCCGTGCTTACTCGGCTATATCGGCAAGTGCGACGCCCCGTGCATCGGCCGCGTGAGCCCCGCCGAGCACCGCGAGACCGTCAATCACCTGGTCTCCTTCATGAACGGCAACATCGCGCCGGTTACACGTCGTCTCACCAAGGAGATGGAAGAGGCCGCGGAAAGCCTCGAGTTCGAGCGCGCCGCCCGCCTGCGCGATGACCTCGGCGCCATCAATAAGATTATGGAGCAGCAGGCCGTCGTCTTCACCGACGGCACGGACGCGGATCTCATTGCCGTCGAGACGGACGAGCTCGAGGCCGCCGTCCAGATTTTCCACGTCCGCGACGGGCGCATCCGCGGCCAACGTGGCTGGGTCGTGGACAAGGTCGGGGACCAGGCCAGTTTTGAGCCCTTCGAGGAGGGCCAGCCAGACCCGGCGCTCGGTGCCGTCATCCAGAACTTCCTCATCCAGTTCTACTCCGATGCCGTCGAGCGCCAAGTCCAGGAGGACGCCGAGGACGCCAAGCTTGCCGATGCCCCCTCCACCGCGTTGCCGTCGCCCGAGGGCGCCTCCGCGCCCCTCGAGGGAGACTTCGCGCGCCGCGGCGTCGACCAAGCCTCCCACGAGGAGGCAAAGAAGGTGCAGGTCATCCCACGCGAAATCTTGGTCCAGGCCATGCCGGACGAGGCCGCGGAAGTTCACGAGCTTCTGGAGCGACTGCGCGGCACCCATGTCTCGCTGCGCGTGCCGCAGCGTGGCGACAAGCGCGCGCTCATGGAGACCGTGCGCAAGAACGCGAAGGAGCAGTTGCGCCAGCACAAGCTCAAGCGCGTGGGTGATCTCACCGCGCGCTCGGCCGCGCTCCAAGACATTCAGGAAGCCCTGGGCATGGAGCAGGCGCCGCTGCGCATCGAATGTACGGATATTTCGCATATCCAGGGCACGGACGTCGTGGCCTCCCTTGTCGTCTTCGAGGATGGTTTGCCACGCAAGTCAGACTACCGGCGCTACCGCATCAAGGAAGCCGCCGGCGACGGCCACTCCAACGACGTGGGCTCCATCGCCGAGGTCACGCGCCGCCGCTTCAAGCGGCATAACGAAGACAAGCTGGCGAACCCCGACGAGGAAGTCGAGGAGTCCACGTTTAGTGACGAGGCCGTGGCGGAGGAATCCGCCGAGGCCGGCCGCCGCTTTGCCTACCCGCCGCAACTGTTCATCGTCGACGGTGGCGCACCGCAGGTCGCCGCGGCCCAGGAGGTCTTCGACGAGCTCGGCATCGTCGACGTCACCCTCGTCGGCCTGGCCAAGCGTCTCGAGGAGATCTGGGTGCCGGGGGAGGAGGACCCCGTCATTCTGCCGCGCAACTCCCAGGCGCTGTACTTGCTTCAGCAGGTCCGTGACGAATCCCACCGCTTCGCCATCACGTACCACCGCCAACAGCGCTCGAAGCGCATGCGCTCCTCCGTGCTCGATTCCATCCCAGGCCTCGGCCCGCAGCGCAGGACCGATCTGGTCAAGCACTTCGGCTCTGTGAAGAAGTTGAAGCTCGCATCGGTGGAAGAGATTGGAGAAGTCAAGGGATTCGGTCCCAAGTTGGCGCACACTGTCTACGAATACCTTCACTAGCGCGCGCGAGTACGCCCCGCGCGTCTACTATGGTTCCTATGACGCAGTTTGAAACACCACCCATCCTGTTGACGGGTATGTCTGGCGGTGGCTTGTCTACCGCCGCCAAGGTCCTTGAAGACAAGGGCTATTACGTGGCCCAAAATATTCCGTCGGTCATGGTCATCGAGCTGCTCAAACTCTGCGCCCAAGAGAACTCGCCGGTGACCAAAGTCGCCGTCGTTATCGACGTGCGCAGCCGCGTCTTTCCCGGCTCGCTCATCGATACCATCGACGGTCTCGAAGAGGCCGATATGCGCCCGACCGTGCTCTTCATAGATGCACGCGATGACGTTCTCATTCGCCGTTTCGACGGCGTCCGTCGCACGCACCCGCTCCAGGGCGGGGATACCCTCAAGCACGGCATACAGCGCGAACGCGTGCAGCTTGCTCCCGTGCGTGCCCGCGCCGACGTCATCATCGACACCACGAACCTCTCGGTGCATGACCTGCGCCGGGCCATCGAGGCCGCATTCGGCAACATGGGCTCTGAAAAGCAACACATCACGCTGGAGTCCTTCGGCTTCAAGCATGGTTCGCCGCGCGACGCTGACCTCGTCATGGACGTGCGTTTCCTCCCCAATCCCTACTGGGTCCCAGAGCTCCGCGGCTATCGCGGCACCGACGAGCCGGTGAGCGACTACGTTCTCTCGCAGCCGGGCGCCGGCGATTTCATTGATCGCTTCATCAACATGCTTGATTCCATGCTTGCTGGCTACCGCCACGAGGGGAAGAACTTCATCACCATCGGCATCGGCTGCACCGGCGGGCACCACCGCTCGGTCGCTGTTACCGAGGAGGTCGCGCGACGCCTGCGCGAGGAGGACCGCGTCGACGTGAGCGTTCTCCACCGCGACATCACACGCGATTAATCCCAGACGCGTCTCACGGGGAGCCTTCCTCTTACCCCTTAGCCCGTAACGACGCGACTTTCTTGGCCAATTACTAATAACGGCATAATAATTGTATAGGATTTCCCCAATTCAGTGCGCTCCCTGAGCGCTATCCCTTACTTGTTAGAAAGGAGCGGCGAACTCCCCATGGCTCGACTCCCTGCCACTCCCCATCACATCGCCTGCCTGGGAGGCGGGCATGGCCTTTTCCAAACCCTACTTGCCGCCCGTGACCTTGATTCGGAGAAAATCTCGGCCATCGTCACCGTCGCTGATGATGGCGGCTCGTCCGGTCGGCTGCGCCGTGAGCTCGATCTCATCCCGCCCGGAGACCTGCGCATGGCGTTGGCGGCCCTCGCCGACGACGGCGAGCAAGAAGGGTTGTGGGCCACCACGTTGCAGCACCGCTTTGGCGGAACTGGCGCTCTTGCCGGTCACGCCGTGGGCAACCTGCTCATCGCCGGACTCACGGAAGTGGTCGGGGAGATGCAGGAGGCGCTTGATATCGTCGCGCGTCTCACGCGCTCGCATGGCCGCGTCTACCCGGTCGTCGAGCAGCCGCTTGACATAGAGGCCGAGGTCGCCGGGCTCGATGAGGACCCGACGGTCATGCGCCCAGTCCGCGGACAGGTCGCCGTCGCCACCACGCCGGGCAACGTGCGCCGCGTTCGCATTCTTCCGCAGGCGCCGGCCGCTAACCCCGCAGCCCTCGAAGCCTTGTCGCGTGCGGACTTCATCACGCTTGGCCCCGGCTCGTGGTTTACCTCCGTCATTCCGCACGTGCTGGTGCCCGACATTGTCGATGCAATCAACGCTTCCAGCGCACCGCGCGTCGTGGTGTTGAATCTGTCCGCTGAGCCAGGGGAGACCCACGGTTTTTCCGCGGAGCGCCATGTACAGGTACTTGCGCAGCATGCTGCAGGACTGCACATTGACCGGATCGTCGTTGACTCGGCTGCACCGCTGGCGGATACGGAGAAGAAGTATCTGCAACGTGCTGCTGATTCTCTCGGCGCCACGGTGATTTTCGCTGAAGTGAGCGCACAAGACGAGGACGGCGAGCGCCGTAATGTCCATGATCCCGCGAAGCTCGCGCGCGCCTTCGGCGAGATCTATCGCGGCGAGGTCTAACCCCGCGCGCTAGACTATTGTTCGCTTTAAGTGCCGGAGCTGTGTGCCCCGGCAGCTTTCTCCGCCCCAGGTAAGGAAAGCATGTCGTATTCATCGGACCTCAGCCTCGCACCCAAGGCGAGGAAGAAAGGGAACGTCGAGGTGGCTTTGTCGCTTACAGAAAAGGTCAAACAGGAGCTGGCCCAGGTCACGCTGCCGCGTCAGTCGGCGCGTGCGGCAGAGGCGTCGGCCATGCTTCGGTTCGCTGGCGAACTGCTCGTCAACGGCGACCATATGAGCTACGAAGTCGAATTCGATGATGAAGTGACCGCCAAGCGGCTCGCGGAATTCCTCGACGATCTCTACGGCGTGAAGACCTCGACCCACATGGTGGGACCGGGCTCGACGTCAAAACGTCCGCGCGTACAGATGCGCGTGGGCGACGCAAAGGAACTCACGCGACGCCTCGGTCTCATTACGCGCTCTGGCCACCCCGTCATTGGCTTGCCACCGCAGGTCGTTTCCGGTTCTGTCGCCGACGCCGAGGCTGCGTGGCGCGGCGCATTTCTTGCTCAGGGCGTGCTCACGGAACCTGGACGCTCGTCGTCTCTGGAAATTGTGTGCCCGCGCCAAGAGGCTGCGTTAGCGCTCATTGGCTGCGCGCGCCGTTTGGGCATTGCCGCTAAGACGAAAGAAACGCGCGGCGCTGACCGCGTGGTCGTGCGCGAAGGGGATGCCATCGGTGCCCTGCTCACCAGGATGGGCGCGCACCGCACGCGCTTAGAGTGGGAACGCAAGCGCTTGCGCTCGGAGGCTCACGAATCCTCCAACACGCGTTTGGAGAACTTCGACGATGCCAACCAGCGTCGTTCCGCGCGCGCCGCAGAAACCGCAGCCAACCGCGTGTCCCGCGCGATGGACATTCTGGGCGACGACGTGCCCGAGCATCTGGCAGATGCCGGCTACCTCCGCGTGAAATTCCGCGATGCGTCGCTTGAGGAGCTCGGCCGCCACGCGGATCCGCCCATGACCAAGGACGCTGTCGCCGGCCGCATTCGACGCCTGCTATCGATGGCCGACAAGCGTGCGGAAGAACTCGGTATTCCGGACACGCATGAGTACGCACACGGACCGAAAAACGACAGCGAATAGTCGCTGTGGACGCGCCTCACGACTTCGTGGGGGCGTTTTTATGTCCGTGTGTGTCCGTTTCCCTGTCTGTGGGTGTGAAGAACGCCGAGTGTTTGCCTAATGTTCATGTCCGAGACGCGGGCGCAGTGCTTCCGATGGCAGAACGCACGTTGTGGTGCGATGGGGGAGGAGGGTTCACAAGGGCGCAACCAGCCAAGGACACAGAAAGTGGGCCTGGGCTGGTGCGATGCTGCTCCGCTTGAAGCTCTGCGGCGGATGTTCCGGGGTGCAGTCCCCTCTCAGCTGTGTTGCCCTACCCTATTTGAGCCAGAGTGTGGGGTGATATTTATCGCAACGTAAAACAACACAAACGGGCATCAGTGGACTATGTCCATCTAGCTGGTGATTTGCGGTGGGTATCGTCGTGATTTGTGATGTATACCATAGTAAAACTGGTACTCCGATGTGGTTTTTAGTGGGGACGGGCTATTTCTTAATGCAGCATTCGGAAACCGTCGGTACACTCGGAGTCGTTGGGAAGTTGTCGAGGACTTCGTCACACAGAAGAACACCATAGGTAATCAGCACGGCGCTCAGCGCGTCGAGCGGGAGAGACCACAATGACGCTTGAAACCTCGGTAATCCCATGGAATAACGAACGTCAATTTTTGAGGAGACACTAACGTGACTATCCGCGTAGGCATCAATGGCTTTGGCCGCATCGGCCGCAACTTCTTCCGCGCCGTCCAGCAGAACCCGGGCGACCTGGAGATCGTCGGTATTAACGACCTGACCGACAACCACACCCTGGCTCACCTGCTTAAGTACGACTCCGTGCTGGGCAAGCTCGGTGCTGAGGTCTCCTACGATGACGAGTCCATCACCGTCGACGGCAAGAAGATTCACGCTTCCGCTGAGCGCGACCCGAAGAACCTGAACTGGGGCGACCTCAACGTCGACGTTGTCATCGAGTCCACCGGTTTCTTCACCGATGGCGAGGCTGCTAAGGCTCACATCGAGGCTGGTGCCAAGAAGGTCATCATCTCCGCTCCGGCGAAGAACGTGGATGCAACCTTCGTCTATGGCGTCAACTCCGACACCTACGACGCTGCAAACCACAACGTCATCTCCGCAGCATCCTGCACCACCAACTGCCTGGCTCCGATGGCCAAGGTCCTCAACGACAAGTTCGGAATTGAGAAGGGCCTCATGACCACCGTCCACGCTTACACCGGTGACCAGCGCATCCAGGATGCTCCGCACCGCGACCTGCGCCGCGCTCGTGCCGCAGCCCAGAACATGGTTCCGACCTCCACCGGCGCTGCCAAGGCCGTGTCCCTGGTTCTTCCGGAGCTCGAGGGCAAGCTCGACGGTTACGCAATGCGCGTCCCAGTCATCACCGGTTCCGCAACCGACCTGACCTTCCAAGCATCCCGCGACGTCACTGTCGAGGAAATCAACGCCGCCATCAAGGAAGCTGCCACCGGCGAGTTCGGTGAGACCCTGGGCTACACCGAGGATCCGATTGTCTCCACCGACATCGTCACCGACTCCCACGGCTGCATCTTCGACGCTGGCATGACCAAGGTCTCCAACGGCAACCTGGTTAAGGTTCTCGGCTGGTACGACAACGAGTGGGGCTACACCAGCCAGCTCGTCCGCACCACCAAGCTCGTTGCCTCCAAGTTGTAAGAGCCAGGCCGCTCACCGCCGCGCTTCGTGAATCGCATGAACGTACACGCATCCATTACAGGCTCGGCGGATAAGCACCTGATATGAGTTACCGGCCCTCGCGAACGCCCTCCAGGGCTCGCGCGGGCCGGTATTCTTTTAGGGGCTAGGCGCGCCCCGTCACCACATCGACATTCGCGTCTTCTTTAGCTTTAAAACTGCATAGCTCGAACGACAACGCCGACTATTAATTCACTTCCAAGGAGATATGCTCATGGCATTCAAGACCCTCGATGATCTGCTCGCCGAAGGCGTGGAGTCCCGCCACGTCCTCGTCCGTTCTGATTTCAATGTCCCGCTCGACGAGGACGGCAACATCACAGACCCGGGTCGTATCAACGCCTCGTTGCCCACCATCAAGGCTCTCGTCGACGGCGGCGCAAAGGTCATCCTCACCGCCCACCTTGGTCGCCCGAAGGGCGAAGTCAACCCGAAGTACTCGCTCGCACCAGTTGCAGAGGCGCTGTCTGAGGCCCTCGGCCAGTACGTCGCACTGGCATCCGATGTCTCCGGTGAGGACGCACACGAGCGCGCCAACGGTCTCAACGACGGCGACGTCCTGCTCGTAGAGAACGTTCGTTTCGATGCTCGCGAGACCTCCAAGGACGAGGCTGAGCGCGGTGCCTTTGCCGATGAGCTCGTCGCACTGGCTGCTGACAATGGCGCCTTCGTCTCCGACGGCTTCGGCGTTGTCCACCGCGCTCAGGCATCTGTCTACGACGTTGCCAAGCGTCTGCCGGCCTACGCTGGCAAGCTGGTTCAGAAGGAAGTTGAGACCCTCGCTACGGTCGCTGAGAACCCGGAGCACCCGTATGTTGTTGTCCTCGGCGGCGCCAAGGTCTCGGACAAGCTCGGCGTGATCGAGGCTCTCGCTGGAAAGGCTGACAAGGTCATCATCGGTGGCGGTATGTGCTACACGCTGCTCGCTGCTCAGGGCTACAACGTTCAGAAGTCCCTGCTGCAGGAAGACCAGATTGATGCCTGCAAGGAACTGCTCGAGCGCTTCGGCGACAAGCTCGTCCTGCCGGTCGACCTCACCGCTGCGTCCGAGTTCGCCGCTGACGCCGAGACCAAGGTCGTCAGCCTCGACGGCATTCCGGAGGGCTGGATGTCCCTCGACATCGGACCGGAGTCCGTCAAGCACTTCGCCGAGGTCATCGCCACCTCCAAGACCGTGTTCTGGAACGGCCCGATGGGTGTGTTCGAGATGGAGGCTTTCTCCAAGGGCACCGCGGGTGTCGCGCAGGCCATCATCGACGCCACCGCAAACAACGGCTCCTTCACCGTCGTCGGCGGCGGCGACTCCGCCGCGTCCGTCCGTCTGCTGGGCCTGGATGAGGACGGCTTCAGCCACATCTCGACCGGTGGCGGCGCTTCCCTCGAGTTCCTCGAGGGCAAGGAACTGCCGGGCGTCAAGGTTCTGCAGGCTTAAGAAAAGCCTCGCGTCACGTACTCGACTTCGCTAATCGAACTCCACTAGAAAAGGACACCTCACACCATGGCACGTACCCCGCTTATTGCTGGTAACTGGAAGATGAACCTCGACCACCTCGAGGCTATTTCCCAGGTCCAGAAGTTCGCTTTCGCCCTACCCAAGGACTACTACGAGAAGGTCGACGTGGCCTTCATGGTCCCGTTCACCGACCTGCGCTCCGTCCAGACCGTCGTCGATGGCGACAAGCTGCAGATCACCTACGGCGCTCAGGACATCTCCAAGCACGATTCCGGCGCTTACACCGGCGAGGTTTCTGGATCGATGCTCTCCAAGCTCGGCGTTACCTGGGCTGTCGTGGGTCACTCCGAGCGTCGCGAGTACCACGGCGAGACCGACAAGCTGGTTTCGGAGAAGGCTGCCGCTGCTATCAAGCACGGCATTTCGCCCATCGTCTGCGTTGGCGAGCCGCTTTCCGTCCGTGAGTCGGGTACTCACGTCGACTATGTCGTCAACCAGACCCGTTTCTCCCTCGAGGGCCTGTCTGCCGAGGATCTGAAGAAGACCGTCATTGCCTATGAGCCTGTCTGGGCTATCGGCACCGGCAAGGTTGCGTCTGCGGACGATGCACAGGAAGTGTGCGCTGCTATTCGCCAGCTCGTGCGCGAACTCGCCGGCGACGAGGTCGCTGACGGAATTCGCATCCTCTACGGCGGCTCCGTGAAGACCGACTCCGTCGCCGAGATCGTGGGCAAGCCGGACGTCGACGGTGGCCTCGTGGGCGGCGCCTCCCTCAACGGCGAGGACTTCGCTAAGCTCGCCGCTAACGCTGCTATCAACGCGTAGTTTCCAGGCCGCCACGCGGTAGGACTCGCGCAACACCAGCACGGACCGGTACTCAATCTGGCCCGTGCTTCGTGTATTGTTGAGGGAAGCAATCGCGCCCGCCGTCATACGGCCCGAGGCGCGTAAGAGATTTATACACTCAAACAAGGAACGTTTACATGGTTCTGACCCTCCAGATCATTCTGGTTATCGCAGCTATTCTGATGTCCGTCTTCGTGCTTCTGCACAAGGGCAAGGGCGGCGGTCTGTCCAGCCTCTTCGGCGGCGGCGTCCAGTCCAACCTGTCGGGTTCCACGGTCGTCGAGAAGAACCTCGACCGCTACACGATCATCATGGTTATTGTGTGGCTCGCGTGCATCGTTGGGCTGAACCTCATCCAGGCTTTCGCCGGATAGGTTCGTAGCTCGCGCTACCGTGCGGTAGTCAGCTCCCAAGTGGAGCTGGCCACCGTATTTTTTATGCGAGTGTGACGTCGTGCCAGGCTGCAACGCCGTAGACAATGAAAGCAATTGTCCGGTCACGGTTGCCGTGGTCGAGCCATTCCGGAGTCGGCGGAAAGGGGATTGCGCGGTCGGCCGTGGTGTCCTTGAGGGGGCAGTGCTTGCGTAATAGTCACGGCCTTTAAGTTCGTAGGGCCCCGGCGGCGGGGCGGGCGACTAAGGTAAGGCTATTTCAACTCCGAACATAATTCGACGATTATGTTAAAAAATACCCGCCCACCACGATTGTGGGCGGGCGGGAAAAGCTGTGCGAGGGCTTTAGATATCGCCGGCGGCGTCCTCAGCGACGTAGAGGACGGTCTCGACGCGGCCTTGTGCGCCGCAGGCCGGCCAGTAATCGGGGTCATCGCCATGGGCGACACGCGCGGCAGCCTCGGCCTTGGCCTCGCCGGCGACGAGCAGCCAGACGCGGTCTGCTGACTGCACGGCCGGGAGCGTGAGTGTGAGGCGCTCGGCCGGGGGCTTGGGAGAGTCGGAGACGGCGACGACGCGGCGCTCGGTCTCACGGACGGCATCGGAATGCGGGAAGAGCGAGTTGATATGGCCCTCGCCGCCCATGCCGAGCAGATGGAGGTCAAAGCCTTGGGGCGCGTATTCCTCGAGCTCGGCCTCATAGGCCTGGGCGGCGGCTTCCATGGCGATGGCGCCGAGGTCATAGCCGTGGATGTGGGACTCGGGGATGTCGACGTGCTGGAGGAGCGCGCCGCGGGCCTGGCCCTCGTTAGAGTCCGGGTCAGAGGTAGGCACGTTGCGCTCGTCGCCAAAGAAGATGTGCACGCGGGACCAATCAACGCGCAGGGCCGGGAAGTCCTCGCCCTGGGAGTCCGCTGCTGCGTCGAGACGGACGAGCTCACGGAGCATTCCGATGCCCGCGCCACCACCGGTGAGCACGACGCGTGCGACGCCATCCCCATGGACTCCGCCGCCGGGCGCCTGTGCGGCGGCCACAGTCTCGATGAAAGCGAGGGCGGTCTGACGTATGAGTTCCTGAAGGTCGTCGACGCGATGAACGGTAACCATGGTTATCTATTGTGCCTTAAAAATGTGGGTTATGAGTATGAAACGCGGTTGAGTGCGCGCAATGCGTGGGCATAGGTTTTATCTGCATGGAGGTAGCGCAGTTCCTCCGAAAGGACCTCGGCTTGGGTGCGCACGCCCAGAGCCACGAGGGATTCGGGAGCACCCGGGACGGAGACGCGCACCGTGGATTCGTCGATAACCTCGACGGTGATATCGGTGTTCGCGCGGTAGAAGACGAGCTTCCGGATGGGGAAGTATGCGTCGCCCTTGGTGGGGTCGGCGACGGAATCGAGGTCTGTGTCACCGCGCGTGATAGCGCAGTTGGTGCGGCGTACGGCGACGGCGAGGCGATCGGCGAGCCACGCGGCGGCGAGGTCCACGGCGGGATCGCCAGCCGGGCCGGAAATTTCCACGGCTTCGACGGGCTCGTGCGGGTGGCGGTCGAGCGCGGAAGCGACGATGCCGCGCCAGAGGGTGAGCGAGGCCCACGTCATGTCCGAATCGCCGGGGGCGTAGCCGCGGGAGAGCTGCTGCAGGCGCAGGTAGACGGTCTCCACGTTGTACTCGGCGGCGCCAACGTTGGTGATACGGCGCTGGGCGAGCGCGCCCACGGGATGGTGGGACGGGGCCTCGGGGAACTGGCTGGGCCACCAGGCGACGATGGGGGTATCGGGAAGCAACAGCGGTGTGATGACGGCCTCGGCCTGGTCTGCCAGCGAGCCGTGGAGGCGCATGACGACCATCTCGGAGGCGCCGGCCTCGCCGCCCACGCGCAGCTGCGCGTCGAGCGAGGTGGGGGCGCTGCGGTCGCCGGTGACGACAACGAGGACGCGCGAGGGGTGCTCGTGCGAGGCGTCGCGCACCGAGGCGAGAATCGCTTCGATATCGTCCGCGACATCAGCCACGACGATGAGCGTGAGCACGCGGCCCGTGGTGAGCGTGTAGTGCTCCTGGGCCTCGACGAGTTTCGAGGCAATCTCGCGGGTGCTCGTGTGCGGCAGCGGGATAATCATGCTGGAAGTAAACCCTTCTGGTCTGTGAAGAACGACTCGAGCTGGTGGTTAGGGGCGGCGCCAGGCGTGGCCACGGCGCGCGAGCATGCGGTCGGCTGAGCGCGGACCCCACGTGCCGGCGGGGTATTCCTCCGGCTGGCCCGCCTCGGCCCAGTAGTTGAGGATGGGGTCGAGGATAGACCAGGACAGCTCGACCTCGGCGTTCGTGGGGAACAGCGAGGACTCGTCGAGCAGGGCGTCGAGGATGAGGCGCTCATAGGCCTCGGGGGATTCCTCCGTGAAGGCCTCGGCGTAGGCGAAGTCCATGTTGACGTCGCGGACCTCCATCGTGGACCCGGGGACCTTGGAACCAAAGCGCATGGTCACGCCCTCGTCCGGCTGGACACGGATGACGACGGCGTTGTGGCCGAGAGCCTCGGTCTGGCCTTCGCCGAAGGGCTGGTAGGGCGCGTGCTTGAATACGAGGGCGATCTCGGTGACGCGGCGGCCCAGGCGCTTGCCCGTGCGCAGGTAGAACGGCACGCCGGCCCAGCGGCGGGAGTTCACCGAGAGAGTGCACGCAGCATAGGTTTCCGTGGAGGAGTGTGGGTCGAAGCCCTCTTCCTCGCGCAGGCCTTGGACGTACTCGGAGCCTTGCCAACCGGCGGCGTATTGGCCGCGGGCGGTCGTTTTATTGAGCGGGTACTCGGGATTCGTGGCGCGCAGAACCTTGATCTTCTCGGCCTGAAGCGCGGCGGGCTCGAAGGAAGAGGGCTCTTCCATGGCGACGAGCGCGAGCAGTTGGAGGAGATGGTTCTGGATGACGTCGCGGGCGGCGCCGATGCCGTCGTAGTAGCCTGCACGGCCGCCCAAGCCGATGTCCTCGGCCATGGTGATCTGGACGTGGTCGATGTAGTGGGCGTTCCACATCGGCTCGAAGATCTGGTTGGCGAAACGCAGGGCCAGGATGTTTTGCACCGTTTCCTTGCCGAGATAGTGGTCGATACGGAAGACCGAGGACTCGGGGAAGACGGCGTTGACGATGGCGTTGAGTTTGCGCGCCGACTCTTGATCGTGGCCGAAGGGCTTTTCGATGATGACGCGGCGCCAGGCGTCCGTGCCCTCGGCGGGCGTGGCCATGCCGACGCGCTGCATCTGGTGGCAGATGACGGAGAAGAAGTCCGGCGGGACTGACAGGTAATAGGCCCAGTTGCTGCCGGTACCGCGGGCGACGTCGAGCTCGGCGAGGCGGTCGCGGAGGAGATCGAAGCCGGCGTCGTCGAAGCTACCGGTGACGAATTCGATACCTTCGGCCAAGTGCGTCCACACGTTTTCGCTGAAGGTCGTGCGTGCGCCCTTCTCTACGGCGCCGCGCACGTAGTCACAGAAGTCCTGCTTCGACCACTGGCGGCGGCCGAAGCCCACGAGCGTGAAACCGGCAGGAAGCAGGCCGCAGTTCGCCAGGTCATAGATAGCGGGAAGGAGTTTCTTGTAGGCGAGGTCTCCGGTTACGCCGAAGATGACCATGCCGGAGGGGCCCGCAATGCGCGGTAGGCGCTTGTCGTTGGCGTCACGCAGGGGATTGACCCAGGGTCGTGGGGCAGTCACGGGGTAGATGCTTCCTTTCACCACAGTGAGGGTGCCGCGAGGATCGCGGCAGCCACTTAGAACGACAGCTAGTCTAACCCCTCACGGCGCTCAGGAGGAACAGCGTGGGGTGCGCGGCGGCTCCACGGTGCCCACAACGCGAAAGGCCGGCACCGCGGTGAGGCGGTGTCGGCCGTAAATGGCGCGCGTGGCGGCGACTAGAGGCGGGCGCTCATGGACTCGAGCAGCTCGTTCCAGGCGGCGACGAACTTCTCCACGCCCTCACGTTCGAGGACGGCGAAAACATCATCGAGATCGATGCCGACGGCAGCGAGCTTGTCGAAGGTCTCCTGGGCCGCGGCAGCGGTGCCGGTGAGCGTGTCACCGTGCAGGTTGCCCAAATCGAGGACGGCGTCGATGGTCTTTTCCGGCATAGTGTTGACCGTGTTGGGGCCAGCGAGCTCGGAGACGTAGAGCGTGGCGGGGTATTCCGGGTTCTTCACACCGGTCGACGCCCACAGCGGACGCTGGACGTTGGTGCCCTCCGGCAGTTGCGTGGCGTTCGCGAGCTCGTCGACGAAGAGGCCGTAGGCGAGGTGTGCGTTCGCAACGCCGGCAAGGCCGCGCAGTGCGAGTGCTCCTTCAGAGCCGATGGCCTCGAGGCGCTTGTCGACCTCGGTGTCGACGCGGGAGACGAAGAAGGAGGCCACGGAGTGGATGGTGCTCACGTCAACGCCAGCCTCGGCGGCGCGGCGGATGCCCTCCTTGAACGCGGCGATGACCTGGCGGTAGCGCGCCACGGAGAAGATCAGCGTGACGTTGACCGAAATGCCCTCGGCCAGCGCGTCCGAGATGGCCGGCAGGGAGCCGTCCGTCGCCGGGATCTTGATCATGAGGTTGGGGCGGTCGACCTTGGCCCACAGCTCGCGGGCCTGGGCGATGGTCGCGGCGGCATCGTCAGAAATGCGCGGGTCGACCTCGATGGACACGCGGCCGTCCTTGTGGCCAGAGGCCTCGTAAATGGGCGCGAAGACGTCGCACGCAGTGCGGACGTCGTCGATGGCGAGCGAGTAGACGGCCTCGTCTACGGACGCGCCTTCCGCCTTGAGCTTGGCGATGTCCTCGTCATAGGCCGTGCCCTGGCCCATCGCCGCAGCGAAGATGGCCGGGTTGGTGGTCACGCCGACGATGGACTTCGTGTCGATGACCTCCTGGAGGTTGCCCGACTGGAGGCGATCTCGGGAGAGGTCATCGAGCCACGTGGAGGTACCCAGCGTGTGCAGCGTGTCAATGTAGTTGCTCATACTCAACACAATTCCTTTGCGTGTAGGTGCGAAATTTAGGCCTTGGCCGCGGCGGCCAGGGACTCCTGGGCGGCCGTAACGACGGCATCGGCAGTAAAGCCGAACTTCTCGAAGAGTTCCTCGGCCGGGGCGGAAGCGCCGAAGTGCTCGAGGGAGACGTTGCGGCCGAAGGTGCCGGTGTACTTGAACCACGGCATGGCAACGGCGGCCTCGACGGAGACGCGGGCGCGAACGGCGGACGGGAGGACGGACTCGCGGTAGGCCTCGTCCTGCTCGTCAAACCACTCGAGGCACGGCGCGGAGACGACGCGGGTGGCGGTGCCGGCTTCCTCGAGGGTCTGTGCGGCCTCGACGGCGAGCTGGACCTCGGAGCCGGTGGCGATGAGGATGACGTCGGGGGTCTCCTTAGAGCCCTCCACCAAAACATAGGCGCCGCGGCGGACGCCATCGTGTGCCTTCTCTGCGGTGCCCTCAAGCACCGGCAGGCCCTGGCGAGAGAGCGCGAGGCCCTTCGGAGCGGCCTTGTACTCGAACGCGGCGGCCCAGGCCTGGGCGGTCTCGTTCGCGTCAGCCGGGCGGATGACGGAGAGGTTCGGGATGGCGCGCAGGGCAGCGAGGGTCTCGACCGGCTGGTGGGTCGGGCCGTCCTCGCCGAGGCCAATGGAGTCGTGCGTCCACACGTAGTAGGTATCCGTGGACATGAGCGCGCCCAGGCGGACGGCGGGGTACATGTACTCGGAGAAGATGAGGAACGTGCCGCCGTAGACGCGGGTATTGCCGTGCAGGGCGATGCCGTTCATGATGGCGGACATGCCGTGCTCACGAATGCCGAAGTGGAGGTTGCGGCCGGTGGGCGACGCGGTCCATGCGGTGGTCGTGATGGAGTCCGGACCGAAGGAATCCGCGCCCTTGATGACCGTGTTGTTGGAGCCAGCGAGGTCGGCGGAGCCGCCCCACATCTCCGGAACCTTGGCGGCGAGCGCCTGGATGGCGGCCTCGGAGGCCTTGCGGGTGGCGAGCTTTTCACCGGCCTGCCACACGGGCAGCTCCGCGTCGAAGTCGGCCGGCAGCGAGCGCGCGGTCATGCGGTCGAAGAGCGCCTTGTTTTCTGGGTTGGCCGTAGCCCACGTGTCGAACTTCTTCTGCCACTCGGCGTGGGTGGCGGCGCCGCGCTCGGTGAGCTGACGCGTGTGCGCGAGGACCTCGTCCTCGATGAAGAAGGACTGCTCGGGATCGAACCCGAGGACATCCTTGACAGCGGCGACCTCGTCGTCACCCAGGGCCGCGCCGTGGACGCCACCGGTGTTCATCTTGTTCGGGGCCGGGTAGCCGATGACGGTCTTCACGCGAATGAAGGACGGGCGTTCGGTCTCCGCTTGGGCGTTCTTCACGGCCTCGAGGATGGCCGCGACGTCCTCACCGGACTCGACGGTCTGGACGTGCCAACCGTAGGCCTCGTACCGGGCCGCGGTGTCTTCCTGGAAGGCGACGTTGGTGTCGTCCTCGATAGAGATGTTGTTGTCGTCCCAAAAGACGATGAGGTTGCCCAACTTCTGCGTGCCAGCCAGCGAGGAGGCCTCAGAGGTTACGCCCTCCTGGACGTCGCCGTCGGAGCAGATGGTGTAGATGAAGTGGTCGAACGGGGACTCGCCGGCGGGAGCCTCCGGGTCGAACAGACCGCGCTCCTTGCGGGCGGCCATGGCCATACCCACAGACGACGCGAGACCCTGACCCAACGGGCCCGTGGTGATTTCGACGCCCTTGGTGTGGTGGACCTCCGGGTGGCCCGGCGTGAGCGAGCCCCACGTGCGCAGTGCCTTAAGGTCGTCCATTTCGAGGCCGAAGCCGCCGAGGAAGAGCTGAATGTACTGGGTGAGCGAGGAGTGCCCGACAGACAGCACGAAGCGGTCGCGGCCAGCCCACTCGGGGTCCTTCGGATCGTGGTTAAGGACACGCTGGTAGAGCGTGTACGCCAGGGGAGCCAGGGACATGGCGGTGCCGGGGTGGCCGGAGCCGCAGTTCTGGACGGCATCGGCAGCGAGCACGCGCACGGTGTCGATCGCCTTGGTGTCCAGATCGCTCCAGTCGGCGGGGTAGTTGCGGACCGTCTTGGCTTCCAGCTCTGGGGTCAGCGCTGGGGCGGTGGGATTCGAGGGGGACGTCGACATAAGAGTCTTTAAACCTCACTCACTCTTCTCGTATACATATCTATTAACTGACCCCTTTTAGTGTAGACGGCCACGCCGCTTACCCCCACCAATAATTCCTCCGCGCGCCAGATTCGGGATCTCTGCCCACTTACCGGTAGTCTGTGGGGTGCTGTTGTCGCACCTTTCGCGCTGCGCGCTGGCCGTCCTGCGGGGAAACCTGTAGAAAATCAGTGCGCGGACCACGGGAACTTTTGAATAAGTACATGCGACTACTTAGAATGCGCGCCTTGTGGGGCTGCGCACCTTCCCGCCGGGGTACGGGCCGCGGCGCTGGATACACATGCGAGTTGGAAAGCTGGAGGGCTATCCCTTGGAGACAATCAAGGCCTATATTGCGCTGACGAAGCCGAGGATCATCGAGCTCCTTCTCGTCGCCGCCATCCCGGCCATGCTCCAGGCGCAGCGCGGTGTCGACGCCGTAGCCGACAACCTGTGGCTCATCGTGTCCACCATCTTCGGTGGCTGGATGGGCGCGGCCGCCGCGCACACCTTTAACAACGTGCTTGAGTTCGAGCTCGATCAGAAGATGCAGCGCACCCGCGCACGTCCCCTTGTCCGCCACACCGTGACGCGCCGCAACGCCGCCATCTTCGCGTGGATCATGCTGGCGCTGTCCGTGCTGTGGCTGGGCGTGCTCGCTCACTCGTGGCTCGCGGCCTTCTTCGTCATCCTGACGAACTTCTTCTATGCCATCGTGTACACGAAGTTTTTGAAGATGCGCAACAGCCAGAACATCGTGTGGGGCGGCCTCGCCGGCTGTATGCCCGCCATGGTCGGTTGGGCCGTTATCCGCGACAACGCGCCCGACGCCGAGCCTGACCGCTGGTGGCAGGCCATCGTGCTCTTCCTCATCATCTTCTTCTGGACCCCGCCGCACACGTGGGCCTTGGCCATGAAGTACCGCGAGGACTACAAGGCGGCGGGCGTGCCGATGCTCCCCGTAGTCGCCCCCGAGGTCGTCGTCACCCGCCAAATCATCTGGTATACGATTGGCACGCTCATCGTGTCCTTCCTCATCATTCCGGCGGCAAGCTGGATTTACCTGGTTGCTTCGATTCTCTCGGGCGCGGTCTTCCTGTGGATGGCCGTGCGCCTGCACCAAGGCGTGAAGAAGGGCGAGAAGGTCAAGCCCATGCGCTTGTTCATCTACTCGAACAACTACCTGTCCGTGCTCTTCATCGGCTTGTCCATCGACGCCGTGGTGGGCTGGGAGCCCATCGGCCGCATGCTCGGCTGGTCGGCGGTGCTCTTCTAGCGTGTTCTAGGGGCTTGCGCACACAAGGGATCCGCAGAGGGGATCTAGCGAGTAGTGAAACTGGCTGGATCCCTTCTGGGTTTTCGAGGCTTAGTCGTGGACGCGTAGGACGATGGAGCCGGTGGTCTTGCGGTCCTGGAGGTCGCGGTGCGCCTGGGCTGCGTCCTTGAGTGGGTAGCTCGCTGCGACGCGGAACGTGAGGTGGCCGTCGGCGACCGCTTGGACGACGGCCTGGGCGCGCATCTGGAACTCACCTTCCTGGGACGTCCACGCGCCGATGGACGGGCGGGTGAGGAAGATGGAGCCGTGCGTGTTGAGCACTTGCGGGTCGACCGGCGGGACGGGGCCAGAGGCAGCGCCGAAGAGACAGACCGTGCCGCGAGGGCGAACGACCTCGAGGGATTCCTGGAAGGTGGCCTTACCCACGCCGTCGTAGACAACGTCGACGCCGCGGCCGCCGTTGAAGCGGCGGACTTCCTCGGCCAGGCCCTCGGAGTAGCGGAAGACGTGGTCGGCGCCAGCGTCGTAGGACAGCTGTTCCTTCTCGTCGGAGGAGACGACCGTGTAGACGGTCGCGCCGAGCGTCTTGGCCATCTGGGTGGCGATGAGACCCACGCCGCCGGCGCCGGCGGTGATGAGGCAGGACGCGCCCTCACCGAGCTGGTACACGCCGTGCGTGAGGTAGTGCGCAGTGATGCCCTGGAGGAGCATGGAGGCTGCAACCTCATCTGAGAAATCATCGGGTACGGCGACGAGGCGGTTGCGGTCGACGCAGACCTGCTCCGCGTAGGAGCCGAAGGACTGGTCCCAGGCCACCTTGGTGCCCTCGGCAATCTCGCCGCGAGGGTCTTTGAGCACACGGCCGGTGCCCTCAAACCCGGGGACGAAGGGGGTCTTCGCGTGATAAATGCCCTCGCGGTAGTAGGTGTCGATATAGTTAACGCCCGCCACGTCCACGGCGACCAGGACCTGATCGTCGGTGGGAGTGGGGGCGTTGACCTCGACGTACTCGAGGACTTCTGGGCCGCCGGGGCGGGAAACCTGAATAGCAAACATGCTATTTAGGCTACCGAACCCTAGACACGTGCCGCTAGAGATTCGCGGCGCAGGGCGTATTTTTCGTCACCGCGCGGCGAGCCGGTGATGAGATCCAGCGTGCCGTAGGAGCGGATCATGCCGTTCGACCACAGCAGTGCGGTAAAGGCAGTGACCACGGAGGACATGCCGATGTGGACGGGGACAGTCCAGCGCGGAATGCCGAGGTGGAACTGAAGGACGCCGATGCCCCACTGAATTAAAATCGCCACGATGAGCACCGCGCCGGCGCGCTTCGCCGCCTGCGGAGCGCGGTGGCGGAAGAGCAGAATGACGGTGATGACGGTGAGGATCAAGTAGATGTAGAGGCAGAAGGCGTGCGTCAGCGCCATCCACTCGGTGTCGACCTCGAGGCGGCCGTCCATGCCCACGCCGTCGTCGCCGGAGTGGACGCCCGAGCCGGTGACCATCGTGCCCGTCATGAGGACGACGGACAGCGCAACGGTGGCCACGACGGCCAGCGAGCGGATGAACTGCGGGAAGGTGTGCTCCGGGGTGCCGTCATCCGGCTGGAGGATGCGGTTGTACAGCATTGCGGCGAGCCAGACGAGGACCATGGACGGCAGGAAGTGGAGCGCCACGGCCCACCACTTGAGGTCCAGCCACACGGAGATGCCGCCGATGACGGCCTGCAGGACGATGCCCGCGACGTTGAGCCAGGCGTAGACCTTGAGCTCAGTGCGGCGGCAGGCCATGTACATGGCGATGACGGCGGCGCCAGCGGCGGCCGCGTCGACAAAGGTGAGCAGGCGGTTGCCGAACTCGATGACCTGGTGAATGGCAGGTGCTGCGCCCGCCACGGGCACTAGTGAGCCTTGTTGACAATTGGGCCATGTATCGCAGCCCAGGCCGGATCCGGTGACGCGGACGATGGAACCGGTCACTGTGATCCCGCCCTGGCACAGCAGCAGGATCATCGCGATGACGCGCTGCTGGCGGATGGTCGGCGCGGCCTCACGGAAGAAGAGACGAGTGCGTTCGGAGATATTCACGGAACTAGAGGTTACCTTTCTTCACGGAACTTTCCGTAACAATTCGGGCCGTACCGGCCCTATTCAAGATAAAAGTCACATTCAAGCAGGTTTTAGCCGTCGAACCGGAACCATTTCACCGCGATAGCCGACGCGGCGACCGCCCAACCCACGAGGACGAGGATCTGGAAGAGCGGAATCTCGCCGCGGAAGGCATCAGCGAGCCCGCCAGCGAGTGCCACGGTGGGCACGAGCGTGAGTACGCCGTTGTGGCCTAGGCCAGTGGAGTACATGGCCCAGCCCACGACGCCGAGTAGCAGGAACCAGACGAGGTTGGCGAGAGCGAGGACGAGCTCGCTTGACATCGTGCCGCCCAGGATGAGGCCGAGCGCGGTAAACGCTGCGACGCCGAAGACGAGCGTGACGGCCGCGAGCAGCACGCCGCCCAGTGAGGTGCGAAAGCCCACGAGGTACGCCGTCAGGCCCAGCACGACCACTTGGACGAGGACCATCGAGGCCACGCCGATGATCTTGCCGCCGATGATGGCCCACGCGGGCACGCCCGAGGCGCCGGTGCGTTTGAGCGCGCCGTAGCGGCGGTCGAAGGCGAGCGAGATGGCCTGGCCTGTGAAGCCCGCCGAGGTCGCAGCGACGGCGAGCACCATGGGAAAGAGCTCGTCGAGTCCGTTGGCCTGGGCGCTGCCGGGCAGCGAGACGGCGTCGCCGAGACGCGCGCCGCCAATGAGCAGCATGATGGGGATGATGATGCTGAGCAGCTGTTGCTCACCGTGGCGCAGCATGAGTTTCGACTCGATGGCGCCCTGCGCCTTGAGGATTGCGCCCACGCCGGCGCGCTGGGGCGCTGGCGTGAAGGTGCCGGGTTGGTATGTCGTCATGGTGTCTCCAAAACTTGAACGTGAGTTAGCTGCGCAATTCGCGGCCGGTGAGTTCGAGGAAGACGTCCTCGAGCGTCGCGTGTGCCGCGTCGAGGCGGCGCAAGAGCACGCCCTGGTCGGCGAGTGCGGCGGTGAGGGCGGCGATGGTGGCGGGAGTGGGGGCATCGGCAAGCGCGTAGTGCAAGGGGCGCTGCGCAACGACCTTGAGGGGGAGCGCGGCAAGGTCGACCTCGTGGTCGGTCTCAAAGGTAAGCTGCGCGCCGCGGTTGTCGTCCATGAGCTCCGCGGGGGTACCCTCAGCGACCTTGCGGCCATGGTCGATGATGATGACGCGGTCTGCGAGGGCCTCAGCCTCGTCCATGAGGTGGGTGGTGAGGACGATGGTCACCCCGTCCTTTTTGAGGGCGCGGATAAGTTCCCACACCGCGAGGCGCGACTGTGCGTCCATGCCGGCGGTGGGCTCGTCGAGAAAGACGAGCTCGGGGCGGCCGATGAGTGCGAGCGCGAGTGAGAGGCGCTGCTGCTGGCCGCCGGAGAGGCGCCGGTAGGTATTCTTCGCCACGCCTTCGAGGCCAAGAATCTCGATGAGCCAGTCCGGGTCAAGCGGGTTGCGGGAGTAGCGCGCGGTAAGTTCAAGCATCTCGCGGACGCGAATGCCGGAGTAGGAGCCGCCGCCTTGGAGCATGATGCCGATGCGCTCGCGGACGCCGTCCGGATTCGTGGCTGGGTCAAGGCCCAGCACGCGGATGGAGCCCGAGGTGGGGGCGGCAAAGCCCTCGCACATTTCGATGGTCGTCGTCTTGCCGGCGCCATTGGGACCGAGGAAGCACAGCAGCTCGCCGCGGTTCACGTGGAAGCTCAGGCCGTCGACGGCGCGGGTGGCACCGAAAGCCTTGACCACGGAGTCGACGACGAGCGCTGCCTCGTGTCCGTCAAAAGTTGTATTCACGGACACTCAGTCTAAGTCATGAAGTCCCGCGCGGCGCAAAAGAAGCGCCCATGTCCCAGCAACAACCGCGAAGGTGCCCAGCGCTGCAAGGTAGATGACGAGCACCGTGCCCGGCGGCAGGCCCAAGCCGCGGGGTAGCACGAAGAAGCTCATGGGCACCGAATACGCCACGACGATGGTGCGAAAGAAGTAGCGGTTTGCCCACGCTGCCAGGGGAAAGACAGCCCACAGGATATACCAGGGGTGCACGACGGGAAAGAGCGCGACGAGGACGGCGGTGGCCACGCCGAGGCCGCCCACGGGATGGATGGCGCCGCGGTACGTGGCCCAGAGCATGCGGATCATAAACGCGCCAGCAAGCAACACGCCGGCTGCGCGCGTGACAGACAGGATGGCGTCCGTGTGGTCGCCCAAGCCAAGGAGCATGCCCAAGAAGCCGGTGATGACGCCGATGTCCGTGGAGATGGAGATCCAGGAACGAATGGTCGCGGCGCCACCTTGACCGGTGATCCAGCCGAGGCCGATCCCCGTGATGGCCGAGACCGCGAGGATGGATGCCGCGAGAGTTAGGACTTGGACCGCGACCGCGGTCGTGAGTGCTCGGGCCGTCGAGTAGCCGCGGCGCAGGGCGAAGCAGCGCGCAAGCGCCATGCCCGTAAAACCGAGCCCAATAAAACCGGTGACCTTGACCATGCCGGCGCAGCTGATGAGCACGCCCGAGGCGATAAGCCAGCCCAGCCAGCGCCAGTCACCCGGGCCGGCGAGCTTATCGATGCCCCGTAGCGCCAGCTCGACGCCCACGAGGACGAGGCCCAAGAGGATGGACTCGTTGTGGATGCCGCCGACGAGATGGAGGATAGCGAGCGGATTGAGGACGCCGAGCCAGAGGGCGGCGGCGGGGGAGACGCGGCAGCGGCGGGCGAGGCGTCCCGTGGCCCAGCCCGCGGCGACGATGCCTGCGAGCGAGAGGAGCCGGTGCGCGATGACGCCGGCCATAATCGAGTCGTGAGTGAGTACGCTGATGACGGCCGCCAGCCCGAGCGAGACCGGGCCATAGGGCGAGGGGGAGTTGGCCCAGATGAAGGGCACGGAACGCGCGAGCCGGTTATCCGCGCCCAGGATCTCCACCGGGCCGCCCGCGTACGGGTCAAGCCCTTGGTCAACGATGGACCCGTTGGCGAGGTAAGAGTAAATGTCCTGCGTAAACAACGGCGCAGTGAAAATGAGCGGGATGACCCAGCCAGCCCATGTGCGCCACATCTGACCTTCAGTGACGAGCCGTTGCACGCGCCGTGGCGTGGCAGGGCGCGCCAGGTACCAGCCCCGCGGGCCCTTCTCGCTCGCGCGCCAGCGATAGCGCGGCAGATGGATGCGATGGCCCACGAACGGCGACATTCCTACCCACGCCATGACGAGCAGGCCGATCCCCACGAAGACGAGCGCCGAGGAACTCTGCAGCAGCCGCGACATGAGCGCGCCCGAGGGCACGTTATCGTACGGATTGCCCACCACGGGCAGAGCGCCGGCGCCCAGGCCGCCGAATGCGATGAGCAGGGAGCCTGCCGTACCCATCCAGCGCAGCGCAAAGAAGCGGCGCAGCTGATTGACGGTGGAGCGCTCCGTCACGGGGGCATCGACAGGCAGGAGGTCGAAGCGTGCGTCAGACTCGGTTTCGGCGGCGCCGTCTGCATGGAGCAGCGCCGAACGCGAGCCCGGGGCGCCGAGGCGCGGGAGAGCGTCGCGCAGGGCCGACTTGTCCGTCGCGCGCGCGTGATCCGCGTTGTTCTCCTTCACCCGCCCTACTTTAGCGGGCACACCGACATGGGCCCGAATGCTGGTCGACTCGGGAATGGGGGCACCAACGACACGCCGTCTACCAGCCCTGGTGGTATTTGGGAATGAATTAGGGAACACTAGTGTTGTCTAAAGACGTAAAGCCCTTTTGGACTTCTCAGAATGAGGATCTCTATTCATGTCGGCGCCGCGCTCCACGGCGCCACAACCAGCAGGAGGTGGACGAGGATATGAACCGCTCCGTTTCGGCGAGCAGCAACGCCTCGGAGACAACTGCTACGCGCGGCACGCGCTCCACGCGCACCGCACGCGCAGAAAAGAAACACGCGCAGCCGTCCCGCGAGGCAGACGTGCAGAAGGAAACCCGGTCGACGGAGGGGGACACCCGCCGCCAGATTATGCTTCTTATGCTCAAAGACGGCCCTGTGACGGCATCCCACCTGGGAAAGAAGCTTGGGCTTTCCGCCGCCGGCGTGCGTCGGCATCTAGACATTCTGGTGGAAGACGGCCTTACTGAAATCGTCCATCGCCCCGGCAAGCCCGGGTCCGGTGGGCGAGGACGTCCGGCCAAACACTTCCGCCTCACGGATCAAGGCCGTGCCCATTTCGGCCACGCCTACGATGAGCTGGCTTCCGATGCTCTCGACGCGCTGCGCGCCGTGGGCGGGCCCGAGGCCATCAAGCTCTTCGCCAAGGCGCGCTTCCAGCGCCTTCTCGACGACGTCGCTCCGTTGACGGACGCCGGCGAGGACGTGGAAGACACCGCCCGCAAGCTGGCCGAGGCGCTCGACGCCCACGGTTATGCCGCGACGGTGACGAACGCAGGTCACGGCATCCAGATCTGCCAGCACCATTGCCCGGTCGTGCATGTCGCGGCGGAGCACCCGGAGCTGTGCGAGGCGGAGCAGGAAGTCTTTTCCGCCCTTTTAGGCACACACGTGCAGCCCTTGGCCTCCATTGCGGAGGGCCACGGCATCTGCACCACGAATATCCCCGTAAATATCCCCCTGACAGTAATCGATAAAAAGTAAGTGAAAGGAGCGGGCTGTGACTCAAACACAACCGGCACCAGGGCTTGAAACCAAGATGAGTGATGACGAGATCATCTCCTCCATCGGTGGTTACGACTACGGCTGGCATGACTCTGACGAGGCTGGCCAGGCTGCACACCGCGGACTGAGCGACGACGTCGTCCGTGACATCTCGGCGAAGAAGAACGAGCCGGAATGGATGCTGGAGTCCCGTCTCAAGGCGCTGCGCATCTTTAACAAGAAGCCGGTCCCGACCTGGGGCCCCGATCTTTCGGACATCGACTTCGACAACATTAAGTACTTCGTTCGCTCCACCGAGAAGCAGGCGCAGACCTGGGACGACCTCCCGTCTGACATTAAGGAAACCTACGACAAGCTGGGTATTCCGGACGCAGAAAAGAAGCGTCTCGTCTCCGGCGTCGCCGCACAGTACGAGTCCGAGGTTGTCTACCACAAGATCCGCGAGGACCTTCAGGCCCAGGGCGTTATCTTCGTCGATACCGATACCGCCGTGCGCGAGTACCCGGAAATCCTCCAGGAGTACTTCGGCACCGTTATCCCGGCCGGCGACAACAAGTTCTCCGCCCTGAACAACGCCTGCTGGTCCGGCGGCTCCTTCGTCTACGTCCCTAAGGGCGTGCACGTGGACATCCCGCTCCAGGCCTACTTCCGCATCAACACCGAAAACATGGGTCAGTTTGAACGCACCCTCATCATCGTCGAAGAGGACGCGTACGTGCACTACATCGAGGGCTGCACCGCCCCGATTTATAACTCGGACTCCCTGCACACGGGTGTTATCGAGATCGTGGTGAAGAAGGGCGGACGCTGCCGCTACACCACCATTCAGAACTGGTCCACCAACGTCTACAACCTCGTGACCCAGCGCGCCAAGGTCGAAGAGGGCGGCACCATGGAGTGGGTCGACGGCAACATCGGCTCCAAGGTCACCATGAAGTACCCGTCCGTGTGGATGACCGGCGAGCACGCCAAGGGCGAGGTCCTCTCCCTGGCGTTCGCAGGTGAAGGTCAGGTGCAAGACACCGGCTCCAAGATGGTTCACATGGCACCGCGCACGTCGTCCAACATCATTTCTAAGTCCGTGGCCCGCAACGGTGGCCGGGCCGCCTACCGCGGCCTGGTCCAGGTCAACACGAACGCGTACCACTCCACGGCCAACGTTGAGTGTGACGCCCTGCTCGTGGATAACACCTCGCGTTCGGATACGTACCCGTACAACGACATCCGCAACGAGTACGTTACGCTCGGGCACGAGGCAACGGTCTCCCAGGTCTCTGAGGAGCAGCTGTTCTACCTCATGTCCCGCGGCCTCGAGGAAGAGGAAGCCATGGCGATGATCGTCCGCGGCTTCGTCGAGCCGATTGCCAAGGAGCTCCCGATGGAATACGCCCTCGAGCTCAACCGCCTTATTGAACTGCAGATGGAAGGATCGGTGGGCTAGACAGTGGTTGCCTCCAACGAATTCAACCCGGCTGACGTCACGAAGGGCGATCAGTTTACTTCCTTCAATGTCGAGGACTTCCCGGTCCCGCACGGCCGCGACGAGGTCTGGCGCTTTATCGCGCTGCGCAAGCTTCGCGGCCTGCACAACGGCCAGTTCGCCCCGGTTGTCGCGCAGAAGATTCAGGTCACCACGCCGGCTGGCGTCTCCACGGAGAAGCTTGAGCCTTCCGATGCCCGCTTGGGCACCGCCGGTGCCCCCGCCGACCGTGTCGCGGCGCAGGCATGGACCTCTATGCCCGAGGCTCAGCTCGTGACCATCGACGCCGAGGCCACCCCGGCCGAGCCGGTGGAAATCACCATCACGGGTGCTGGCGAGGGAGTGACCTCCTTCGGCGCGACCTCCATCCAGGTCGGTCACCACGCGCAGGCCACCGTCGTGCTCAAGTACGTCGGCTCTGGCACGCACGCGGATAACGTCGAGTTCATCCTCGGTGACGGCGCAAACGTCACCGTCGTCGTCGACGCGGACTGGGAAGATGACGCGGTCCACCTCGGCCATCAGGTGGTCAAGCTCGGCCGCGACGCCGTCTTCCGCCACAACACTGCGGTCTTCGGCGGCGAGATCGTCCGCCTCGTCCCGCGCGTCGTCTTCGACGCCCCGGGTGCCGATGCCGAAATGCTCGGCGTCTACTTCGCGGACTCCGGCCAATACTTCGAGAACCGCCTGCTCGTGGACCACGACGTGCCGAACTGCCGTTCCCGAGTGTTCTACAAGGGCGCGCTTCAGGGCGTCGCCGGCCAGGACGACAAGGCCCCGATGCACGAGAACATTGACATCGACGACGCGAACCCCGTCGCCGCGATGGGCGCCTCGAACCGCAACGAAGCTCGCACCTGCTGGGTGGGCGACGTGCTCATCCGTCCGTCTGCCACGAACACGGACACCTACGAGACCAATAACAACCTCATCCTCACCGAGGGAGCGCGTGCAGACGCCATCCCGAACTTGGAGATCCAGACCGGCGAGATCGTCGGTGCCGGCCATGCCGCCACCGTCGGCCGCTTCGACGACCTCGAGCTGTTCTACCTAATGTCCCGCGGTATGCCGGAGGCTGAGGCCCGCCGCCTCATCATCCATGGCTTCTTCTCCGAGGTCATCGGCCGCATTCCGGTCGAGTCCCTCCGCGAGGACCTCGAGGCTCGCGTCGTTGCTGAGCTTGCCAAGATCAACGCCTAAAACACCCCGCGTCACGCACCCACACGCCTTTTAGCGAAAGCAGGAAAACTTATATGTCTACCCTGGAAATCAAAGACCTCCACGCGCAGGTCGTTCCGTCCGATGAGAATGAGGCTCCCAAGGAGATTCTCAAGGGCGTCAATCTGACCATTAACTCCGGCGAGACCCACGCCGTCATGGGCCCCAACGGCTCCGGCAAGTCCACGCTGTCCTACGTCATCGCTGGCCACCCCAAGTACGAGGTCACCTCCGGCGAGATCCTCCTCGACGGCGAGAACGTCCTCGAGATGTCTGTCGACGAGCGCGCTCGCGCCGGCCTCTTCCTCGCCATGCAGTACCCGACCGAGGTCCCCGGCGTGAAGATGGCACAGTTCATGCGCTCCGCCGTCTCCGCCGTCCGAGGCGAGGCCCCGAAGCTTCGTGAGTGGAACAAGGAGCTCACCTCCGCCCGCGAGAAGCTCGACATCGATAAGTCGTTTGCACACCGTTCCGTCAATGAGGGCTTCTCTGGCGGCGAGAAGAAGCGCCACGAGGTCATGCAGCTCGACCTGCTCAAGCCGAAGTTCGCCATCATGGACGAGACCGACTCCGGCCTTGACGTCGACGCCCTGCGCATCGTCTCCGAGGGCATCAACCGCTACCAGGAGGAGACCGGCGGCGGCATCTTCATGATTACGCACTACAAGCGCATCCTCAACTATGTGAAGCCGGACTTCGTCCACGTCTTCGCCAACGGCCACATCATCACGACGGGCGGTGCCGAGCTGGCAGACCAGCTTGAAGCTGAGGGCTACGAGAAGTTCATCAAGTAGCACCCGCGCCCGGCCCGCCAGGACCATTCCCGGCGGGCCTTCGCGTCCCACCGCCGTCTGGCGGCACAACCGAATATTTAGATACAAACTTAGACGTGATTTTTAACAAGGAGGTGTCATGTCTGACCTAGACGTGACCGCCATCCGGGAACAGTTCCCGATCCTCTCGCGCACCGTGCGTGAGGATAAGCCCTTGGTCTACCTCGACTCGGGTGCCACCTCGCAGCGCCCGCTGTCGGTGTGGAAGGCTGAGGAGAACTTTGTCCTGCATACCAACGCTCCCGTGCACCGCGGCTCCTACCAGCTCGCGGAGGAAGCCACGGATGCCTACGAGACTGCGCGCGAGAACATCGCGAAGTTCGTCGGCGCCGACGGCGACGAGATCGCCTTTACCAAGAATGCCACCGAGGCCCTCAACGAGGTCGCCTTCGTGCTCGGCGATAAGCGTGCGGGCGACCTCTACGTCGGCGAAGGCGACACCATCGTCATCACCGAGGTCGAGCACCACGCGAACCTAGTGCCCTGGCAGGAGCTCGCCGCCCGTACCGGCGCGACCCTTAAGTGGTACGCAGCGACCGCCGATGGCCGCATCGACCTCGACTCGCTCGAACTTGACGACTCAGTCAAGGTCGTCGCGTTTACCCACCAGTCGAACGTCACCGGCGCCCAAGCTCCCGTCGAGGAACTCGTCCGCCGTGCCCGCGCCGTGGGTGCCATGGTCGTTCTCGACGCGTGCCAGTCCGTGCCGCACATGCCGGTCGACTTCCACGCGCTCGACGTCGACTTCGCCGCGTTCTCCGGCCACAAGATGTGCGGCCCTTCCGGCGTCGGCGTCCTTTACGCCAAGCGCGAACTGCTGGGTCAGCTCCCGCCCTTCCTCACCGGTGGCTCCATGATTCAGATCGTGAAGATGGAAGGCACCACCTTCGCCGAGCCGCCGCAGCGCTTTGAGGCCGGCACCCAGATGACCTCGCAGGTCGTCGGTCTCGGCGCCGCCGTCGAGTTCCTCAGTGAGATCGGCATGGACAACATTCACGCTCACGAGCAGGAACTCACCGCCTACGCGCTTGAGGAGCTGCAGAAGATTCCGGGCCTGCGCATCTACGGCCCGACCACCCCAGAAAACCGCGGTTCCGCCGTGTCCTTCGGCGTAGAGGGCATCCACCCGCACGACCTCGGCCAGGTCCTCGACGACCAGGGCGTGTGCGTGCGCACCGGTCACCACTGCGCGTGGCCTGTGCACCGCGCCCTCGACGCTCAGTCGACGACCCGCGCGAGCTTTTACCTATACAACACCCGCGAGGAAGTGAACGCGCTCGTCGCGGCCATCCACTACGCACGTAAGTTCTTCCGCGTCGATGGAATCGACGAAGACGACGCGAAGTAGGGAAGTGCACTATGAACCTTGATTCCATGTACCAGGACGTCATCCTGGATCATTACAAGCACCCGCATCATGCTGGCCTGCGCGCCCCGTTCCAGGCCGAAGTGCACCACGTCAACCCGTCCTGCGGCGACGAGCTCACCCTCCGCGTGCAGCTCTCGGACGACGGCAAGACCGTCGAGGACGTCTCGTACCACGGCGAAGGCTGCTCCATCTCGCAAGCCTCCACGTCCGTCATGGCAGAAGAAGTCGTCGGCCTGCCCGTCGAGGAAGCCATGAAGAAGCTCGAGGACTTCGACCACATGGTCACCTCGCGTGGCGAGTACGAAGGCGACGAGGACCTCATCGGCGACGGCATTGCCTTTGCCGGCGTAGCGAAATATGCAGCCCGTGTGAAATGCGCGCTCCTAGGTTGGAAGGCCTTCCAGGCCGCCACCGCGGACGCCCTCAACGAACTGGAGAATAAAAAATGAGCGACGAACTCATCGATCCGTACCAGAACGAAAGCTCGAACTTTGGCGGCGGCGGCCAGCGCCCGCCGCAGACCGAGGAACAGATTTCCAAGGCCTTCGACGTCACCGAATACATGCGTGACGTCATCGACCCCGAGCTCGGCATCAACGTGGTCGATCTCGGCCTCGTCTACGACCTCTGGTTCGAAGAGGTCGACGGCAAGGAGACTGTCATGATCAATATGACGCTCACTTCGCCAGCCTGCCCGCTCACGGACGTGATCGGCGAACAGGTCGAAGACGCCGTGGTCGGCAACAAGCTGGCCGACGCCGTCCAGATTAACTGGGTCTGGATGCCGCCGTGGGGCCCGAACATGATCACTGAAGAGGGTCGCGAAATGCTCCAGGCCCTCGGCTTCGCGGTCTAGCCGTCCGAACGCACCAACCCGCACGTGCGCACCTACGCGTGAGTGCGGGTTGTCGCGTATCAGGGGCCTAACTCCGCTGCTTCTCGAACCGGAAAGAGTAGTCATCGATGTTGTGGAGGAGGGGAGTATCGCGCCCCTCGAAGTCCTCGCGATGACCGTCAGACGACGCGTGAGGTTCCGGATGGTGCGGGTTGTAGAACTCGACGATGTGAAACCCTAGGCGGCGACGTCCGGGAAGCGTTCTTCGATTTCGTGCCAGAGACGCTGCCCGATTCCCCGATTCTGATGCTCGGCCGGCACGTAAAGCAGTGCCAGCTGACCTGAGGTCCAGACTCATCCACGACGGCGAAGTAGCCGTGCGCGCCAGGCTCGGCGAAGGTCTCGAAGACATCGGAAGCTGGCAACACCTGCTCGTCGATAGGGCCGACGGCATCCTCGAGTCCTCGTTGAAAGGCTTCTTGTGCCGCCGTCGTGAACACATCCTGTTTATCGGCAGCGATGGCACGCAGCGCAATAGCAGGGTGGGTGGAGTAAGACATGGTTCTCCTCATAGTGACTGGACGCGCATGCCCAAAGGGAAACGTCTGTGTCTACTCGGTGCCAGCCGGCGGTGGGCCGCCGTGCCGCTGTGCGCGATAACCGCAAAGTATAACTGTGCGAGCGAGTTGGTGGCGAGTTCCACCTAGAATGCCGGGTTGATAGACTGGCTCCTTGTGATTGTGACCAATGATTTCGAAGTGCGCGTCGGCGCCCGTACCCTACTCGACGCCCCGGGCCAGCACCTACGCGTCCAGCCGGGGGACCGTATCGGCCTGGTGGGCCGCAACGGAGCGGGCAAGACTACGACCATGCGCATCCTGGCAGGGGAGACGGAGCCCTACGGCGGCTCCGTGACCCGCTCGGGCCCCATTGGTTACCTCCCGCAGGACTCTCGCGAGGGCAATATCGAGCAGACCGCGCGCGAGCGCGTGCTCTCCGCCCGCGGCCTCGACGACATCAAACGCCGCATGGCCAAGCAACAGGAGATCATGGAAACCGCCACGGACGATAAGCACCGTGACAAGGCCATCCGCAAGTTCTCCCGCCTCGAGGAGGAGTACCACGGCCTCGGCGGTTACGAAGCTGACGCGGAGTGCGCACAGATCTGCGACAACCTAGGCCTGCCGCAGCGCATCCTCGACCAGCAGTTAAAGACCCTGTCAGGCGGCCAACGCCGTCGCGTGGAGCTGGCGCAGATTTTGTTCGCGGCATCGTCAGGCGAAGGCAAGTCCCAGACCACCTTGCTTCTTGACGAGCCCACCAACCACCTGGACGCGGACTCGATCACGTGGCTGCGCGGCTTCCTCGCTAAGCACGAGGGCGGGCTCATCATGATTTCCCACGACGTCGAGCTGCTCGAAGCCGTCGTGAACAAGGTGTGGTTCCTCGACGCCGTGCGCGCCGAAGCGGACGTCTACAACATGGGCTTTAAGAAGTACCTCGACGCCCGCGCCACGGATGAGGCCCGCCGTCGCCGCGAGCGCGCCAACGCGGAGAAGAAGGCCTCGGCGTTGAAGAAGCAGGCTGCCAAGCTGGGCGCCAAGGCCACGAAGGCCGCCGCCGCCAAGCAGATGCTCGCGCGCGCCGACCGCATGATGAACCAGCTTGACGACGTCCGCGTCGCCGACAAGGTTGCGCACATCGAATTCCCGGAGCCGGCGCCCTGCGGCAAAACCCCTATGAACGCGCACGGGCTCACCAAGATGTACGGTTCCCTCGAGGTGTTCGCGGGCGTCGATCTCGCTATCGACAAGGGCTCCCGCGTCGTCGTGCTTGGCTATAACGGTGCCGGCAAGACCACGCTGCTCAAACTCCTCGCGGGCGTCGAGCGCACGGACGGCGAGGGCGGCATTGTTACCGGCCACGGCCTGCGCATTGGCTACTTCGCGCAGGAACACGACACCATCGACCCGGACAAGACGGTGTGGGAAAACACCATCGAGGCCTGCCCCGACGCCGGCCAGCAGGACCTGCGCGGCTTGCTCGGTGCATTCATGTTCTCCGGCGACAAGCTGGAACAGCCTGCGGGCACGCTCTCCGGCGGTGAGAAGACGCGTTTGGCCCTGGCCACGCTCGTCTCGTCCCGCGCCAACGTACTGCTCCTCGATGAGCCCACCAATAACCTCGACCCGCAATCGCGCGAACAGGTCCTCGAAGCTCTGGGCACCTACACCGGTGCCGTCGTCCTCGTCACCCACGACCCGGGCGCGGTCAAGGCCCTCAAGCCTGAGCGCGTCATTATCATGCCCGACGGCGACGAGGACCTGTGGAACGATGAGTACATGGAGATCGTGGAGCTCGCCTAATGCACCGCGTTCTTCTCGACTGTGACCCGGGCATCGACGACACCCTCGCCTTGCTCTACCTCGCCGCGCTCCATCACGCCGGCGAGATTGAGCTCGTGGGCGTGACCACGTCTGCTGGCAATGTGAGCGTGGGGGAGACCGCGCGCAACGCCGCGTGGGCGTTAGAAACTCTCGGCCTCAGCCAAGTCCCTATTGCTCCCGGCCAGCCCAGCCCCCTCGCCGTCCCGCTTGTCACGACGCCGGAGACCCACGGCCCGCACGGCGTGGGCTATCTCTCGCCGCCGGACTCCTTTGAGTATGCCGCGGATTGGCGGGCCATCTGGAGGCGTGCGCAAGAAGTCCGCGCGCACCTCATCATCACGGGGCCGCTTACCAACGCCGCGACGTGGGCCGCCGGCCGCAGCTTCGACGGCTTTGCGTCGCTCACCGTCATGGGTGGCGCCGTGAACTACCGCGGCAACACGACGCCCACGGCGGAGTGGAATTTCCATGTGGATCCGCACGCAGCCGCGCGCTTCTTTGAGAAGTTAGGGCACTCCGGCCACCTAGCCACGCTGTGTTCGCTTGAGGTCACCGAACAATTCCTCATAGACCCGCCGCGTCTCGACCAACTCATTGACGTCCTAGGCGACGCGCCCATCGCGACCGTCCTGCCCGAACTCCTGCGTTTCTACTTCGAATTCCACGAGGCCCAAGGCGAGGGCTACCAAGCCCAGATTCACGATCTCCTCACGACGATGATCGCGCTCGACCGCATCACCTTCGACACCGTCGAGACCACCATCGCCGTCGAGGCGGATTCGCCGCTCCTGCGCGGCACCTCCGTCGCCGACCTCCGCAGTCACTGGGACGCCCCGCACAACGCCCGTCTGGTCACTGCCGCCGACATCGATGCCGCCCACACCGAGCTTCTCCGCGCAGCCCGTTTTCTCGCCGAGTAGCGGGTTTAGGGTCGGAGAGTCCACTCTTCCTGCGAAAAGACCGATCCCATGGCCATCCGGCTTCCCGAGCTGTTTTCATCATCGTCGTTGCACTGCCACTCATCGCGGACAAGTCGCAGACGCTAGACTAAGGCACGTCCTTGAAGACTCTGACCGCGAAGGGAGGTGTGATGGCGCAAAAGAAAGACCGCTCCATGTGGAAGATGAACCCCGAGCAACTCCAGGAGCATCTTGTCCTGCGTGCCCGCGCAACACGGATACCGGACAAGAAGAAGCTCAGCTCCAAGAAGGCCTGCCGCCAGCACAACCAGCGGCAGGCCTTCGGCCTTTCTCGTCACAGCCGCGTGCCTCAAGTTTGTGCCACCGCGCTCGCGTCGTAGACTATGGGCTGTTGCACGCTGCGTCCGAGGTGACATAGGAACGCGCACGTGCTCCATTCGTGTACCGCGCCCCGCGCGGCCGACCTCTTAAGGAATAGATGTCACAACTCTCGCTTACTCCCGCCCGCCGGACGCTCGTCGTTATCGGCGGCCTGCTCGTTCTCTTTACCTGGCTTTACCTCGTCCTCGCCCGACCCACCGATTGGGAATCCGTGGCGGGCTCGAGCTCCGCACTCATTACGCTCGGCGGTTACGTCGGAGGCGCCGTCCTGCTCCTCGCCGGCTCCCTGCCGTCGCTGCCCGCACGCACCATCGCCGTCATCCCTGTCGCGCTCGTGCTCAACATCGTGGTCGGCGAGATCGTTGGCACCATCGGCCTGCCGCTCTACCTTGACTCCGTGGGCACGGTCCTCGTCGCCGCGCTCGCCGGCCCCATCGCGGGCCTGGCCACCGGCACGCTCTCGTCCGTCGTGTGGGGCCTCATTAACCCCGCGGCCCTCCCGTTTGCCGCAGGCGCCGCCGCCACCGGTTGGCTCGCCGGCTTGGCCGTCACGTCTGGCGCGTTCAAGCACTGGTGGTCCGTCATCGTCTCCGGCGCCATCATCGGCATCATCACCGGCGCCATCGCCGCCCCCGTCGCAGCCTTCGTCTACGGCGGCACCGCCGGCGTAGGCACCGGCGCCGTGGTCTCGCTCTTCCGCGAGCTCGGCAACTCGCTGCTCGCCTCGGTGACCATGCAGTCCTTCATCTCGGACCCGCTGGATAAGGCCATCGTCTTCCTCATCGTCTGGGGCGCACTCAAGGCCCTGCCCAAGCGCACGCTGGCCTCCCTGCGCCCCCAGCCTGCCGATGCCGCCTAGCCCCATGTCCCCACACCCCGCCACTGTCTTGCTCGCCGCCGCGTGCGGCTGGTTCCTCGTGGTGGCGGTGAATACGCCGCTGTCCTCGGCGCTTATCCTTTCCCTCTCACTCGTGCTCGGCACCTGGGCTGCGCGCTCGGTTGCCGTCATCGCCACGACGCTGGCGCTTACCGTGCCGGCGGCGTTGTCCATGGTGCTCATCCACGCCCCCTACGGCGAGCACCACATCGCCCCCCTCCTCACCAGCGACGGCCTGGCGCTCGCAGGCTCGCTGTCCCTGCGCTTCGCCGCCCTTATGGGCTGCGTCCTCGCCGCGGCCGCCGCGCTGTCTGTCGCCGAGGTCTCCAAGTGGATGCAGGTCTCTCGCGTCGGATATAAGGCCGCCTACGTCGTCGGTGCGTCCCTGCAGTCCCTGCCGCAGGGCCGCCAGGCCATGGCCGCAGTCCGCGACGCCAATCGCCTCGCCGGCGTGAAGATCGGCCTGCGCAACGTCGGTCCGCGCGTCATCATCCCCGTCATCGCGCGACTGCTCACGCAGGGCGCCCAGCGCGGCCACGCTCTCGCCGCCATCGGCTTCGACGAGCCCGGCCCGCGCACCCTCCTCCAACCGGTCCCAGACTCTGCAGCGCAACGCGCCCTGCGCTGGTTCCTCGTTCTCGCCACGGTGGTTATCGCATGGATCTAGAACCCATTCCCGGCGAGGTCACGACCGTCACGGTCGGCTTCGACGAGAACGCCGACGAGGTCGCCCACCAGCTTGCGACGCAGTGGGGCGTCGACACCGTCATCGGCGCCGACGCCTCCGCCCACGTCTCGCTCCTGCGCGCCACCGTCCGCGAAGAACTCGCCCTGGCCCTCGAGCACCGCGGAACCCCGCGCGCCGAGATGGCCGCACGCGTCGACGCGATGCTCGACGCCGTCGGTCTCACCGAACTCGCCGAACGCGACCCGGCCCGGCTCTCCGGCGGCCAGACACGCCGCCTTGTCTGCGCAGCCGTCGCCATCGCACGTCCAAAGGTCCTCCTCGTCGTCGAGCCCTACGCTGGCCTCGATCCGAACTCGCGAGCCCAAGTCGAGTCGTTGCTCCACGGGCTGAGAGAGACTGCCGTCGTCCTCGTCCAGGCGGACACCCGTTCCATCCCACCCGACCTCACGCCCGTCGCGCCCGGCGACGGATTCACCCTCGGGCCGCTCAGCGCCACCCGCGGCATGCAGCGCCGACGCTGGTGGCAGCTCACAGCCCCCGAACACGCCGAGTTTGCCGTCGGCCCCGTCACCATCCCGGTGCGGCACGGCGGTGTCACGTGGCTGCGCGGTGGCAACGGTTCGGGCAAGACGACGCTTCTACGCGCCGCCGCGGGACTCGACGGCCATGAGCCCGCGCACTCCTCGCTCGGCATGGCCCTTCAATCGCCCATGGACCAGGCGATTACCCCAACGCTCGCGCAGCTCGTGGGCGACGCCGCGCTCACCGCGGAGCTCGGGCTTCCGCCGGACGCGCATCCCCTCGACGCGTCGGCTTCGCAGTTGCGCGTGGCACAGGTCGCGGCCACCGTCGCGCAGGGCTGCGAAGTCATGGTCTTCGACGAGCCCGACACGCTTGCCGATGCCACCGGCCGCACCGCCCTGCACTCCGTGCTTCACCGCGTGCTCAGCGCCGGCTCCGCGCTTATCATCACGTGTCATGACCCAGCATTCGTCGCAGAAATCACAGCCTATGCCACGGTGCGCGAGTGCAGCATCAGCACCATCAACTAGCCGGAGGGCGTGCGTCTGTCACTAATTGTCTCGATACTTTCACGGACTTGTTCTTGATCGAAAGTAGGAGGTGCGCGTTATTCCTGTCGGCTGTGTGACCGTCCTCGAGTTAAGCGCAGCACCGGCAGGCCTTTTGCCGCGTACCAACCGCCTGAGCGTGCGTTTGAAATGACCCACGGCGACGTCGGCGGGGGAGGCAGCAGGCATGAGGACGATAAGCCAACGCCCCGGCGCTGCGGCGTCGGGGAGAAGGGGGCATCGGCAAGCTAGTTGCGGAAACCGTGGACCGGGGCGGGGATGAAGCCGCCGCGGTGAATGAAGGTGGAATTGCCCACCTGGTTGACCGGAATGACCGGGGCGTAGCCGAGGAGTCCGCCGAAGTTGACTTCGTCGCCGGGCTGCGTACCCGGAACCGGGATGACGCGCACGGCGGTCGTCTTATGGTTCATGACGCCGATGGCTGCCTCATCCGCGATCATGCCGGCGATAAGCTCTGCCGAGGTGTCGCCCGGGATCGCAATCATGTCGAGGCCCACCGAGCAGATGGCCGTCATGGCCTCGAGCTTCTCGATTTTCATGCTGCCGGAGCGCACGGCGTCGATCATGCCCTTGTCTTCAGAGACCGGGATGAAGGAGCCGGAGAGGCCACCGACGCGGGAACAGGCCATCATGCCGCCCTTCTTCACTGCGTCGTTGAGCAGCGCGAGCGCGGCGGTGGTGCCGTGCGTGCCGACCTGGTCCAGGCCCATGTGCTCGAGAATGTGCGCGACCGAGTCGCCGAGCTCGGCGGTGGGGGCAAGCGAGAGGTCGATGATGCCGAACGGCACGCCAAGGCGCTCCGCCGCGAGGTTGCCCACGAGCTGGCCGGCGCGGGTGATCTTAAAGGCGGCCTTTTTGATTTCCTCGGCGACCTGGTCGAGGGTGGCGCCCTCGAGCGACCCGAGCGCGCGGTCGACGACGCCGGGGCCGGAGACACCGACGGAGACGACGCAATCCGGCTCCTCGATGCCGTGGAAGGCACCGGCCATAAACGGGTTATCGCCCACGGAGTTGGCGAAGACGACGAGCTTCGCGCACGCGATGGCGGAATCGTCCTTGGTGAGCTCCGCGGACTCCTTGATAATCTCGCCGAGACGCTTGGCGGCGTTCATATTGATGCCGGCGCGCGAGGACGCGATATTGACTGACGAGCAGACGACGTCCGTGTTGGCGAGGGCCTCCGGGATGGAGTTGATGAGACGCTTGTCCGCGGTGGTCGCGCCCTTCTCAACGAGGGCGGAGTAGCCGCCGACGAAATTGACGCCGACTTCCTTGGCCGCCTTGTCGAGCGCCTTGGCCGCCTCAACGGGGCTGCCGTCCACGCCGGCGGTGACAAGCGCGATGGGCGTGACGGAGATGCGCTTGTTGACGATGGGGATGCCGAGCTCGGCCTCGATGCTTTCGCACACCTCGACGAGGCGGGAAGCCTGGCGCGTGACGTGGTCGTAGATGGCCTGCGCGGTCTCCGCCATGGTGGAACGCGCGCAGCTGAGCAGAGAGATGCCCATGGTCACGGTGCGGATATCGAGACGGTACTTGTCGATCATCTCGATGGTATCGATGACACCGGTGGTATTAAAACGTGTCGACATGGCTGCTTAGACCTCGTGCATCGCAGTGAAGATGGCCTCGGATTGCAGGCGAATAGCCTGGCCGGTGGCCTCGGCGACCGGCGCCATGTGCGCCTGGAGGTCCGTGATGGTCGTTTCCTTCTGGTCGAATTCGACGCGCAGGATCATGGTGAAGAAACCCGACATGAGGGTCTGCGAGACGTCGACGACGTTGACGTTCTTCTCCGCGAGCGCGGTGGTGATGGCGGCGATAATGCCGGTGGAGTCTGCACCGGTGACAGTCATGATGGCATACATGTCTGTGTATTCTATACGGCAGCGCTCCTGCGACGGTGGTACGGTAGGGCGGCATGACTTCCACCAACAAAACTGTCCTGTACATCGGCGGCCACGGCAAGATTGGGCTGCTTTCTACGCCCAAGCTGGTGTCCGCCGGATACGCGGTGCGCTCGCTCGTTCGTAAGGAAGAATACTTCGACGAGTTGCGTGAGTTGGGGGCGGAGCCGGTGCTCGGCGACATTACTTCGCTTACGCAAGCGGACTGGGAGAAGCTCTTCGACGGCGTTGACGTCGTGGTCTGGGGCGCCGGCAACGGTGGCCGCGGCGGCGCTGAGCTGACCACCGCGGTGGACCGCGATGGTGCGCTCACCGTCATCGACGCCTTGGAGGCTCTCGCCGCCTCGGACCGCGTTGTCCCTAAGTTGGTCATGATTTCCTACATCGGGGCGACTCAGAATTCCCCGTCGCTGGAGGGCAACTCCTGGGACGCCTACGTCTCGGCGAAGAAGACTGTCGATGCCCGCCTTAACATCTCTTCGCTTGACTACCTCATCCTTGGCCCCTCCGCACTTACCGAGGAGCCCGCTGGCGGCGTGAAGGTCGTGCCGGATGAGGCTTCCGGCGCGAAGGATACGCACACTTCGCGCGAGCTCGTCGCCGACGTCATCACGGAGGTCGTTTCCCGCGACTCATTCCCGGAGTCGCCGCTGGCGTTCATTGACGGCTCCGACTCCGTCTCGTCCATCTAGATCCGTTTCAGCCCGGCGGTCTTCTGTAGGCCGCCGGGCTGCGGTTTTTCCGCTCACTATGAGTGGCCCGCGCGGGCGCGCCATAATACCGAATCCTCACCACAACGCAAGTTTTTCTCAGGAAAGCCTGTGGAGAACTTTTTCGGTTGCACACTATAGTTGGCGATGTCGGGCAGTTAT
>NHCFJ05603__coassemble_597_pt1 | contig 43197 bp, 40 predicted proteins | sample NHCFJ05603__metabat2_low_PE_001 | metagenome-assembled genome bin NHCFJ05603 | reverse complement strand
GGGGCGGAGGCGATGAGGTTCTCAATTTTCTCCAGCACGCGGAGCGGGTGCTTGCGGTGGATTGCCGCCGCTCGGGCTTCGGCTTGGAGGGTCGTGGTTTTCGTGTCGCCGTAGTAGACCTTGTGCAGGCGGCGCACGAGAAGTGCGTCGGGGCGGGCGACTCCAAGGGCGAGGATGTCTTTGAGCGACATGCCGGCGGCTTCGGGAAGCGAGGTGACGCCGAGGGTGAGAGCTGCGAAGAGAGAAACTGTCATGTCCCAGAAGCTAAAGGCACGCGCCAGAAGAAGCTAGGGGAACATATTTTCTTGTGGACAACCTGCGCCGGTTGCCCAATAGAGTGGGCGAAATCCGGGGAGTTATCCACAGAAACTAACGCTTCTCACGAGCATCTCAGTTTTACCGGCACGTTCACGCCGCTGAGCGCGAGCGCTTGCGGCGGGCGGCAGCCATCTGGATGAGGTCTGTGAAGTAGACGGCGACGGCGAGTCCGATGATGCCGAAGCCGATCCAGCGGTGCGTCGAGAAGTGCTCGTGGGTGACGAAGAGAGCCCAGAGCATCTGCATGAGTGGCGTCATGTATTGGAGCATGCCCACGGTCGACAGGGGAAGGGCCTTGGCCCCTTGGGCGAAGCAGAGCAGCGGCAGTGCGGTGACGAGACCGGAGCCGATGAGCAGCACGATGTGCAGGGGGCCTTCGGAAGTAAACGTGCCGGCGCCGGAGGATTCGAGCCACAGGACGTAGATGAGCGCGACGGGCAGGACGACGAGGGTCTCGGCGGCAACGGAGCCCGTCGAGGAGACGCGGACCTGCTTCTTAATGAGGCCGTAGATGCCGAAAGAGAAGGCGAGCAGGAGCGAGATATAGGGCGCCTGGCCGGTGAAGAAGGTGAGGTAAATGACCGCGATGGTGGCGATGCCGACGGCGACGGCCTGGAGCTTGCGCAGGCTCTCTTTTAAGAAAACCAAGCCGAGTGCGACGGAGACGAGGGGATTGATGAAGTAGCCGAGGGCGGCATCGGCAACATGGCCCGAGTTGATGGCCACGACGTAGGTTCCCCAGTTGACGGAGATGAACACGCCGGCCGCGGCGAGCCAGGCCCAGGTCTTCTTGTCGAGGCGCGAGAGTTCGCGCCAGCCGCCGGTGACGACGAGGAAGCCCGTGACGAGCACCGCGGTCCAAATGACGCGGTGCGCGAGAATCTCGAGGGGAGAGGCGGGCAGCAGCAGCGGGAAGAATGCGGGGAAGAAGCCCCACATGAGGTAGGCGGCAATGGTGTAAATCATCGGAGATTAATGTACTCCGCGAGCCGTGTGGTGGGAAACGTTTCTCATCAAAAGGGACGGCTCCGGGGGTTTGACGCGGCCGCTAGACTGTCTGCATGGCGAAAAATTCCTCCTTTGTTCACCTGCATAATCACACTGAGTTTTCCATGCTGGATGGTATGGCGAAGGTGGACTTGCTCTCGGAGGAGGTCAAGCGTCAGGGGATGCCGGCCGTGGGCATGACGGACCACGGCAATATGTTTGGCTCGAATGCGTTCTACCAGCGCATGACCTCGGCGGGGATTAAGCCGATCATCGGTATTGAGACGTATATGGCGCCGGAGTCGCGTTTTAATAAGAAGCGTGTGCACTGGGGTACGCCGGACCAGAAGCGCGATGACGTCGCGGGTGGTGGCTCGTACCTGCACCAGACCATGCTCGCAGAGAATGCGACGGGATTGAAGAACTTGTTCCGTCTGTCTTCGCTGGCGTCCTATGAGGGCCAGTTGGGTAAGTACCCGCGCATGGACGCCGAGCTTATCGCGGAGCACGCGGACGGCATCATCGCGACGACGGGCTGCCCGTCGGGCGACGTGCAGACGAGACTTCGTCTCGGGCAGTTTGATGAGGCGCTCGAGGCCGCCGCGATGTGGCAGGACATCTACGGCAAGGACAACTACTTTCTCGAGCTTATGGACCACGGCCTCGACATCGAGACGCGCGTACGCTCCGAGCTGCTCGAAATCGGGCGCAAGCTCGACCTGCCGCCGCTGGTGACGAACGACTGCCACTACGTGCTCGAGTCGCAGGCGGCCTCGCACGAGGCGATGCTCTGCGTGCAGACCGGCAAGACGCTCATGGACCAGGACCGTTTCAAGTTCGACGGCACGGGCTACTACATTAAGTCGGCTGCGCAGATGCGCGAGATCTGGGACGACATGGTCCCGGATGGCTGCGATAACACGTTGTGGATTGCCGAGCGCGTTCAGGACTACAGCGAGCTGTGGGAGGAGCACCCGCTTGACCGCATGCCGATCGCCGACGTGCCGGAGGGTGAGACCCCGACGTCGTGGCTGACGAAGCAGGTCATGGAGGGCCTCCAGGCGCGCTTCCCGGGACAGGAAGTTCCGGAAAATTATGTGGAGCGCGCGAAGTACGAAATCGGCGTCATCGACATCAAGGGCTATCCGTCCTACTTCCTCATCGTCGCCGAGCTCATCAAACACGCGCGCTCGGTGGGCATTTGGGTCGGCCCGGGCCGTGGTTCCGCGGCGGGCGCGCTCGTGGCGTACGCACTAACGATTACTAATATCGACCCCATCGAGCATGACCTCCTGTTTGAGCGATTCCTCAACCCGGAGCGTCCGTCCGCACCGGATATCGATATCGACTTCGATGACCGCCGCCGCGGTGAGATGATTCAGTACGCCGCGGAGCGCTGGGGCGAGGATAAGGTCGCGCAGGTCATCACCTTCGGTACGGTGAAGACGAAGCAGGCTATCAAGGACTCTGCGAAGGTGAACTACGGTCAGCCGGGCTTCCAGATGGCGGACCGCATCAACGGCGCGCTGCCGCCGGCGATCATGGCGAAGGATATTCCGCTCTCGGGCATCATGGACCCGGAGCACCCACGCTACTCGGAGGCGACCGAGGTCCGCCAGATGATCGAGACGGACCCGGACGTCAAGCGCATTTATGAAACCGCGCGCGGGCTCGAGGGCGTGGTGCGCCAGGCGGGCGTCCACGCGTGTGCCGTCATCATGGCGTCCGTGTCGCTTATGGACCACATCCCCATGTGGCAGCGTTCGGACGGCGCGTACATCACGGGCTGGGATTACCCGGCATGTGAGGCCATTGGCCTGCTGAAGATGGACTTCCTGGGCCTGCGCAACCTCACGGTCATTGGTGACGCGCTGGCGAATATCAAGAAAAACCGCGGCATTGACTTGAAGCTCGAGGAGCTGCATGCGGACGATCCGAACGTCTCAAAGGTCTACGACCTGCTGTCGTGCGGCGAGACGCTGGGCATCTTCCAGCTCGACTCCGGCGGCATGCAGGAGCTGCTCAAGCGCATGAAGCCGACGGGCTTCAAGGACATCGTCGCGTCGCTGGCGCTCTACCGCCCGGGCCCGATGGGTGTGAATGCGCACTGGGACTACGCGGACCGCAAGAACGGACGCAAGCCCATTACGCCGATTCACCCAGAACTGGAAGAGCCGCTCAAGGAGATCCTGGACGAGACCTACGGTCTGATCGTCTACCAGGAGCAGATCATGCGTATCTCGCAGAAGGTCGCGAACTACACGGCTGGTGAGGCAGATGGCTTCCGTAAGGCCATGGGTAAGAAGAAACCGGAGGTGCTGGCCAAGCAGTACGATAAGTTCTGGTCCGGCATGCAGGCCAACGGCTACTCCAAGGACGCGATGGACGCGCTGTGGGGCACCATCGAGCCGTTCGCGTCCTACGCGTTTAACAAGTCGCACGCGGCAGGCTACGGCCTGGTGTCCTTCTGGACCGCGTACCTCAAGGCCTATTTCGCGCCGGAGTACATGGCGGCGCTGCTCACGTCGGTCTCGGATAAGAAGGACAAGTCGGCCATCTACCTCTCGGACTGCCGCCACCTGGGCATCCGGGTGCTGCCGCCGTCGGTGAACGAGTCGCACACGGACTTCCAGGCTGTCGGCGAGGATATTCGCTTCGGTATGGGCGCTATCCGCAACGTCGGTGCTGAAGTCGTCGAGGCCATCGTCAAGGCCCGCGAGGAGAAGGGACACTTTAAGAACTTCTCGGACTACCTGGACAAGATCGACCTCGTGGCGTGTACGAAGCGCGTGACAGAGTCGCTCATCAAGGCCGGCGCTTTCGATGACATGGAGCATCCGCGCAAGGGTCTCATGCTCATCCACGAAGACGCGGTGGACGCGGTGCAGACCACGAAGAAGGCCGCGGACAAGGGGCAGTTCGACCTCTTTGCAGGGCTTGGCGCGGAAAGCGAAGAGACGATGAGCGCGTTTGCCATTGACATTCCGGACGAGCACTGGGACCGCAAGCATGAGCTGGCGCTCGAGCGCGAAATGTTGGGCCTGTACGTGTCGGGACACCCGCTCGACGGCTTCGAGGAGGCGCTCGCGGAGCAGACCGATACGCCGCTGCCCAAGATCCTGGCGGATGAGGTTCACAACGGCCAAGAGCTTGTCATCGGCGGCATCATCTCGGCGGTCGACCGCCGCTACTCGAAGAAGGACGGCTCGCCGTGGGCCATCGTCACGGTCGAAGACCACAACGGCGCGCAGGTCGACATCCTCGTGTTCAACCAGGTCTACTCGCTCGTCGCGCCGCAGATTGTGGAAGACAACATTATTCTGGCCAAGGTCAACGTCAAGATCCGCGACGACCGCCGCTCGCTGTTCTGCTCCGATATCCGTGTGCCGGACCTGGGCCCCGGCGGCGGCGTTGGCCTGCCGCTGCGGCTGACCATGCGCACCGAGCAGTGCACGCTTGACACTATCGCGCGGCTGAAGGACGTCCTACTCAAGAACAAAGGCGAGTCCGACGTCTACTTGACGCTCGTCAACGGCGACGAGTCTACGATGATGGTCCTCGGCGAGCACCTGCGCGTGGAGCGTTCCGGCAACCTCATGGGCGATCTCAAGGCGACGATGGGCGCGGGCATACTGGGGTAGCCCCGGCGTGAATATAAAAACGGGCGAACAAAGAGGTGTGGGTTAGGGTAGACAGCACAGTCTAGTCCACCTCACATAAGGAGCACCCTCCATGTCCCAAAAGATTCGCACCACGCACGTCGGCTCGCTGCCGCGTACCCCGGAATTGCTGGAGGCGAATCTCAAGCGCTCCGCCGACGAGCTCACGGACGACGAGTTCTTCGCTATCCTTGAGCGCGCCGTCGACGAGGTCGTGCAGCGCCAGGTCGATCTGGGTATCGACATCATCAATGAAGGCGAGTATGGCCATATCACCTCCGGCGCCGTGGACTACGGCGCGTGGTGGAACTACTCCTTTAGCCGCCTGGGTGGCCTCACCATGACGGACAAGGACCGCTGGGAAGCCAACGCCATTCAGCGTTCCGAGCCTGGCAATATCAAGCTCACCTCCTTCGTCGACCGCCGCGACCGCGCCATCTTCAACGAGGCTTACAACGACCCGGAGTCCGGCATCTTCACCGGCCGCAAAAAGGTTGCCAACCCGGAGTTCACGGGCCCGATTACCTACATCGGTCAGAAAGAAGTCGACGCAGACGTCAAGCTGCTCAAGGATGCGATGGGCAAGGCGGGGGCATCGGCAGGCTTTGTGGCGGCCCTGTCCCCGGGATCGGCTGCGCGCTTGGGTAACAAGTACTACAAGACCGACCTGGAGGTCGTGCAGGCCTGTGGCGAGGCGCTCTCGCACGAGTACAGGGCGATTACGGACGCGGGCCTTACCGTCCAGTTCGACGCGCCGGACCTCGCGGAGGCCTGGGACCAGATCAATCCGGAGCCGTCCGTGAAGGACTTCCAGGGTTTTGTGCGCGACCGCATTGCGGTGCTCAATGACGCGATTAAGGACTTGCCGCGCGAGCAGACCCGCCTGCACATTTGCTGGGGTTCCTGGCATGGCCCGCACGTCACGGACATCCCGTTCGCGGATATCATTGACGAGATTCTCGAGGCCAAGGTCGGCGGATTCTCCTTTGAGGGTGCCTCGCCGCGCCACGCGCACGAGTGGCGCGTGTGGCAGGATCATCAGCTGCCGGAGGGCGCGCTCATCTACCCGGGCGTGATTTCACACTCGACGAACGCGGTGGAGCACCCGCGCCTCGTTGCGGACCGGATTATCCAGTTCGCGGAGGTCGTGGGTCCGGAGAACGTCGTGGCGTCGACCGACTGTGGCCTGGGTGGGCGCCTGCACCACCAGATTGCCTGGGCGAAGCTTGAGTCCCTCGTCGAGGGTGCACAGATTGCCACGGAGGAACTCTTCTAGGCCAAGCTTTCCGATGCCGCGGTCTTCGGGCCGCGGCTTTTTTGTGCGCACGGAAAGATATGACAATTAAATCTTAAACCTCTACAAAGAGAATATCTTTGTTTAAAAAGTTGGAGTTGAGCTGGGGAAACGCAATCGTGAATAAAAGTAAACTGGATGCGCGACAAGGTACGCTCGTTCTGTTTAGGATAGACAGCACAGTCTAGAAAGGAATTGCTTATGACCCAAAAGATCCGTACCACGCACGTTGGCTCCCTGCCGCGCACTGCAGCACTCCATGGGGCGAACCAGCGCCGCCTCGCCGGGGATATCTCCAACGAGGAGTTCGACCAGATTCTGCAGCAGGCCGACAACGAGGTCGTGCAGCGCCAGGTTGATCTGGGCATCGACATCGTCAACGAGGGCGAGTATGGCCACCTCGCGCACGACACCATCGATTACGGTGCGTGGTGGACCTACTCCTTCAGCCGCCTGGGTGGCTTGCGGCCAACGCGCGAGGATGAGCCGGATGCGTTCGGCAAGATCGTGCGCCACAAGCCGGGCAGTATCGAGCTCACGACATTCCCGGACCGTCGCGACCGCGCGGTATTCGCGGAAGCTTACGAGGATCCGAAGTCGGGCATCGAGGGCGGCGGCAAGAAGTTCCTGCTGCCCACGATTGATGGGCCGCTGAGCTACGTGGGGCAGGAGGCGCTCGCTGCGGACGTGAAGCACCTGGGCGCGGCCATTGCGTCGACGGGTAAGGACGTTGAGGGATTCATCGCGGCGGTCTCGCCGGGCTCGGCGGCGCGCATTCGCAACCTGTACTACCCGTCCTACGACGAGCTGCTCGCGGCGACGGCGGAGGTCATGTCACACGAATACCGCGCCATCGCGGACGCCGGCTACACGGTCCAGATCGATGCCCCGGACCTCGCGGAGGCCTTCGACCAGGTCAACCCGGAGCCGTCCTACGAGGACTTCCGTGGCTACGTGCGGAAGAATATCGACGCCATCAACGCGGCGATTAAGGGGATCGACAAGTCGAAGGTGCGCCTGCATATCTGCTGGGGCTCCTGGCACGGCCCGCACTCCACGGACATCCCGTTCGAGGAGATCGTCGACGAAATCCTGCGCGCTGAGGTCGGCGGTTTCACCTTCGAGGCGGCGAACGTCCGCCATGGCGCGGAGTGGCGCGTGTGGCAGAACCGTAAGCTGCCGGAAGGCACCGTCATCATCCCGGGCGTCGTCTCGCACTCGACGAACCTCATCGAGGACCCGCGTCTGGTGGCCGACCGCATCCACACGTTCGCGGAGCTCGTGGGCCCGGAGAATGTCATCGCCTCGACGGACTGTGGCCTGGGCGGACGCATTCATGAGCAGATCGCCTGGGCGAAGCTCGAGTCCCTGGTTAAGGGCGCAGAGATCGCCTCGCAGGAGATCTTCGGCTAAACACGAATAAAAAGGGCGGGTGCGCATGTGCGCACCCGCCCTTTTTATTGCGTAGGCCTAGAGGCGGAACTGCTTCTGGGCGTTGCTCATCGCGCCGTTGACCTGCTTGAGCATGCCAGTGAGCGCGCCGTTGATGTCCTTGCCGAACTCCGGATTGACCTTGACGAGGGTGCTTGCGAGGCCGATGAGGCCACCGATCATAGACAGGATCAGGTTGATCCAGGCGAAGGCTTCCTTGCCCTCGGGGGAGAGCTCAGCCCACTTGAGCCAGTCCGGCAGCTCGACGGGCTTGTCAGCCTTTTCTTTCTCGACGCAGTCCGGCTGGTCGGGCATGCCGGAGGAACCGTAGCCGTTGACGATGCCTAGAGCGAGTTCCTGCGGACCCATGAACGAAGAACCTGCGGTGCCATCCTTGACGGCCTTCTTGTGGGCTTCCTTGGCGGCGTCGACCTCGGCCTGGCACTCCTCGGACAGTGCGGGCTTCGTGCCCTCCTGGCCCTCGCCGTCGGTCTCCTTTCCGCCATTTGCTGTGTCCTCGGAGGAGCCGGAGTCCTGGGACTGAGCGCTGGAGGAGCCCTGAGACTCGGAGCTTTCGGCGCCAGCGACCGGCGTGACGAGGGCGAGGGTGGTGCTGGTTGCGGCGACCAGCGCGACTGAGAGACGACGTGCGCGCATAAGAATTACTCCTTGGGGAGACGACCGTACGAACGGAAATGGAACGCACCTGAATGTAGCAGGTTGGGGTGCCTGGCGGGAGGGAATGCCCCCGCCAAGGAGCTTAGTGGCCCAGTGCGGAGTTCAGGGCGTGGCGCAGCGGTGCCGGCAGGAGGCGCAGTAGCGTAGCCTGTGCGCCCGGAACTATGCTCACTATGCCCAGGACGGCGGCTAGGGCCGCGGCAACGACGCCGAACGCGGTGCCGACCGAGGAACCGGCGTCGGACGAGGCGGCGGAGCTGTCGGAATCGCCCTAGTTGTCGTCGCCATCGTTATCGGTGTCGGCGGGCACGAGGTCGGTGACCTGAAAGACGGTCGTGGTACCGGAGACCTCGTTGCCGGCGATGAGAAGGTACTCGCCGTTGGGGGAGTCCTTCGTGTCAACGAAGGTAAGCCCCTCGGGGCCGAGGTCGCCGGCAGCCTTCGTGGCCTCGTAGTTCTCCTCGTCGTAGTCCATGGAGAAGTCACGGTTGTTGACGTAGGTGACGTACTGGGCGTTGCGCGGGTCGGTGACGTCGTAGACGAAGATGCCGCCCACGCGCTCGGCACCGATGAAGACGTAGGTGCGCTCGCCGACCTTGCCGATGGGGAGAGCCTCGGGCTCGGGACCCTTGTTATCGGAGCGGTCGTCGGCCTCCGGATCCTCGTTATCCGCGTTGAAGTTGAGGACGCCCTGCGCGTGGAGGCGGGCGGTGATCTCCTCGAAGTCGGAGCCGGAGTCGAAGACGACGTTGCCGGCGGCGTCGTAGATGGAGAAAGAGCGGGAGCCGTAGGCGTAGAACTCGTCGAAGCAGCTCTTCTCCTCGTTCCAGCCGGACGCGGTGGAGACCTTGAGATTGCCTGCGAAGGATTTGGCTTCGAAGCCCTCGGGAAGCTCGACGCCCTCGCAGACCTTGCCGTCCTCGATGAGCTCCTTGATCTCGGCCTCGTCGGTGTACACGCCGGAACCGTCCTCGTCGCCCCATTCGTGGGCGTCGCCCTCGTTGGCCGTCGCGAAGTAGGTCTTGCCGCCGGCAGTAAACGCGCCGATGGAGTCCGGCATAGACAGACCCTTGACCGGTAGGGTGCGCAGCTCGATCTTGTCATCCTTGTTGGACGGGTCGATCGGGGTCTGTGAGTGGTCCGCGATAAAAGCCGGGACGACGTCGGTGACGGTCGCCGACGGGATGTCGATGATGGCGATGGCGTTGGCCTCCTGCAGCGACGCGTAGGCAGTATCGCCAACAGAGGAGATGTACTCCGGCTCGAAGCCGGTGGACGGCTTCGAGTCGGCGTCGGAAGGACCGAAGACGCGGATGGCGGGGTCGAGTTCGCCGGCAGCGTACTTCGCGTCGTACGCCTCGAAGCCAGCGGTGCGGACGTCTGCCTGGGTGGGGGCGGCGGCATCGGAAGGCAAGGCGATGACGGACACGGAGCCGGTGGGGTCTGCGACGTAGTCCGTGCCCTCGGCGGTGAGCTGGTTGGACGGCTCGCCCTCGTTGGCGAGCAGGGCGAACTTCCCATCCGCGGTGAGGTGGACGTTATCGGGCAAGGCACCGACGGTGACGCGGCCGAGCTCCTCGCCGGTGGCAGCGTTGAAGAAGAGGGCCTCGCCGTCCTGCGTCTTATCGGCCTGCTGGACCGCGGCGACAGCCAGGCCGTCAGGGCGCACGGCGACGGAGTTGATCTCCTGGTCGCCGCCAGCAGAGACGACGCCGACCTTGTGCGGCGCGGCCGAATCCGAGGCGTTGAGGATGTCGATTTCGCCGGAGTGCGCGTTGACGGCGAGGATGCGCTTCGACGCGGCGTGGAAAGCGACGATTTCCGCGGCGGACTCACCAAGCACGCCAGAGTCGTAGGCGCCGAGCGGCTCGACCTTGAGCGAGGCGTCGGCGACGGAGTCGACGATGGGAGAGGCGACGACGGCGGCCTGGGCCGGAACGGCGGTGACGGTGAGCGCGGTCGCGGCGAGCGTGCACAGGGCGAGATTGCGGCGGATGGCCATACATGAGCTCCTTGAGAGTACGAGAAATATGACGAGGCAACATCCCAGCGCATGCAGGTAACACAGGGTCAACACAGAAGTAAAGGCGAGATGAAATGCCGGGCTAATCGGTCGATCGCTAGGTAATCGCACGGGCGGCGACCAGGGGGTCTAAAATGACTGAGCATGACTAACTCCGCAGTATTCGAGCCCATACACGCCTCCGATATCAGCCAGGCCCAGGCACGAATTTCTTCGGAGATTGCGCCGACGCCGTTGCAGTACTGCCCGCGACTGTCCCAGGAAACGGGCTACGACGTTTACTTGAAGCGCGAGGATCTCCAGGACGTGCGTTCCTATAAGATCCGCGGCGCGCTGTTTTCCATCACGAATCTCACGCCAGAACAGCGCGCGCACGGTATCGTGACGGCCTCGGCTGGCAACCACGCGCAGGGCGTGGCGTATGCCTGCCGGACCATGGGCATCCAAGGCAAGATCTACGTGCCGGAGCCGACGCCCAAGCAGAAGCGCGACCGCATCATGGTCCACGGCGGCGACATGGTCGAGCTCGTCGTCACCGGCGCGAACTTTGACGAGGCCGCGGCGGCCGCGCATGCCGATGCCGCCGAGCGCGGCGCCATCTTCATCGAACCCTTCGACGCGCGCGACACGATCACTGGCCAGGGCACCATCGCCGCGGAGGTCGTGAGCCAGCTGGCCTCCTTGGGCAAGTCGCTCGACGCCATCGTCGTCCCCGTGGGTGGCGGCGGGCTGCTCTCCGGCATCACGTCGTACCTTGCGGACATGGCGCCGCGCACGGCGATTATCGGCATCGAGCCGGCCGGCGCTGCCTCGCTCACCGCGGCGTTCGAAGCAAGCGAGCCGGTGACCTTGGAGTCCGTCGATCCCTTCGTGGATGGCGCTGCCGTCAAGCGCATTGGCGACCTGCCCTTCCAAGTCCTCGACGCCAACCAAGGGCGCCTGCACTGGTCCACCGTTTCCGAGGGGGCCGTGTGTACGGAGATGCTTGGCCTGTACCAGAACGAGGGCATCATCGCTGAGCCCGCTGGCGCTCTGTCCGTCACGGGCCTGCACGACCTCAAGCTCGCGCCGGATTCCGTGGTCGTGTGTGTCATCTCGGGCGGCAACAATGACGTGCTGCGCTACAACGAGGTCATGGAACGCTCTCTCGTGCACCGCGGGCTCAAGCACTACTTCCTGGTGAACTTCCCGCAAGAGCCGGGGCAGCTGCGCCACTTCCTTACGGAAATCCTGGGCCCGGACGATGACATCACGCTCTTTGAGTACCTCAAGCGCAATAACCGCGAGACGGGCGCCGCGCTCGTCGGCGTGGAGCTGGGCCGCGCGGCTGACTTGGATGGCCTGCTTGAGCGCATGTCGATTTCCCAGATCTCGTGCCAGCACCTGAAGCCGGGCACCTCGGAGTACGACTACTTGGTGGCTTCGCACTAAGTTGCGCCCGCTAGGGTAGGGGCTTATGGATTCCTATGAGCGCCCGGTCGAAGGCGCGCCCGTCGAGCACGAGATTGAGATCAAGCGTTCGCGGTTCATCACGTTGATTGGCCGCGCCCGCGACGAGGAGGAGGCGCGCGAGTTTATCGATGCCGCCCGCGCGCGCTTTCCTGATGCCCGCCACCATTGCTCGGCGTATCTTTACCACGTCGACGCAGCCAACCCGGTGGAGCGTTCCTCCGACGACGGGGAACCCTCGGGCACTGCGGGCCGTCCCATGCTCGACGTGCTGCGCGGCTCGGGCATGCTCGACATTGTGGCCGTCGTCGTGCGCTACTTCGGTGGGGTGAAACTCGGCGCTGGCGGGCTCGTCCACGCTTACGGCGGCGCGGTGAGTGAGACGCTCGAGAAGGTTCCGCGTGTGACTAGGGCGCTGCGTGAGCTCTATTCCGTCGACGTTGATCATGGTGTGGCCGGGCGACTTGAGGCCGAGCTACGCGGGCGTGGCTATGCGGTGGTGGACACCGCCTATGGCGCGCAGGTGACGTTCACTCTGGCGCAGGAGCCTGGCGGCCAGGAGGCACTCGACGCCGAGCTTGCGGCGCTGACGCAGGGCGCGGTGGAATCGAGAGCAGCAGGGGAGCGCTGGGTCGAGCTGGACCGAGCATGATCGCTCACGGCATGACTGGAACTACCCGGCGCAGCCGCCTATCGAAGGTAGAATGACCGGCATGACTATGCAGCGACGCCCCAACAATCCGATTGAGAAGCGCAAGCAAGACGTGCGCAAATATTCCCGCAACGCCGTGATTTCCGTCGCGGCGGGCCTGGGCGGCGGCGTCCTTGCGGCGTGGGTCTTTACACACGGCACGTTCTTCTTCATGATTGGCCTCATCGTCGCCGTCGTGGGCGGCGTGTACAACTGGTCCAAGGTGCGCTCGATCGTCAACCACAAGGACCAGTACTAAGCCGGGGGTTGTCTCTATGACTCAACCCGACGGAAAGCCCGTCCGCATCGACGCGTGGGTATGGGCCGTGCGCATGTTTAAGACGCGCTCGGAGGCTGCGGATGCGGTGAAGGCGGGGCACGTCAAGCTCAACGGCAACGCGACAAAGCCCGCGCAGCAGGTCGTGCCAGGCGACCGCGTGCGCGTGTGGCGCAACCACCACGAACACGACTTGGAAGTCCTCGCGACGGTGCGTAAGCGCGTGGGTGCGCCGGTGGCGCGCACGTGTTACATCGACCATGCACCGCCGCCCCCGCCCAAGGAGTTCATGCCGGCGCTGCCCGTACGCGATCGCGGCGCCGGACGTCCTACCAAGCGCGAGCGGCGCCAGATGGAGAAGTTCCGCGGCGGGTTCCGCTAGCGTGCCGGCTGACCGTGCAGCTGCTTGAGGCGCCGGTTGAGGCGCTTGCGGCGGTCGCTACGGTCGCCGAGCTCCGCGGTGGCCTCGATGTGCTCCTTGCCAAAGTGCAGAAGCAGCAGGTCGTCGATGAGGCGGACCTGCCCCGGCTTGTAGCGGTAGCGCATGGCCTCGCGTACGCGGATGATGTCGCGCTCATTGAGGAGGGCCTCGAGCTTGGCGAGGGTGTCGATGTTGTTGGCCTCGAGCAGCTCGGCGAGGAACCGGATGTGCTCAGAACGCGAGCGGGGGAATGCGTCGCCGAGGAGGACAGCGAGCACGCCAGGAAGCGTCTCGGCGTTGATCTCCACAGAATCTTGCGGGGCGGGGCCGACCTCCATGAGTGCGGCGATGTCATCGAACTTTTGATCCGCGAGCTCGATAAGGCCCGCCGCAAGCGTGAAGAGACGGTCGACTTGGGGCGTGGGCGGCTTGGGGCCCTGCTTGTAGCGGATATCGTGCTCGAATTCGGCCCAGGCGTGCTGCAGAACGGTGCGGATTTGCACCTCGAAGGTAAAGCCTTCGTACTCGGCGAGCTCTTCCAGGGAGTCGTTGACCTGCAGGACGAGGTGGTGCGAGCCGTAGCCGAAGCTGCCGGAAATGCGGGTTTCTGCTGCCTTGTCCACACTGCGCAGCACCGTGAAAGAACGCCCCAGGATGTCGATGGCTTGCGGGATAACGGTGGAGTTGAACACGGTGACGCGCGCACCGACGAGGTCATGGATGTCATTCCACGGATCGGGATAAGCCGGGGCGCCGTCCGCGTCGCGCTTCTTTGCCTTCTTCTTCAGCGACGGCCAGCCCTTGACGCGCGTGGCGACGCGGTCGTAGACCACGCCGGCGTCATCGAGGACGTCCTCGATGGCTTCGGAAAATTCCGTCGCAGCATTCGGGTGGGTGCGCACCCACTCGTGATAGCGGTTTCCGAGTTGGGAGATAGCATGCTCAGGCACAGTAATGTCCTTTCTCGGGGTGTGGGGGCGTGTCGTTTTACCCCAGCGAGGTGCCGGGAAGCACGCGAGGGAATCCGTGACACCATAGTAGTGGGGCCAGCGCCGTGGACGGCAACCGGAGTCCGGCGAATGCCGTGGCGCGACCATGGAGACCGTCCGCGTGGTGGGCGGCGAGCCCGCGGAAGATAAAGAGTACGTCGGGTGCCGGCGCGAGATAGACCAGGCCGCCGTGGATGTGGCGGCCGGCGTAGCCCGAGCCCAGTTTCGGCTGGGCGCGCCGGGCGGAGGGAGCGACGCCCAATTCTGCAGCGAAGTGCTCGTGCAGAATACTGAAGGTGAGCGGATGCGTGAGCCACGCCGTGATGGGCACGCCCGGCGAACGTACTTGGACTCCGTGCGCCCGGGTATCGAGGACGTCGCGCGCCGGGCGGGCTTGGAAGCGGTAGCCTCGCGAGGTGTGCGCCGCGCGCAGCACGTTGTGCGCCGCGGTGGTCCAGGCTTGGTTGACCGTCATGTCCCATTCGGAGAGTGCGCGCAGGCTCACTCCCACGGCGGGGGATTCGCCGAGTTCGGTGAGCCCCGTGCCGCAGCGCAGCTGCATGTCATGGCCAGCGCAGAGGCCGACGGTGGCGACGGAATCGTAGAAACCGTCTTCGCTCAGCCGCGGCCGCGTCGAGACGTTGTGCGGGCGCAGCGCAGGAAAGAGGAGTTCCGGAGCGAGGAGCGGGGCGGAGGTGTGCCTTTCCAGCAAGGAGACGGACATGAGAAAACCTTTCAGTGCGCAGCCGAAAGTGACTGCGAGAGATACGAGAGTCACTCATATTGGACTGTCCGTATCCCAGAAAGGTTCCCTGAGCCCAGTAAGAATCCTGCGCCTACCGGAGGCTGCTGCCTCGGCTTAGAAGGGCGGCTCTTCGTCGAGCCCCAACTCGGCGAGCAGCTTGTCCTTAGGCCAGAGCTGGATGTCCTGGCCCTTGACGATGAGCTCCTCAGCCTTCTTCTCCTTGGAGGTCTTCGTGGCCCACGTGCCGAGAACGAGGATGGTCGTCTTCTTCGTCACGGACTTTGCGGCCTGGCCGCCGCGCTCGGCGATGCCATTCCATAGTGTTCCCTTGTCGAAGGGATCAAAGTCGCCGGTGAGCGTGACGTGCTGGCCAAAGAGCGGACCGTTCGGGTCCGCGTCCTCGTTCGGCTCGGGCACGGTATTCGGCGTCGCGACGGCATCCCACGGAGCCGGGCGGTTGCGGGAGCGCTTCTCCGCCTTCTCACGCGCGGCGTGAGAGTCAGCGGAAGCAGCGGGGGAGAGCGCGCCATCGAGATCGAAGAGCGCAGTCTCGTCGGCATCGGAGGGCGTGGTTGCGCCACGGTGGCGCGTCTGGTCACGGAAGTCGGTACCGGCACCGAGATCGGCAGGGGACGTGGGCGCGGTGCGGGCGCGCAGCACCGGCATGACGGCGTCGTTGGTGAGCGTGCCCAGGGCGAATTCGCGAGTGTGGAAGAGCCCCTGGATATCGCCGGTGTAGCCGAAGGCTTGGGCTAGACCGGTGATGATGAGGCCAGCGGCGCGGGCGTCCTCGGTCGCGTCGTGGTGGTGAAAGCGTGGTGCGCCCACGGCTGCGGCCATGGTGGGGAGCTTGTGGTTGGGCACGTCGATGCGCCCCGCCTTCGAGGCGTCGCGCGAGAGCGCCAGCGAGCAGGCAAGCGTGATGGCGGGCAGTTCTACGCCCGCAGCGGCCGCGCCGACGCGCAGTGCAGTCGAGTCGAATTGCACGTTGTGCGCCACGAAGACGTCGTCGCCGAGGAACTCGAGCATCTCACCCAGCGCCGTGGCGAAGGACGGGGCGTCCTTGACATCCTCCGGCGTGATGCCGTGGATGCCAATGTTGAACTCGGAAAAGTTCTCCATGCCGGGCGGGGGCGTGCACAGCCAAGAGCGGGATTCGACCTCGAGGCCATCGCGGAAGCGCACAGCACCGATGGCGCACACGGAACCCCAGTTGTCGTTGGCGGTCTCCACGTCGATGACGGTGAAGCCCAGGCCCTCGACGGCAACGCCGGCGGTAGGCACCTCGCCGTGGCGGACTGCCTCGATAAGCGAGGCGGCATCGGCAGCCGGGGTTGTGGTGCCGGTGCGCGGGGCAAAGCGCACGGTGAAGGTTTCTTGCGGGGTGACAAGGCGCAGGGCGCCGAAGGCGGCGGGGCCAGGCTCGGTGGACTCCACGGACTGGAGGTCCTCGAAGGCGACAACCTCGCGCGCGGGCGCACCGAGGGAGGCGGCCAGCTGGGAGCGCAGGATGACCGCGGAGGTGGGCGTGAGCTCTACGGTCGCGCCGTGGGCATAAATGGTGGGAGTGCTAGGCGACGTCACGGAACTTCGGTCTTGGCCTTTCTAATCCTCGTCGAACTGCGGGGGCTCGACCTGTTTGAGCACCATCGTGGTGCGGTCCTGACACGTAAGCGTACCGCCTGCCTCAATGAAGGTGTCCTCGGCGGGGTAGCCACCAGAATCGGCCGTATCGACCATGAGCTTCCACTTGCCGCCCAACTCGCGGCCCGGCAAGGTGAACTCGATGTCGCCGTCGTGCGCGTTGAAGATGAGGATGAAGGAATCATCCTTGATGGGCTGGCCGAACTCATCCGTCTCCGAAATGGCGGAGCCATTGAAGTAGACCATGATGGCGCGGCCGAAGTCATGGTCCCAGTCGTCCTGGGTCATGAGCTTGCCGGACGGCACCATCCACGCGATATCGCGGTCGCGGACGTCGGAGCCCAGCGGGCCACCAGTGAGGAAGCGTTGGCGGCGGAAGACTGGGTGCTTGCTGCGGATCCCCAGCACGCGCTTGACAAAGCCGAAGAACTCCGAGTTCTTATCCAGATCGAGCATGGACCAGTCCATCCACGCGAGCTCATTGTCCTGGCAGTACGCGTTGTTATTGCCGTTTTGGGTGCGGCCGAACTCGTCGCCATGGCAGATCATCGGCGTGCCCTGGCTCAGCAACAGCGTCGTGATGAAGTTACGCTGCTGGCGGCGGCGCAGCTTGCGAATATCGTGGTTCTCCGTGGGGCCTTCCACGCCGCAATTCCATGAACGGTTATGGGACTCGCCGTCGCGGTTGTCCTCGCCGTTGGCCATGTTGTGCTTCTCGTTGTAGCTCACTAAATCCTTGAGCGTGAAGCCGTCATGCGCCGTAATGAAGTTGATGGACGCCGTGGGGCGGCGGCCGTTGTTGGCGTAGAGATCGGACGAACCGGTAAGACGCGAGGCGAATTCGCCCAGGGTGGCGGGCTCGCCGCGCCAGAAGTCGCGGACCGTGTCGCGGTACTTGCCGTTCCACTCACACCAGATGGGCGGGAAGTTGCCCACCTGGTAGCCGTTGTGGCCGATATCCCAGGGCTCGGCGATGAGCTTGACCTGGCTGACCACTGGGTCCTGCTGGACCAAGTCGAAGAAGGTCGCGAGCTTGGAGACGTCATCCAATTCGCGCGCGAGCGTGGAGGCGAGGTCGAAGCGGAAGCCGTCGACGTGCATCTCCGTGACCCAGTAGCGCAGCGAATCCATGATGAGCTGCAGCGAGTGCGGGTGACGGACGTTGAGGGAGTTACCGGTGCCGGTGTAGTCCATGTAATGCGCCTCGTCGCCCTCGACGACGCGGTAATACGCCTTGTTGTCGATACCGCGGAAAGCGATGGTGGGACCCAAGTGGTTGCCCTCGGCCGTGTGGTTGTAGACCACATCGAGGATGACCTCGAGGCCTGCGGCGTGAAGGCTGCGCACCATGGACTTAAACTCGGCGACGATTTCGCCCGGCTTATTCGCCATGGCGTAGTCCGCCTGGGGTGCGAAGAAGCCAAAGGTGTTGTAGCCCCAGTAGTTGCGCAGGCCGATATTGCGCAGACGATCATCTTGGAGGAACTGGTGGACCGGCATGAGCTCGACCGTGGTGATGCCTAGGTCCTTGAGGTAGTCGATCATCGCGGGGTGGCCCATACCCGCGTAGGTGCCGCGCATGGCCTCCGGGATGTCCGGATGAGTCATAGTCATGCCCTTGACGTGCGTTTCGTAAATGACCGCTTCCTCATCCGGAACATTGGGGCGGTGGTCGCCCTGCCAGTCGAAGAAGGGGTTGATGACAACGGAGAGCATGGTGTGACCGAGCGAGTCATCCTCATTGCGCCCGGTCCCGGCGGGCTCGGCGTGAATGTCGTAAGAATACAGTGAGGCGTCGCCGTCGAACTCGCCCTGGAACGCGCGGGCGTAGGGGTCGACGAGGAGCTTGGAGGGATCGCAGCGCAGGCCGCGTTCCGGTGCGTATTCGCCATGGACGCGGTAGCCATAAGCCTGGCCGGGGCCAACCTCGGGGAGGTAGGCGTGCCACACGTGGGCGTGGACTTCCTTGAGCTCGACGCGGGTTTCTTTGCCGCGTGGATCAACGAGACACAACTCGACTTTCGTTGCGGCTTCGGAGAAGATTGCGAAGTTGGTGCCCGTGCCATCAAACGTGGAGCCCAGCGGGTAGGGCTGGCCCGGTCTCACAGTAAAAGTCTCAGTCATAGTGCACCAGAATAATGGACTAGCGCGCGCCTAGCCCACTGATAATGATTCCCACGCCCCGCAAGAGATCGTCTGCCCCTTCATGGACGCGTGCGTCCTGCGACTCAGTCATACCGTCTACGGGCTCAGTGTCTGCGGCTTCCGATGCCCCCGTGGCTTCCGCGAGCTGCGTGCGTGCCTGTTCCATGGTGGCTGAGCCGAGTACCAGGTAAATAATGGCGTGTGCGCCAGTAAGCAACTCTTCCTCCGGTGCGGACGACGTCGCGCGGACCGCGGCGACGAACCGGTCTACGAGCCGTTCCCACGTGGCATTGCCAGGCTGGGACAAGCCGGCGGAGGTGACCTCGGCGCCATCGCGGTGGGCAAGCAGGCACCGGCGTAGGTCGAGCGCGAGGGCTGTGGGGGAGTCACCGTCGATCGGTGCGACGATGGCCTCGGCGATGGCGGCAATGAGCGCCTGCTTGTTCGCGATGTGCCAATACAACGCGCCGGGGGCGACGCCGAGCGTTGTGGCGACACGGCGCATGGTCATGTCTGCCAGACCATAATCATCCAAAAGCTGGAGGGCGGTGTCGATGATCGTTTCGCGGTTTAAGTGCACGCTTGCCCATTCTAGACAGCAGCGCGACGGCGAGGGGAGAACTCGAGTGCGGACAGGCGCGTGCAGTGAGCCAGCGATCCATAAGCCTTACCCTCAGGTTCCACAGGGAACTTTGAGGTTGTCCCCATTATTAACCAATGAACCGATTGATACACTACTCATGTCACGCCGCGAGTGCGGCGCGCTCTCATGCAGTAACACTGTCACCCTCACGAGCGTGTGGTGCCAGGTTCCTCTTTCCCAGCTAGGGGAGGGAAACTGATACCCTACGGCCCTGCGCCCGTGTCAGTGCGCTGTGAGTGAATACAGTTTTTTACACGTCTGGAGTCATTTTGTCCCTTCGAACCCCCGCCATGAAGTCCATTGCTGCCCTCGCCCTTGTTCTGCCCTTGACATTGGCAGCGTGCGGTAACGACGAGGAGGACAACGCCGCTACCGGCTCGACGACGGCTAAGACGACCGCGTCTTCGAAGGAAGCTCCATCTGAGAGCGCCTCCCCGTCGTCTGAGGCTCCGTCCTCGGAGAAGCCGAAGGAAGAGTCCGCTGCGCCGGAAAAGGACAAGAAGCCGGCGGAGGGGGATAACGCGGAGGACGTGAACGCTGAGGCTGCACCGTCCACCCTGGTTAACTCGTTCGAGGACGGCGCCGCTGCTGAGGCCACCACCTTCGCCCCGGGCGATGGCGATGCTGGTGATGACGCGACGAAGGAAACCATCACCAACCTCATCAACGGTACCTACAAGCAGCAGGATGTGCGCTCGCTGGCGCAGTACACCCGCGATAACACATGTGCCCGCGTGGTCAACGAGAACCAGCAGGTGGGCCCCAACGGCGAGCAGCTTTCGCTCGCCAACCTGGATCTGTCTCAGTTCGATAACCTGCCGGCAGACCAGAAGGCCATCCTGGAGCCGTACAACCAGCAGATTCGCGACAACTTCTCCAAGACGACCACGGACATCCAGGACGTGCGCGTCAACGGCAACACGGCCTCGGCCACCGTGACCGTCAACAGCCCGGCGGGTTCCGAGACCAACACCATGGTCTTTGAAAACGAGGGCGGCGCCTGGAAGTTCTGCAACCCGGCGTCCTAATCGCACACGTGGCTTACGCTATCTTCGCGCGAGCAGAGTAGGCTACAAGGCCTATGATTACTCGCGGTACTCGGGCTCGACGCCCGTCCATACCCCGCACCGTCGGTTTCGGTGCGGGGTTGCTTGCATGTGCACTCGTGGCATTCTCGGCTGCTGGCGCCGTGTGGGGTCGCTTCCGGCCGGTGCTCACCGGATATGAGGTGGACGATGGTGGCTACGCGGTCGAGACCCTCGCCGATATCGAGTTCGGCTCCTTCGTCTGGTTCGTTCTCCTCACCGGACTCGGTGGAGTGCTCCTTTCCCTCGGGGCCTATCTGCGCGGTGCACGCCAGCGCGGGTTAGGCATGTTGCTGTGGGTCGGCGTCGCCGCCCTCGCGAGCGCGGTGGCGTTCTATTACGCTGGCTCCCTCACGGCAACGCACCTGCCCACCGAGCCCGGGGAGACGGTCCAGTGGACCCCGCCCATGCAGCCCCACATCGGGTGGGCCGCGGCGCCGTTTATGGCGATGTTTGCCTACTGGTCTGCGGCGTTTATCAGCGCGGACGTCGACTGGGAAGACGACGCCCCAGACATTCCAGAGGAAGTGAACGCCGAGCCGTCCGAGCCCTGAACTCAGAGCCGAAACCGCCCTGAGCCTGCCCTGCGCCCGCGTAAAAGGAGAAGTGGCCGCGAGCGGAAAGGACAGGGATCATGGCCTTCGCATTAACCGGTGCCGTCGGGCCCCTCGGCTCGACCATCGCACGCATCCTCGCTCATCGAGGCGAGACGGTGTATTGCCGCGTCCTGCCGGGCTAGGAGCCCGTCGTCACAGCTCCGAATCTCACCTCTATCGACGGAGACGTGAGCGATCCGGACAGCATGGTGGCCTTCTTAGACTCCATCGCGGATCCGAGTGAGTGCACTCTCATTCGCACCGCGGCGCTCATCTCCATCCAAGGGCAGGCCGGCGACACACTGCGCGCCGTCAACGTTGGGGGCGTGCGCGCCATCCTTAACCTCTGCGCGCGCTACGGCCGGTGCCGGCTCGTGCACGTGAGCTCTGTCCACGCCATCTCGGAGGCACCGGGACGCACCGTGATGACGGAACCCGACCACCACGATCCCAAGGACATCGTGGGCGGCTATGCAAAGACCAGGGCGAAGGCTGCCCAGATGGTCCTCGACGCCGCGCGCTTCGGCGCGGTCGATGCCGTCGTGGTCTATCCCTCCGGCATCATCGGCCCGTAGGACACGGGGGCCAACCACGTGTCCCAACTCGTCTGGGATTATCTGCGCGGGTCGCTCTCCGCGAGCGTGCGCGGAACCAAGCAGCCCACCCAGCTGCCGCTGGCCGTGGCTTATATCACGCTGCCCTTCATCAATCGCTGGTCGCGCATCCTGCGCACCCGGCCGCTCTACACTGCCTACGCGCTGCACACCCTGCACCGCAACGCGAACTTCTCGCACGCGAAGGCGACCACCGCGTGGGTCTATGCGCCCACCCGCTCGAGGAGACCGTCACCGACATGGCGACGTGGATGCTCTCCGCGAACGAGTAACGGAAGCTGGGGCTGCACCCCGGCGGCATCGGAAAGCGCGCGGTCGAATGGCGCCGTGAACTGCAAAGCCTACCGCTGCGTGCGTAGCTAGCGCCGCGCGCCGGCCTGGTCGGGCGTGTAGACGCACGGCAGACTCAACGCCATGCACATGAACTTTTGATTTGACCCGATGTGTCCCTTCACCTGGACTACCTCCTGCTGGGTGCGGGAGGTTGCGCAGCTGCGCGGCTACGAGGGGGTCGAAGGTCAACGAGCGAGCCGTATCCGTGGTCGCAGGGAAAGCTACTGAAGACGCATCGGGGGTCATGGAGACCGCCTCCTTGAATGCCGTGGGGGTAATGGCGGGGAGAATGAGGAGTTTCTCCCACGCCCCGATGCTTTAAGCAACCCCTCGACATAAACCCCAGCCTTATTTAAGGCATTCGAATACTGTCGATCGCGCCGGGCTGGCGCGGGTTAGGGCCAGGAGACGGGCGATTGCCCGGAGACTTCTTTGGCGATGTGGTCGACGCCGTAGAGCATGGTCTTGAGCGCGGTGGCCAGCGTGGAACGCAGCTGGCGGTCTGTCATGCCGGCGGCGACGGTCACGGCGAGGTCGAGACGAATCTGCAGGCCGTCCACGTTGCTGTGGCAATACGCTACTGGTGAGTCAGACATGCGGTTGAAGTCATTGCACACGAGGAAGGCGCGGAGGAACTCCGAGCCGGGGAGATCCGGGTCCCAGTGCCCCTTAACCACGAGGGACGGACCATTGTCGAGGACGAAGGCGAAGAGGACCTCGTTAATCCAGGCGTAAATGGCCTTGCCTTCGGTAGCGTCGGTCCGTTGGAGTTTGTCAATGCCGATGGACGCGAGCGACGCGGCGATACGGTCAGTGTCCACGGCGTAGGCCTGGTTATCGAAGGCCTCATCCGGTTCAGACGCGAGTCCCTCATCGCGCAGCGTTACCGGCGGCGTGAGCGTGACGGTAGGGAAGCGCTCCACGAGCTTGTGCACAAAGGCCGAGGCGTTATCGATGGCCTGATCCGCGGCGGCGACGAGTTGTTCGTCTGTCATGCCCTGGCGCCCATCGATGACCGTGGTTCCCGTTATTCCGACCTCGTCCGTGCTGTCGAAGTTGAGCACGAGCGTGGGCGTGAGACAGTCGTGGTTCCAGTCGTTGACGAGCTCCGCGGCGTCGCGCAACGCGTCGAAGCTCAGCGGCGTGTGGTGCGTGGTCGTCACGATGTATTCCGGGGATTCCGGATCGCCCTCATCCGGCTCAATGGTGGTGGTCGCAATCGAGCCATGGTCGAAGACTAGAAGTGTGGGCTTCTGGGTAATGGCGCTATGTCCGGCGAGCCGTGCCGCGCGAGCAAGTCGTGCGAGGGTCACAGGGCGTGCGGCTTTCGAGGTATTGACTGCGGTCACCTCCCGAGGTGATGGGGCTCAAAATGAGGGGAGCCGAATGGAGAAAACGGGCAAATCCCCAGCTGCCCACGAGTCTAACCCGTAGGCTAGGATGCTGTCCGCAGTTTCGGTCATTCGATATAGGGCTACCCGGTGGAATGGACGATTATCTGTAGGGGTATAAAAATAGGTACATTACATAAAATCACATTCGCTGGTCGCGGGAGCTTCCCACGGCCGAAGGATATGAGAGGACGTCTCGTGCTTCAGGTCACCGACATGCGCGGAACCACCATGACCACTGCGGCTGTGCGCCGCGCCCTGCCCCGCGGCGGCACGGATGTTGCCGCCGTCCTCGACAAGGTCCAGCCCTTGGTCGACGCAGTGCGCGACGGCGGCGCCGCCGCGGCGCTCGACTTTGGCGAGAAATTCGACGGCGTACGCCCCGCTACGGTGCGCGTGCCCGCGGAAGAACTCGCCAAGGCTGCCACAGAGCTGGATCCTGAGGTCCGCGCCGCCATTGAGGAATCCATTGCCCGCGTGCGCAAGGTCCACGCGGAGCAGAAGCCGGAGAACCACACCACGGAGCTCGCGCCGGGCGCCACCGTCACGGAGGTCTTCGCGCCCATCGAGCGCGTGGGTCTCTACGTCCCGGGCGGCAAGGCGGTCTACCCGTCCTCCGTGATCATGAATACGGTTCCGGCCCAGGAAGCTGGCGCCTCGACGCTCGTCGTGGCGTCTCCGCCGCAGAAAGACTTTGGCGGTCTGCCGCACCCCACGGTGCTGGCCACCTGCCACATCCTCGGCGTCGATGAGGTGTGGGCCGTCGGTGGCGGCCAGGCCGTCGCCCTTCTTGCCTACGGCGACGATAACCCGGCGGGGGAGGAACCCCTTGAGCCCGTCGACATTATTACGGGCCCCGGCAATATCTTTGTCACTGCTGCCAAGCGTCTCGTGCGCGGCGTCGTCGGCACCGACGCGGAAGCTGGCCCGACCGAGATCGCTATCCTCGCCGATAAGACGGCTGACCCGGTCTTCGTGGCCTACGACCTTATCTCGCAGGCCGAGCATGATCCCATGGCGGCGAGCGTCCTCATCACGGACTCGCAGGAGCTTGCCGATGCCGTCGAGGCCGAGGTGTCTTCCCGCTATCAGGTCACCGCGAACTCCGAGCGCGCCGCAGAAGCCCTGTGTGGCCAGCAGTCCGGCATCGTCTTCGTCGACGACCTCGAGGCCGGCATCAAGGTCGCTGACGCGTATGCCGCGGAGCACCTCGAAATCCACACTGCCGACTCGCGTGCGGTCGCCGAGCGCATCAAGCACGCAGGCGCCATCTTCGTGGGCTCCTACTCGCCGGTGCCGCTGGGCGACTACATGGCAGGCTCTAACCATGTGCTACCCACCTCTGGTTCCGCACGCTTTAGCGCAGGCCTGTCCACACACACCTTCCTGCGCCCGGTCAACCTCATCGAATACGACAAGGACGCGCTGGGCGAGATCGCAGACAAGATCGTCCACTTCGCCAACGCTGAGGCTCTGCCGGCCCACGGCGAGGCCATCCGCGCCCGCTTCGAGCATTAACCCGCCCCACATCGCACCATCTACCGACGCGGGGTACTCGGCAACGAGCACCCCGCGTTACGTCTTAGTCGCACACCCCGACTCCCAGAGAAAGACCCCATCACCATGACCGCGAACGCAACGAACGAAACCTCCACTTCGGGCATCACGCTCGAGGACCTGCCCCTGCGCGACGAGCTGCACGGCAAGTCCGCCTACGGCGCCCCACAGCTCACCGTCACCAACCAGCTCAATACGAACGAGAACCCCTACCCGCCGTCCCAGGCACTCGTCGACGATCTCGTCGCCGAGGTTGCTCGCTTGGCCACGACGCTCAACCGCTACCCGGAGCGCGACGCCGTCGAGCTGCGTCGTGACCTGGCCGCGTACGTCTCCGAGCAAACCGGTGTCGAGGTGAGCTACGAGCAGGTGTGGGCTGCTAACGGCTCTAACGAAGTGCTCCAGCAGCTCCTCCAGGCTTTCGGCGGCCCGGGCCGCACGGTGCTCGGCTTCCAGCCGTCTTACTCCATGCATCCCATCCTCGCGGCGGGCACGCAGACGCAGTTCCTCAACTGCCCGCGTGACGAAAACTTTCGAATTGATCTGGATGCGGCACTCGCCGCCATCGCGAAGCAACAGCCCACTATCGTCTTTATTACGACGCCGAATAACCCGACGGGTGACGTGACTCCGCTCGAAGCCATCGAAAAGCTCATTGATGCTGCGCCGGGCATCGTCATAGTCGACGAGGCCTACATGGAATTTTCGGACTCGCCGTCGTCTACGACGCTGCTGGCGAAGTACCCGACGAAGCTCGTGGTTTCCCGCACGATGTCGAAGGCCTTCGACTTCGCTGGCGGACGCCTGGGCTATTTCGTTGCGGATCCTGCATTCGTCGAGGCCGTCATGCTGGTGCGTTTGCCGTACCACCTCTCTGTTCTGTCCCAGGCGGCCTCGCGCGTGGCACTGCGCCACAGCAAGGACACGCTGGGTACGGTGACCAAGCTTGCCGTGCAGCGTGACCGCGTCGTTTCCCGCCTTGAGGAGCTCGGCTATGAGGTCGTGCCCAGCGAGTCTAATTTCGTATTCTTCGGTCGCTTCGCGGATCAGCACGAGGTGTGGGAGGAGTTCTTGAAGCGCGACGTGCTCATCCGCGACGTGGGGGTGGACGGCTTCCTGCGCACGACCATCGGCCTCCCGGAAGAAAACGACGCGTTCCTCTCCGCCGCACAGCAGCTCACCGGCTACATCACGCCGCGCAGCTAGCCCGTTGTTCGGCCCCACTCCACCTCGACGAAAGCTATCCTTGCAACCATGAATGACAACACCCTCGAACCGCAGCGCGCGGAAGACACCGTGACGGACTCCCGGATTGAGAAGGCTCCTGGCGTCGCCGCCCACGGTGGCACTTTGGAGGCGCGTCCGCAGCGCATTGGTACCGCCCAGCGCATTACCTCAGAGTCGCAGATCACCGTGGAGATTAACCTCGACGGCACCGGCAAGTCCGATATTGAATGCGGCCTGCCGTTCTTTGCTCACATGCTCACCGCGTTCGCGACGCACGGCTCCTTTGACCTCAAGGTCCACGCGCAGGGCGACCTCGACGTCGACGCGCACCACACGGTCGAAGACACCGCCATTGTTCTGGGGCGCGCGTTCCTCGAGGCACTGGGGGATAAGAAGGGCATTCGTCGTTTCGGCTCCCAGCTGCTGCCCATGGACGAGACCCTCGTCGAGGGCGTGGTCGACATTTCGGGCCGCCCCTACTTCGTGATGAATGGCGAGCCAGAGAACATGGAATGGCAGATCATCGGTGGTCACTACGCCACCGTCATTAACCGCCACTTCTTCGAGACCTTCGCCATGCACTCTGACGTGACGCTTCACGTCAACGTCCGCTACGGCCGCGACCCGCACCACATTACGGAGGCTGAGTACAAGGCAGTAGCCCGTGCACTGCGCCAGGCCGTCGAGCCAGATCCGCGCGTGAGTGGCATTCCTTCGACAAAGGGTGCACTCTAGACCCGTGTTCTTTATGGTGTGGATCCTGTTCCTCATTGCTGGCTTGCTCGCCGGCGGTGCGTGGGCAGCGTATCAAAATGGCTCGAAATTCTGGACCATCATCGCAGGCTTACTCGCGGCGATCGCCTTTGCCGCGTCGGTGGCGTGGATGATCCCGCAGATGCACGGATAGTTTCACTGCACGGTATGTTCAGCAGCTGGCTCGGTAGCCCGGCCTGCGTTTGCCGTCTACGCTGGTGAACGTCTATACATAAAGGTTCCTACAGATCAAGGCTCCGGCACGTATCTGTTCATGCCGCAGCGGGAGAAAACTTCCGCCTGCGACGCTTGCGCTGGGCGCGGCGTGGCATGAGTGCGTGCCGCGGCCACAACAGGCAGACGGAGAAAGGCGGGTGAGGTGGTGTCGCAGGAGACGCCGCAGGTCGACCAACAGGGGAGCGCTACGGGCACGGCTTTTAGCCTGTGGCGGGTTCCTGGCTATCTGGAAACGATGGCGGCCATCGCGGCGGCCTTCGGCGCGTGGTCACTGCTGTTGCCGCTGCTTCCGCTTGCGGTGCTCGACACCGGCGGCTCGGCCGGGTTGGCCGGCGCGACCACGGGTATCTTTATGGCGGCGACCGTGCTCACCCAGATCGTTACTCCGCGGCTGCTGCGTACCTTCGGCTACCGTCCCGTCATGGCGGGCTCCGCGTTTATGCTCGGCGTCCCGGCTCTGGGCCATCTCCTCGGTATGGAGCCCTGGCTCGTGCTCCTCTTTTGTGCACTGCGCGGCGTGGGCTTCGGTGCGCTCACCGTAGCCGAGTCAGCGCTCATCGCGGAACTCGTTCCGCTGCGCTACTTGGGCAAGGCGACCGGCATGATGGGCGTCTTCATTGGCCTGTCCCAGATGCTATTCCTGCCTGCGGGCCTTGCCATCGAGTCAGCATGGGGATTCTCGACCGCCTACATCCTGGCGGCCGCAATGGGGCTTTTCGCCGCTGTCATGTGCATCCGCTTGCCGCGCGTGCGACCGGAATCCAAGGCGGACCGTGCCGCGGCGCGCGAGCACACTGATGGCCCGCCGCGCGTGGCGATGTGGAAGCTCGTGCTCGTGCCGGCGCTCTCTGTGACCACGCTGTCTATGAGCTACGGCCTCGTTTCGTCCTTCCTGCCAGCCTCCGTGCGCGAGATCGATCCCGTTACGGGCGCGGTGCTCGGCGGCATCATGCTTTCCATCGTGGGTGGTGCCGCCATGGTCTTCCGCTATGCGGCGGGTGAGTTCGCGGACCGGGCGGGACGCCCTGGCGTGCTCACCATCCCGGCGCAGTTCATCGGCTTCGCGGGAATGGGGCTCATGGCCGCGACCGTCGCCTTCGGCTGGTCGGTGTGGTGGCTCGTCCTCGCCGCCGTCGCTTTTGGTGGTGCGTTTGGCGTCATCCAAAACGAGGCGCTGCTGTCTATGTTCAGCCGGCTGCCGCGTGAGAATGTCTCGGAGGCCTCCGCGGTGTGGAATATCTTCTATGATTCCGGCACAGGGCTGGGCTCCGTGGTTCTTGCTGCGCTCGTTCCACTGTGGGGCTATGCCGGTGCTTACGGTGCGGGCGCGTTCATCATCATCGGCGGCGTGATCATGACGGGTCTCGACCTTTACCTCGGCGCGCACCGCGTGACTGAGTACGGCAACATCAAGACACGACTCAAGCGACTGCGTAAGGTGTAATCCATGACTGGAACCAAGAAGGTAGCCCTTCTCGACTACGGCGCAGGTAATCTGCGCTCGGCACAGCGCGCCCTCGAACGCGTGGGTGCCGATGTTACCGTCACGGCAGACCCCAAGATTGCGGTCGAAGCCGACGGCCTGCTCGTGCCCGGCGTGGGTGCGTTCGCGGCCTGCATGGACGGCCTGCGCGCCGTCCACGGACCTCGCGTTATCGGACAGCGTCTGGCCGGCGGACGCCCCGTCATGGGCATCTGCGTCGGTATGCAGATTCTCTTCGACGCTGGCAACGAGCATGGCGTCCATGCGGAAGGCTGCGGGGAGTGGCCGGGTCTCGTAGAGCGCCTTCATGCGGATGTGCTGCCGCACATGGGCTGGAATACCATCGAGGTTCCGCAGGACTCCCAGATGTTTGCGGAGCTCGACGCGGACGAGCGTTTCTACTTCGTGCACTCCTACGGCGTGCGCGAGTGGACGCTCGAGACCGAAATTACGGAACCGCCCAAGGTGACGTGGTCCGAGTACGGCGGAGACCGCTTCGTCGCTGCCGTCGAAAACGGCGCGCTGTGGGCCACCCAGTTCCACCCTGAGAAGTCCGGGGACGCCGGAAGCCAGCTGCTGAAGAACTGGCTCGAGACGCTCTAGCGCTCCGTCGCTTTCCGCCGCGCGTCATTCAGACGCGCTGTAAAATCCAAAGTCATTGCCACTGCCGTATCGTCCTGGAAGGAAGAAAAATCACCCATGAGCTTTACGTTGTTGCCCGCGGTCGACGTTGTCGATGGCCAGGCTGTTCGTCTCGACCAAGGCGAGGCCGGTACCGAGAAGTCCTACGGCGCGCCGCTTGAGGCGGCCCTCGAGTGGCAGGCGCAGGGAGCCCAGTGGCTGCACTTCGTGGACCTCGACGCCGCGTTCAACCGCGGCTCGAACCACGAGCTCATGGCGGAGATTACGGCGAAGCTCGACATCGAGGTCGAGCTCACCGGTGGCATCCGTGACGACGCTTCGCTTGAGCGCGCGCTCGCCACGGGCGCGCGCCGCGTCAATATCGGTACGGCCGCGCTCGAGAACCCGGAGTGGATTGCTCAGGTGCTCGCCAGCCACGGCGACCAGATCGCGGTGGACCTCGCCGTGCGCGAGATTGATGGCGAGTGGCGCACGCGCGGTAATGGCTGGGTCTCCGACGGCGGCGATCTGTGGGAGGTCCTCGAGCGCCTTGACGCCGCAGGCTGCCAGCGCTTCGTCGTCACGGACGTGACCAAGGACGGCACGCTCACCGGACCGAACATCGAGCTCTTGCGCGAGGTCGCGGCGGCAACGGACGCCAAGGTGACGGCATCGGGAGGCATCTCGAGTCTCGACGACCTGCGCGAACTGGCCCTGTACGAGAATGAAGGTATCGACTCGGCGATCATCGGCAAGGCCCTCTACGAAAAGAAGTTCACGCTCACCGAGGCGCTCGCCGTCGTGGCCGAAGTCGAGCCGTACCCCGAAGAAGCGGGAATCTAAGCCACACTCACGGCTGGGAAGGATCCATCGATGGATAACGCGCTGTCACCGGTAGACATGTTGGCGATTGCGGAGGCTACGGTTGATTCCGTGAGCCCCGCCTTCATCGACGGCTTGGGCGCGCGCCCGGCTCGCTTCAAGGGCGAAGGCGACTTCGCGACCGAGGTGGACCTTGCCATCGAATCGGAGCTACGCCAGTCGCTCACGCAGCTCACCGGCATTCCCGTCTTTGGCGAGGAAACTGGTGCCGCGGCACCGGGGTCGACCTATGACCAGGGTGCGGCGGAGTACGCGGCGGCATCGGAAAGCGCAGCGCGAAGCAAGGCGCTCACCTCCGGCCCCGTCTGGGTCGTTGACCCCATCGACGGCACGGCGAATTACTCAGCGGGTAACCCGCTGTGCGGCGTGCTCGTCGCGTTGCTCATGGAAGGCAAGCCCGTCGCCGCCGTCGCTGACTTCCCGCTGCTGGGACGCCGCGTCGCGGCTGCGGAAGGCGCGCCGTTGCGTTCCGTGGGCGGCCCGCGTGGTGGCTTTGGCGGGGGACCGGATGCCCTCGGATTTGAGGACTCCCGCGGCCATATTGGCTGCTCCTCACACCTGAGCACCGACATTTACCGGCATCTGCGCCATACCGGCCTGCGCCCGCGCATGACCGGCTCGGTGGGCCTCGACACCGCCTTCGTGGCCCAGGGCGTCTTTGACGGCGCGCTCAACTTCTCCATCCATCCGTGGGACAACGCGGCGGGTGCCTTGCTCGTCAAGGCCGCCGGCGGCATCGCCACGGACCCCGAGGGCAACGAATGGACGGCGCTCTCGCGCGGCCTCGTGGTGGGCACCCCGCAGGTCCACTCCACCCTCATGGACGCAATTGATAAGAATAGGATCTAGTTTTCATGACACTCGCAGTGCGCGTTATCCCTTGTCTCGACGTCGATCACGGACGCGTGGTCAAGGGCGTGAACTTTGAAAACCTGCGTGACGCAGGCGATCCGGTCGAACTCGCCGCCCGCTATGACGAACTCGGTGCGGACGAGCTGACCTTCTTGGACGTTTCCGCCTCGAAGGATGGCCGCGGCACCATGCTCGACGTCGTGCGCCGCACGGCGGACCAGGTTTTTATTCCGCTTACCGTGGGGGGCGGCGTACGTTCCGAACAGGACGTGCGTGAGCTCCTGCGCGCCGGCGCGGATAAAGTGTCGGTCAACTCCTCGGCCATCGCGCGCCCGGAGCTGCTGCGCGAGCTCGCGGACGTCTTTGGCTCCCAGTGCATCGTTTTGTCCGTCGATGCCCGCCGCGTCAAGGACCCGGAGGCGCTGGCGTCCGGCGATTTCCCGTCGGGGTTTGAGGTCACGACGCATGGCGGCACCCGCTCGGCGGGTCTCGACGCCATCGCGTGGGCGCGCCGCGGCGAGGAACTCGGGGTAGGGGAGATCCTGCTCAACTCCATGGACGGTGACGGCACGCGCGAGGGCTTTGACATCGAGCTTCTCGAGCTCGTGCGCGCGGCCGTTCACATTCCGGTGATCGCTTCTGGTGGCGCGGGCAAGGCGGACCACTTCCCGCCCGCCGTTGCAGCCGGTGCGGACGCGGTGCTCGCCGCCTCCATTTTCCACTTCGGCGATGTTGCCCTCTCTGAGGTCAAGGACGCTCTCGCGAACGCCGGATTCGAGGTACGTCGATGAATACGGATGCTGCACAGGTTTCTGACGACCCGGCCGAGTTCGAGCTTGACCCCGCGGTCGCCGCGCGTCTCAAGCGCAATGACATGGGCCTTGTACCTGCCGTTGTGCAGGCGGACTCGGGCGAGGTCCTCATGATGGCGTGGATGGATGACCACGCGCTGGCGTATACGCTGGCCACGCGGCGCGGTACGTACTACTCGCGCTCGCGCCAGGAGTACTGGATCAAGGGCCTTACCTCCGGCCACGTGCAGGCGGTGAAGTCCGTGCGACTAGACTGCGACGGCGACACTATTTTGCTCGTGGTCGAGCAGACCGGCGGCGCCTGCCACACAGGCGACCGTACGTGCTTTGACGCGGATCTGCTGCTCGGCGAGCACGACTAAAACCAAAGACGCGTTACGCGTCGTACCGAGGAGGCGTGCCCTGTGGGCAGAAAATTCGGACCGCTGTTGATGGCTGTGGCCGCGATTGTGCTGTGGTTTTCTTCGCAGACGACGTGGATTACGGCGACGGTGGACGACGATAAAGCGGGCACGGGGGAGCTTGCCGTGCAGGGCAGCACGTGGTCGCTGGAGCTCACCGCCATCGCGTTGCTTTTCCTCGCCGGCGTCATCGCGGGACTCGCGCTGCGCCGCACCGCCCGCCGCATCGTGGGCGCCGTCGTGGCGCTCGCGGCCATCGGCGTGTCCTGGCGTCCCATGGCGGCACTGACCTCGCAGGTGGATCTCGCCCGCCTTCAGATGCTGCTTCAGGCGCAGCAGTCTAATGACAACGCGGTGGAGTCCGTCGCTATCTCCAGTTGGGCCGTCGTCCGCGACGCGACCGTGAGCCCGCTCGGCCCGGTGCTGGCGCTCATCGCCGCGGCGTTCGGACTCGTGGGTGGCATCCTGCTCGCCATGCGTCCCGGTGCTGACGGCGTGCGCTCGACCAAATATGAGACGAAGGCAGCCCGCGCGGAGAAGCTCGAAGAAGAACTCGAGACCGCGCCCGACTCCGGGCGCGTCATGTGGGACGCCCTTGACGAGGATATCGATCCCACGGACCCGACTGGCCACCGTTAAATTCATTGTCGTTGCACTCTCGCTGGGCAGACCCTGAACAGGCATGCTTGTTTACCTGGAGTTTCCGAAACGGGGGCAGTGCGCTGGGTCGTGATTTCTATGTGCGCGCTCCTGCCCGCTACGCTAAGACTCATTCCTTGCAGTTCCAGGCCTGACCGTGGACCCCGCGGCAGGCGGTAGCGATGTCCTGCTGAGACAGGTGACGGGAGGTTACGGTGAGTGCCCCACTTCACGCGCCCCGGTCCCTGGTCGTAGACCGGCTCGTCGCTGCTGTGCGCAAGGACGTCGACGCTCGCGAGGCACAGGTGAGCTTCCGCGACATCAAGGCCCGTTCCCGCGCCATGGATACCCCGCGCGACGCAAAGGCCGCCTTCCTTGCCCCTGGCTGTTCCATCATCACGGAGCTCAAGCGCGCCGTGCCCTATCGCGGCGAAATCGTGCACCTCGACACCCCAGAAGCCATGGCGCATCTCGCGCACAATCTGGAGTCAGTGGGGGTGCGCCTCCTCGCCGTGCAGACGGAGCGCCACCGTTTCCACGGATCGCTCGCCGATATGTGCCACGTGCGCGAGGCCACGACGGTGCCCATGATCTGCCGCGATATCATCATCGACCCGTATCAGATTCATGAGGCGCGCTGCTATGGTGCGGACGTCGTGCCTCTCCAAGTGGAGCTTCTCGAGCAGCCTCGCCTGGAATCCTTGCTCGACCGCATCGAGTCGCTGGGCATGTGTGCCCTCGCCGAGGTCCGCAGTCCTGAAGAGGCTGACAGAGCGCTCGAGGCCGGCGCCTCACTCATTGGCATCAACGCGTGGACGCTCGCCTCGGATGAGCTGTACCGCGAGGCGTTTGCCACCATCGTTCCCGGACTTCCCGAGTCCGTCGTCCGCGTCGCCGTGGGCGGCGTGGAGAACTCCCGCAACCTTTTTGACTACGCGTCGCATGGCGCGGACGCGGTGCTCGTGGGGGAGTCCATTATGGCGGCCACCGATCCGTTGGGACTCGCGCGCCGCCTCGTTGCCACCGGCCAGCACCCGGCCTGCCCCTCCCGCAAGGGGTAAGTGCGCGCGGTAGGCGACGATTTGGCACACTATCGGTGTGCAAGAAATGATCCTCGCTAATATCCCGTCCCCGTCGCAGGGCGTATGGCACCTTGGTCCCATCCCTGTCCGTGCCTACGCGCTATGCATTATCCTCGGCATCCTCGTCGCGCTGTGGCTTACGCTGCGTCGCTACACCGCGCGCGGCGGTAACCCGGACACCGTGTGGGACGCGGCCATCGTCATCATCCCCGCCGGCATCATTGGCGGGCGCCTGTACCACGTCATCACGGACCACGATAAGTACTTTGGCGAGGGCCGCAACCCCATGGACGTGTTCAAGGTGACCAACGGCGGCCTAGGCATTTGGGGCGCGGTGGCCGTGGGCGCGGTCGCGCTCTGGGTCATGTTCAAGGTGAAGAAGGTGCCCTTCGCGCCCTTCGCCGACGCCGTGGCCCCCGGACTCATCCTCGCTCAAGCCATTGGCCGCTTCGGCAACTGGTTTAACCAAGAACTCTACGGCCGCGAGACCACCGTGCCGTGGGCGCTCGACATCTACTACCGCGTCGACGAGGCCGGCAAGTACGCCCCGGTGACGGGTCATTCCACAGGCGAGGTCATCGCCAGCGTCCATCCCACTTTCCTCTACGAGGCACTGTGGAATGTCGCCGTGTGTCTCTTCCTCATCTGGGCGCAAAAGAAGTGGAAACTTGGCCACGGCCGCGTCTTTGCCCTCTATGTTGCCGGCTATACGCTGGGGCGCTTCGTCGTCGAGAACATGCGCTCGGACGAGGCCACGCACGTCTTCGGTCTGCGCATCAACGTCATTGTCTCCGTCGTGTGCTTTGTCGTGGCGCTTGTCATCTTCTTCCGCCTGCGCCGGGGCCAAGAGACCCCGGCGGAGGTCGATCCGCACTATCAAGCAGAGCTTGCCGATGCCCCCTCAGGCGCGTCCCAGGAGTCTTCCGCGTCGCCCGCATCGAGCCCATCGAAGCCCGAAAGGTAGTCCCTTATTTAAGTCCGGTTCCGTCCGTTTGGAACTGGACTTTGTGGTTTTGTGTCCGAATAGACAGTTGTTGTGGCATTTTTCAGTGGCTGGAAACGTCAAACGCGGGTACGTTGGGACTTGTTACAGTTCCCAACCGAGAAGGTTTAGAAAAGAATGCTGGACAGAAGAACCAAGATCGTCTGTACGCTCGGCCCCGCCGTCGCGAGTAAGGACGGAATCCTCCGCCTAGTCCAAGACGGCATGGACGTTGCCCGTCTCAACATGTCGCACGGTGATCCTGAGGATCACGAGAAGAACTACAAATGGGTTCGCGAAGCTACGGATGAGACCGGCCGCGCCGTCGGTATTCTCGCCGACCTTCAGGGACCGAAGATTCGCCTTGGTCGCTTTAAGAACACCGAGGAAATGTGGAACAACGGTGAGATCGTTCGCATCACCGTCGACGACGTCGAAGGCACGCACGACCGAGTATCCACCACCTACAAGAACCTCGCCCAGGACGCCAAGCCGGGCGACCGCCTCCTCATTGACGACGGCAAGGTGGCCGTGGTCTGCAAGGAAGTCGACGGCAACGACGTTGTCTGTGAGGTCGTCGAGGGCGGCCCGGTCTCCAATAACAAGGGCGTCTCCCTGCCGGGCATGGACATCTCCGTGCCGGCCCTGTCCGAGAAGGACATCCGCGATCTGCGCTTTGCACTGAAGCTCGGCGTCGACCTCATCGCCCTGTCCTTCGTGCGTTCCCCGGCTGACGTCGACCTCGTCCACCAGATCATGGACGAGGAAGGCCGCCGCGTGCCGGTCATCGCCAAGCTCGAGAAGCCGGAGGCCGTGGACGCCGTCGAGTCCATCGTCCTTGCCTTCGACGCCATCATGATTGCCCGCGGCGACCTCGGAGTCGAGGTTCCGCTCGAGCAGGTGCCGCTGTTCCAGAAGCGCGCCATCCAGATCGCGCGTGAGAACGCTAAGCCGGTCATCGTTGCAACGCAGATGCTCGACTCCATGATCAACAACCTGCGCCCGACGCGTGCTGAGGCCTCTGACGTTGCCAACGCCGTCCTCGACGGCGCTGATGCTGTCATGCTCTCTGGCGAGACCTCCGTGGGTATCGACCCGCAGAACGTCGTGCGCACCATGGGCCGCATCGTCTCCTCCGCGGAGACCGATGGCACCGTGCCGCCGCTGTCTCACGTCCCGCGCACCAAGCGCGGCATCGTGTCCTACTCAGCACGCGATATCGCAGAGCGTCTCAACGCCAAGGCCATCGTCGCCTTCACCACGTCGGGTGATACGGCCAAGCGCGTGGCTCGCCTGCACTCGCACCTGCCGCTCCTCGCGTTCACGCCGAACCCTGAGGTGCGCTCACAGCTGGCTCTGACCTGGGGCGCGGAGACCTTCCTTACACCGCCTGTCGAGTCCACTGATGACATGATAACCGCCATTGAAGAGGCCCTCCTCGCGATGGATCGCTACAACGAGGGCGACATGGTTGTCGTCATCGCTGGTACGCCTCCGGGAATTGCTGGCAATACCAACATGGTTCAGGTTCACACCTTGGGTGAAACCACGAAGGTGAAGTAATTCCTTCACCAGCGAAGCCCTCCGCGTTCACAGCATGAACACGGAGGGCTTTCGGATGCGGTGAGTCTCTAGGGCACGGCAACTTCGCCGCGCATGAGGATGCGGGCGCTGCGCACCAGCTGGGTCGCCGCTAGTGTGTTGCCGTCATAGCGCGCGCCGGCGGTCACCGCACCAGACGGCGTGCCGATGCGTACTGAACGCAGCTCGGACGAGCCGATCGCTTCGGCGATGATGCTCCCCTCGATGGAGGCGGCCGCGGCGATGCACATTGCACCCGTGCCAGGCACTGCCTTGTGCGTCTTCTGCATGCTCAGAGTGCGCACGAGGACGTCGTGGCCCTCTGCCTCGAGCTGCGTCCCATCCAGCAGCGGTGCCGCAGTCGGTGGCGCCACGACAGCAATCTTCGGCGCGGCCTGCGCGGGCTCCATCCCCATGAGTTTCGCGCCGGCGGCACGGATCCGTTCGAGTCGAGCCATAACCGCGGTCCCATCGAAGGACAACTGCGTTGGGTCTGCGTTTATGTCCGAAGCACGCACGAAGACCATGGGTAGGCATGCGTCGACGAGCGAGACCTCAATGTCGCCGTCTTCATTGTGCACAATATCCGTGGCATTTCCCGTAGGTAGCAAGCCGCTGGTGCGGCTGCCCGCCGGATTGGGGTATTCCAAGGTAATGGGAGAGCCAGTGCCTGCAACGCCCGGCAGCGCGAAGTCTCCATGTACTTGGGCGCGGCCACCAACAACCGTGAGACGGGCGATGACCGTCTTCGAGGTATTCGTATTGAGCAATCGAACGGCATGCTCGCCATCGGGCAACGTCAGGAGGCCTGTCTCGAGCGCGAACGGTGCAATAGCGGAGGAGAGATTACCGCAGTTTGCCGAATAATCCACCGACGCACTATCGACGGCGACCTGGGCAAAAGTATACGTGAGGTCATGCTCATCGTCGCTTGCCGTTTCCACAATCATGACCTTGGACAGAGACGAAATACCGCCGCCCATGCCATCGAGCTGCCGTCCGTTCGGATCCGGCGAGCCCATCATCGCGCAGAAGAGGGCATCACGTTCTGCTCGGTCAGCCGGTAAATCCGCCGCATTGAAGAAGACGCCCTTCGACGTGCCCCCTCGGATGAAGCAGGCTTTGAGCCACTGGATGTCGTTCGAATTCTCACCGGTTGTCATGCTGTCGAATGTACCTCACTTGCTGGCAGTCAACTGGAAGTTTGTTCGACATTTCCCCGGATGGTGGTCGTGAGCTTTTGGCAGCCGAACTTTCTCTATAGTCTTCAAGCTTGAAGCTAGAACTAGATAAAAAGGACAGAAATGAAACCGAAAACTATTGTTGGCGCTGTTATCGCCATCGTCATTCTCGTCGCCGCAGCCCTCGTCATTCCCCGTATCTATGCGGCGAACGAGTCGAGTGACGTCGCCGCTCCTACACTGGCGTCAGCTCCGGCTGATAGCGCCGGGGGAGAAGCACTCGACGTGAACGGACAGTGGGAGGTTGTAGAAGGTGCCGACTCTTACGCGGGTTACCGTGTCGATGAAGTGCTCAGCGGCGAGAATGTCACCGTGGTCGGACGCACGAATACAGTGACAGGCGAGGCCACCGTCGAGGGGGACTCGCTGACCACGGCCGCGGTCGATGTTGATCTTGCCAGTGTGGCAACGGACTCGGACCGTCGTGACAACTACTTCCGTACAATCGCCATTGATACGGCTGCGCACCCCGCGGCGACCTTCACCGGCACGCAACCGGTCGACCTCGCGGCTGTGTCGACTACCGCCTCCGATATCACGCTGCAGGGCGAGCTCTCTATGAATGGACAGACCAGGTCTGTTGAGGTCCCGGCTCAGCTCGTGGCTCAGGACGGAACTCTCATGATCGCAGGTTCTATCCCTGTCACGTGGGCTGACTTTGGCGTCGAGGCTCCGAGCCTCGGCTTCGTGGAGGTCGAGAAGGCAGGAGCCATCGAGTTCCAGGTGGCACGAGAAAAGTAGGGAAGAAGCCCTTCCGGCTCTTTCACCTCGGCTGAAACCGTCACCGACCGCGAACTCTCCGACGGCATCGACTGGGAATTGAAGAAGATCGCCGACCACTCCATCGTCTCCAACCAGCTTCCCATCAACGCACCCACCGGCGACGTCTTTACTGCCGACCAAGCCGCCGACTCCGACGCCATCTGCATACTCGGTGCAGTCTCCGGCCTTTCCTGCGGCGCCGACCACTACCAGCCCGCATCCGGTCTTATTGTCTTTGAAGCAACCAGCACCCACGGCGGCTCCGGCACCCAGAACAACGCTGCTATGCCGCTCGACCGCACCATGCCCGCACTCGGCATCGGCTCGGCCAACCTCTCAAGACTTGCTGCTCTCCTTGGCGGCACAACACAACTACATACGCCTCTCACAGGTGCCCCGGGACTGTCTTGGAAGTAGGACTCCACGAAATCCCACTGCAGCCGGCACCACACGCTATATGGTGCCAGCTGCATTCGTTTTCCTCAGTGTTCGTTTCCTCGAAGGCTTGAGATGCGTGTGCCGCCGCGGAGCACAGGGCTCGGCGGCGGCACGGAGGGGGCCTTAGTTATTTAGGCTTCGGTACCAGCAATCGGCGTTGGCTTAATCTTCCAGACCTCGTTTGCGTAATCCGCGATGGTGCGGTCGGAGGAGAAGCGGCCGGAATAGCAGATGTTGAGCCATGCCTTCTTCGCCCATCCATCCGGGTCATCGACGTACTCCTGAGCCATGCGGTCGCGGGTTTCGCGGTAGTCAGCGAAGTCGCCGAGAACGTAGTAGGTGTCCTGAGCGTGCTCGCCTTGGCCATCGAGGAGGGAGGAACGCAGGTCGCCGAAGAGACCGGAGTTCTCGTGACCGAGCAATCCGTTGGTCAGTGCGTCGAGAACGCGCTTGAGACCCGGCACCGTGTCGTAGAGCTCGCCCGGGTTGTAGGACTTGCGCAGCTCCGGTAGTTCCTCATTGCGAGCACCGAAGATGTAGGCGTTTTCCTCGCCGACAGCGTCGACGATCTCAACGTTTGCGCCGTCCATCGTTCCCAGAGTGAGCGCTCCGTTCATCATGAACTTCATGTTGGAGGTACCGGAGGCTTCCTTACCGGCGACGGAGATCTGCTCGGAAACATCGGCGGCCGGAATGATCTTCTCGGCAGGGGAGACGTTGTAGTTCTCCACGAAGACGACACGGATGATGTCCTTGGTCGCCGGGTCGTTATTGACCAGCTCGGCGATGGTGTTGATGAGCTTGATAATGGCCTTCGCACGCACGTAGCCCGGAGCCGCCTTGGCGCCGAAGATAAACGTGCGCTTCGGGACGGTCTCGCCGTCGTCCTTGATGCGGAAGTAGAGGTCCAAAATGTAGAGCGCGTTCATGAGCTGACGCTTGTACTCGTGCAGACGCTTGATCTGGACGTCGAAAATGGAATCCGGGTCGACCTCAGCGCCTTGGTGGTCCTTGACCCACGCAGCAAAGTCGGCCTTGTTCTTGCGTTTGATGTCCTGGAGCTTGGCGAGCACTTTGGGGTTATCGGCCAGGGGCGCGAGTTCCTTGAGCGCGGTGAGGTTGGTGACCCACTCGTCCGAGCCGGACTGCTTGGTGAGCAACTTGGCCAGACGCGGGTTACACATCTTCAGCCAGCGGCGCGGGGTGACGCCATTCGTCTTATTGTTGAACTTCTCCGGCCAGAGGTCGTACCACTCAGACAGAGTGTCGGCCTTGATGATCTCGGTGTGCAGGGCGGCCACGCCGTTAATAGAGAAGGCCGCGTAGCAGGCGATCCACGCCATGTGGACCTGGCCGTTGGAGACCGGAGCCATGTAGTCGATGCGGCCTTGGTCGAGGCCACGCTCGGCCATCTCGGAACGGAAGCGGCGGTCGATTTCCTCGACGATTTCCCAGATGCGCCAGAACAGCTTCTGGAAGATGGAGACGTCCCAGCTCTCCAGGGCCTCAGCCAGGACGGTGTGGTTGGTGTAGGCGAAGGTCTTCTGGACGACGGCCCAAGCGTCGTCCCAGCCCAGCTCGTGCTCATCCAAAAGCAGGCGCATGAGCTCCGGGATAGCGAGCACCGGGTGGGTGTCATTGAGCTGAATGGAGTTGTAGTCCGCGAAGCCCGTGAGGTCCTCGCCGTGGTACTCGAGGTAGTCGTCGATCATCTGCTGCAGCGAGGCAGAGACGAAGAAGTACTGCTGGCGCACGCGCAGGACCTTGCCCTCGTACGTCGTGTCGTTGGGGTAGAGCACGCGACAGATGTCCATGACGCGCTCGCGCTCGACGATGGCGTCAGTAAAGCGCTGGGAGTTGAAGGCGTCGTAATCGAATTCGTCGATGGGCTCGGACTTCCACAGACGCAGCGTCCCCACGTTGTCCGTGCCGTAACCGGTAATCGGCATGTCGTAGGGGATGGCGCGGACATCCATGTCGTCGAAGTGGACGCGGCGCTGGCTCGAGGCGCGGCGCACGACGAAGTCGTAGCCGTTTTCCATCCAGGAGTCCGGTTGTTCTTTCTGGTAGCCGTGGTCGAAAGACTGGCGGAACAGGCCGTAGCGATAGAGCAGACCGTAGCCGGTCACTGGGTAATCCTGCGTGACGGCGGAATCGAGGAAGCAAGCAGCAAGGCGGCCCAGACCACCGTTGCCCAGCGCGGCGTCGTGCTCAGCCTCGAGGACGTCGGTGAGCTCGCGGCCTGCGGCGCGGGCGGCAGCAACAGCGTCATCGACGAGGTCCAGGTTGGTTAAGTTGTTGAGCAGCGCGCGGCCTTGGAGGAATTCGGCGGAGAAGTAATGCTGACGGCGGGTCTTGCGGTATGCGCGGCGCGTGGCCTCCCAGTTGTCTGCGATCTGTTCCATGACGGCGGACGACAGTCCGGACCAGAATTTGCGGTCAGTGGCCGTGAGCGGGGTGACGCCAGCGGCGGCGCGGACGTGGCCCGGGATGGCCCTTTCAAATGCGGAGTGCGACATTTTTTCCTCTACTGTTGCGGATGGAAACGAATGGACTCTACTTTACCCGCGCGGGGTGACGTGTGCAGCGCGGCTTATGACGCGTCGCGCAAGCTTAATGCGCGAGATACGTGAGCGCCGCAGCGGCCGCGGCGTGGGTTGCCGCGTGGGCGGTCGGCTCATACTCCGGCAGGAAGTCCGCTTGGTGGTTGACTGGCGGATTATCCAGCTGATCCGCCGAGGTAGAGCCCACAAACCAGTAGTAGTAGGGCACGCCCCAGGCCTGTGGCAGGTAGCTGAAGTCCTCGGAAGCGGTATTGGGTTCCCCTGTGACAGAGTCCTCGCCAAAGGTGGCGTCGAATACCTCGCGGACAGCCTCGTGCGCGGCAAGGTCGTTATCGGTGACCTCACCGTGCGCATAAAACTCGAAAGTCGGCGGGAGCGGTGACCCCGAGGCAGTGCATTCGGCCTCAACGACGCGCTTGAGCGATGCATAGACGCGCTCAGCAATCGTGGGATCGTAGTACCGAGTATTGAGCACGAGCGTCGCGGAATCGGGGATGATGTTGTTCTTATCGCCCGAGTGCAGCTCGCCCACGGAAATGACAAAGAAGTCGCTCGGTGCGACCTCACGGCCGACGATTCCCTGGAGACGCACGACGATCATCGCCGCGATATAGGTCGGGTCGATTGATTTATGCGGCATGGACGCGTGCGCGGAACGGCCGCTGATGGTGATGCGGATGGAGTCGCAGCCGGCGAGCACCGGGCCCGCGGCGGACTGCACCTGTCCAGCCGGCCCCGGCATGATGTGTTGGCCCAAGCAGATATCGGGCTTCGGCACGCGACCCACTAGGTCATCGGCAATCATGAGCTTCGCGCCATCCGAGGTTTCCTCCGCAGGTTGGAAGAGCGCGAGGAAGGTGCCGGACCACGCGTCGCGTTCCGCGTCGAGGATGGAGCAGGCGCCCAACAAACCGGTGACGTGCATGTCGTGGCCGCACGCATGCATTTTTCCATTCGTCGAGGCATACGCTGCGCCGGAAGCCTCCGCGATCGGCAGCGCGTCGAAGTCCGCGCGCACCAGGATGGTGGGACCTTCACCGTTGCGGAAGACGGCCACCATGCCATGCCCGCCGATGCCCCCAATAATCTCGCAGTCCAACGCCACCAGGCGCTCCCGAATCCGGCTCGCCGTGCGCTCCTCTTCGTGGGAGAGCTCGGGGTTGCGGTGGAGGTCTTCGTAGAACTCGCGCTGCCACGACAAGTCAGCGGTGGTGTCGTGGAGAAGCTGGGCGATAGTAGAGGCGTGGGATGGTGTTGCAGAAGACATAGATTTCACCTTACTCCCATGGGTAAGGTTGCCCTCATGCCTATTATTCAATTTGATGTCCTCGCCCCGGATGGGCAGAGCGAGAAGGTCCGCGAAGTTTTCCAGACTGCCGTCGATAAGCTCGTGCAGGCCGGCCGCATGACCTCGGCCAACGTGGAGCTTGTGACGAACCCGAAGCTGCCGGAGGGACTAGCCGACCAGCTGCGCCAGGTCTACCGCGACGAGCACGACGGCCAGGACTTGGAGTTCGCCTCCGTCTACCGTTACCCGATTGCCGTCGAGGGCCTCAACGGTTCTATCAACCAGCTCGCGATGGTGCTCTCACGCCTGCTGACCCCGCACGCGCAGCTGCCGCAGGATTACGTGCTGCTCGAGAACGAGAAGGATTATGAGCTGCCTGCGA